>WNEZ01009351.1_pt1 | contig 11816 bp, 16 predicted proteins | sample 5400521 | NCBI WGS metagenome assembly WNEZ01 (sample SAMN13153339, study PRJNA577476) | soil metagenome | isolation source: 120 cm saprolite under Douglas fir tree site 2 hole 1 replicate 1 | place: USA:California | collected 2015-04-18
GCAAGTAATGCATCTAGAGAAACCCGCCGGTTTGGCCATGCCAGGGTATCCTGATGGTGTTGAGTATTCTTGGCCCCCTCCCCTTGAAGTAAAGGAAGCCGCTCAATGATTAACTCAGTTGCCAATGGTTGCGATTTAACTTGCGACATCCCTGGTTGCGACACTTCGACGCACATAACAAGCGAAGTGCTCCGGGCAGACGCCTTGTGCATTCGAGATGCTTACGCTGTAGCTAGGCAAGCTGCTGAAACTAACTTCGGCTGGTTTAACGAACGGATTGAAAGCGAAAGAACCTGTCGAACTCTCCAACGCGACATTTGTCCTAAGCACGCATCGGGTTACAGAACTCTCTTAGGAATGGGAAACTCAAACAACGGAAAGGCACACAGACCATGACACAAATCGTAGGCGCAAATCTCAATGACGTTGATGCATGGGGCGGAGAATCTGTCCAGCTTCCTCCCGGACCCTATCAGTTGCGCGTGAAAGGCGCGGATGTAGAGCAGAAAGACAAGGAAGGTAAAATCACAACTCAACTCGTGTTGGATTACGAAGTGGTGTCGGGCGCAATGAGCGGAAAGACACTCAAGGCGTGGTTTAGTCTCGACTTCAGCAAGGACGTTCCGAGGAAACGTCTCAAGTCGTTGGTGTTGGCGTGTGGGGTTCCCATCGACCCTTCCGGTTCATTCGACACCGCTGCGCTCGTTGGGTGCAAAATCAACGCTGATGTCGTTCACGAAACATACGATTCCAAGCCGGACCCAATCACGGGCGGGGTTTCGCAAAAGACGGCAATCCGCGTGGTGAATGAACGCCCGTTCGGGGCAATGGGGGTGGATGGGGCGCAACGCGCAGCTTCCGCGACTGTTGGCGGAACGTCGTTGCCGGGATTGACAAGAGCTTAAGCAACAACTTAGCAGCGGAGGCGATTACCTATCAAATCCGTTGCGCGAAATGACTGACATCTTTCGTGGTCCCGGCGATTCGACGGCAAACCGCATCGACCTATACGCGGCGCTGGAGCTTTGAACTCTCTTGCAATCGTTGGCGAAGGACCCTCAACCGAAGAAGTTCACCAAGGTTGGCCATTCGTTGGACCATCCGGCAAACTTCTACAACAAGTGTTGGACGGTGCCGGCATCGACCGACACTCGATATGGATAACCAATGCATTACTCTGTCAACGTCCTTACGACCTTACAAAACTTGCAAAAGCGATTTCTTGCTGTCAACCACGTCTTGCGAATGAGCTTAAGCTTGTCTCGCCATCTGCCATATGCGCGCTTGGGGGGTCTGCGGCATCCGCTCTTGATTTACCTGTACGCAAGATACTTGACGCGCGCGGCACAGTACAAACGTCGCCGATGGTCTCCGCGCCAGTAGTTACAACATTGCACCCTGCTGCAATCCTGCGCGGTGGTGGCGCAGGCGAGGTATCGGCGGGGAAACAGAAAATGAACGTCGATGCGCAGCTAGTGTTCATTGAAGCGGATGTGGCTAAAGCTTACGCCTTGGCTACCGACCTAGCCATCAACGAATGGCGCGACGACATCGAACTAATTACTGACGACAGTTTGACCAATCAACACAAAATCTTCCGCGCGCTCGATGCTGCCGTGCTGAGTGGCATGCTCGCAATCGATTTGGAATGGGGTAAAGATGGATTGATTACTTGGTTGGGTTTAGCTTCGTGGGATAAGGTGATGTCCAATGACTACAATGCAATCTCTATTTATTGGCCGCGAATGCCGAGAGCATTGGTTGTGCATGTTGCTAGCTACGGTTGGCGAGACAGTTTGCCGAAACTCTTTCATAATCTTCAAGCCGACATCAAAGTATGGGAAAAGCAGATTGGCCCGATTCAGGGAGTTTTAGAAGACACAATGCTAATGCACCATGCCGCCTATCCCGGCGCTGCGCACGATTTGCAAAACGTAGCTTCTCAGTTTCTCCTTGTGCCTCCCTGGAAAGCTGACCGACGGAATGAAACAAAGCAAGCCGCAAGAGACTTTGTGAAGGCTGAAAAACAAGCAAAGAAGTCTGTAGGGCAAATAGAACACGAGTTGCGCAATGCTCAACGCAAGGCGGATGGTGTAACTCGTAAACGTGCACGCAAATCGCAACTCTCAACTGCTGATGTATTGAAACTCATAGAAGGTGGAGGTAACTCAAAGTGAACTACGGATACAGCATCGATGTTTTGCCGTCGCACGTTGGAACAATCACTCTCGGTCAAACCATACACCGCAACGACCTATCTCCCGACCAAACAATGGTGTACGACAAAATCATTGCGTGGCGTGGCGACCCGAACGCGCGGCAATATCTCAAGGTTGGAGGCTACGCTGGAACGGGAAAGACAACTCTCGTCGCGGCGTTGGCGCGGCAATTGGAATCGCAAGGTGAGTCAATTGCATATGCTGCATTCACTGGCAAAGCAGTCAACGTGTTGAGCAAGAAACTCCGCGCCGCTGGCATCTACGGCCAATGCTCAACATTGCATTCTCTCATGTACCAACCTAAGCTCGATTCCAAAGGAAGCATTGAGGGTTGGACCAAAAAGGAGATGCTTCTGTGTTCAATGATTGTTGTCGATGAAGCTTCAATGGTCGGCGCGGAGCTTTGGACAGACTTGTTGAGTTATGGCTTGCCAATTCTCGCGGTTGGCGACCATGGGCAGCTTCCGCCCGTTGGCGACGCTGTTGTTAACTTGATGTCCACCCCCGATTTACGCCTAGAGAAAATCCACCGTCAAGCCGAAGGCAACCCGATACTTGCACTTGCTCAATGGGTCCGTGAAGGCAACTCCCATCTACGCTACGAACCGACCGACTCCCGCGTTGCGTTTGTTCCCTCGTTTGCATACATCGCTGACAAAGTAATCTCCGACCCGAACAATGCTGTTGCACTCTGCTACACAAATCGCACACGGGTTAGTCTGAACAAGTTCGCTCGTAATCATTTAGGTTACCCTATTTATCCTGTTGCCGGAGACACTGTTGTGTGTCTCCGTAACCGTAAACCAATCTTCAACGGCATGCGAGGGAAGCTAACGGAAGTAGATTTGGATTTGGATTCGTGGGGCAACGGTGGAGGAGTTGTTACGTTTGAAGACGACGGGTTGCAAGTTGGGGGTAAGTTGTGGTATCCTCAATTCAACAACCCCAAGACTGTAGACAAATTGGAGAACAGTTCGCAGTTTCGAGATGTTGTCATTGTGTGGGAGAATTACTTCCGTGACGCCGACACGCGCAATCGGTGGATGTACACGGCGGTTACACGGGCTAGCGAACAATTGTGGATTGTGCGGCCATAAATGTTGTTATTCTACACATTCGTCCTTTGGCTCGGTGCCCGCGTGGTGTGGGAGCTTGCATTGATGGTGGTTAACAGATGGCGCCGTTAACCGACTTCCAACTCTCCGAAGGTCGGTACAACGCCCGAGATGTGTTGGCGACGGCGCGGCTTTACAAACCGCTAGCCGACGCACTGTCCAAGCACAATGTTGTACAAGTATATCTCCACGATAGGGAGATGGCCAAATTAGCTCTCCAAATGCATCGCATTGGCATGCCAATCGACAACGCGGAAAGGGAACGGGTCGGGCAACACCTTCGCGGCATTCGTGATGAGGCAATCTCGGAGCTTCGTAAGCATACCGATTCTCCCGAGTTCCTTGAATGGATTGCAACATTCCAAGCTGCAAAGGCGCGCAAGGCGGACCCGCAAGCTGGGCAACTCTCAATGCCGGGAATGGCCGAATCGAAGGAATCGGCGTTTGCAATGCGCGTGGCTAAGCGCAAAGGGGAGTTGACTAAACGATGGGAAAGATTGCGACTGAAAGGTAAAGACTCAATCAATCTCAAGAGCAAAGTTCAACAAGCCGCGTTGTTGAGAGTTGCTGGAGTCAATCTCATCCGCTTAACCAAAAGTGGCGTGCCGAAAGTCTCCAAAGATACATTGGAGTCCCATGCCCACAATCCCGCCGCACGCGCAATGCTCAACTATGGAATCACAGTCGGAATCATCAAAACATTCGTTGAGGGTCTAGATGTCAAAGAAGACGGCGCGATACATCCCGATTGGCTCATACACAAGATTACGGGCCGATGGGGGAGTAATCCAAACGTACAAAATTGGAGTGTCCGGGCTGGCGGTGGCGCCGAAAATTTACGTCGAATGGTTTGTGCACCCAAAGGTTACGTCTTGGTCGGCGCGGATTTTAGTCAACTCGAAGCACGCATACTCGCTGTACTTTCTAGAGACCCGACATTACTTGAAATATTTGCACAAAGGCAAGACATACACGCGCAAATGGCGGCAATCGGTTTCCCTTCCATTTGGCCAAGGTTACAAGCTGCATATCTCGCGCATCGGGACGAAGCTACGCACACTTGCACCGACTGTACTGCTAGAAAGAAACTCCGCGATTTGACTAAGCGTCTCGAATACGGAGCTTTCTACGGTGGCGCTCCACAAATACTCCATCAAGTTGTTGTGAGGGACTGGCCAACGCTGATGTTGCGGGATGTTGAATCGTTTGTCCGCTCAATCAACTCGCGCATGCCAGCGGTGCTCAAGTGGAGACAACAAGTGTTGCTTGAAGCAACGCAAACGTGCGAGGTGCGCTCGCCGTTTCTCGGCAGACGCGAAACCTTCCCTCTCGGTCGCGTTGACCCTGGAGTTGCGTTCAACTACAAAGCGCAAAGTGGCGGGGCGGATTTGTGGGTGTTGGGCGCGTTGGCGTACTGCGAAAAGCATCCGCAATACACCGGGGCGGGCTGGGACGGACGCATCATCCATAATGGACATGATTCAGTATTGGCGATGGCCAAGGAAGCCAATGCGGAACGCATTGCAAAAGACGTGAAGGAATCGTTCGAGAGGGAAATTGGCGGGGTCAAGTTTGAGATGGACGTGAAGATTGGGGAAAGGTGGAGTGATGTCTAAACGCCAGCCCTACAAGCGAAAACCCCACCCTAGCGGCTGCTTTCGTTGCAACGCCAAGGTGGGGAAGTGGATTGGGGTTATGTTTTGGTGTGAATCGTGCCGGAAGTTTATGCAGGAGGCGTATGGAGCTAAGCTTTAGCTAACCTCACTCCCAATCCCCGCGCCAACCCACCTAGTAACGTGTCCGTTGACTTTGTCTCGAATGTCGACGTGAATCCACTTGCCAGGGTAATACCCGAGTCCACCAACTAGCGGCAACCCCGCATTTCCAATCATCGTCAATACAAGTTGGTGCGACCTTTCAACTTCAGCCGCACGTTGCTCCAATGGACAGATAGGTTGAATGTCGGCGGCTTTTCCTTCCACGTGTTGGCTAAGCTTTGCTCCAACAATGGAAGTATTGTAGGAAAGCGTGCGGTAGCCGGAGACAACCTTCAACGGCAAAGCCAAAGCTTCCCGTATGGGGTCAAGCTGGGAGCAAAGCGCGGCTAAGCGGTCGCCGACCCACGCCATGGGGTAAGGCGTTCCGTCGTGGCAATCGAATTCATGCGTTTTGAAATAGATGCTCATGGTTTGGCCGTTCCATTCGTTGCTGAATCTTCATCGTCTTCACCGTTGCGGAGCAAATACAATCGTATTTGTACTTCTTGCAACTTGTTGTGTAAGTCGTGGAGTTCTTCATTCAAGCCAAGTTCTACTTGCTCGTATTTGGCAATCCGCTCCGCGCGCTCGGCCGCCGTCAGTATTGCCATTTATTGCGTTGTGGGAGGTTTGGCGTTCTTGCCGAAATCCGCCAACCCCTGCCCAAGCACGTATGCTGCGCCGGTACCAACAAGCGTATGCGCTAGCGTTGGGTCCTTGACTACGGCTTGCGCAACGACGGTTCCGACCGTAACAAGGAATTTCTTAGACGTAAACAAATCGGCAATCGCCTTGCCGAACGCTTTGAAAAAGTTGCCCATGTTTGCCTTCTCCTTTGTTGTAGCACGCATCAACGCTGCAATAGCAATCGCTTTCGCACTTGGCGTCTCTGCGGGGGTGTCGTTTGTTTCGCTCATTTGCATATCGCAAATATGAAGTATCCGAATCCAACAAGCGCCCCAACCACAACCGCCAACACAAACTCGTACCATGGAAAGGGTGGAAAGCGCTTCAATGGTTGGCTCGGTCAAGGAACGTGCGCTCGCTGGGATTGGATACGATAATTTGCGGGACTGCTCTGCTATCTGTGTACGATTTGACGATTACAGCTCCCAGCACCGTGAACACAAGTGCCAGAATTGCCCAACCAAGACGTTCCATTCGCTTGTGGTCAATCAACAGTTGGGAAACATGCTTGTCAATGACATCCACTTTGGTAATAGTTGACTCAACCCGGTTCAAATCCCTCAATGCCCACGATAGATGCTCGCAATGACAGCGACTCGGAATAGAATGGTCAAGGTTGGTGGGCATTAAGCCTTTGTCAATTCCACTGAATCAACGGTTGCATGATGTTCCATAGTGTGACTCGACCCGGAGGATTCCAATGCACGCCGTCCCACGTCCAAACACCCGTTTGTGCATTCGCTGGATTCGCTGCCGGCAGTTTGTTCACGTACATCAGTGTGCGCAAGTCCGTTACCATCACGCGCGGCTTGGCCGCGAATAGCGATATGATTTGTGCAGCAACAGTGTCTAGTACGGTGTCGTTAGCGCCAGCGAATCCACCCTGAGACCCTGTTGGCCACTTTTCGCCCCATGCGTACGGAGTGAAAATCCAAGTGTCAACGTTGTCCGGCACTTTGGCCAGCAACGAAGTTAAGTCGGCGGTGGTAGTTGCTGGCGCAACCGCGCGTTCATTAATCCCAAGGTCCATAATGATTGTCGTGAACGGCGCACACGACAAATCAGTCAAGAACCGTGCGTTGACGTTGCCAACAGTCGACCCGTTAACTCCCCGGTTGCACACTTGCGCCGTGCCACCGTATCGACGCTGCAACGCTTCAGCAAGCGGTTGAAACATGCGGTAGTTGGGGTTAATTTCTTGCCCAACAAGCGAACTGCCGTCTAACAGAACTTTGGAAGACGGTCCAAGCGGAAATGTGGTTAACATTGTTTGCTAACTCCCGTTAGAATGGCGCCATTCCGGCGCGGAAAATGTCGGACACAATGGCTTTGTCCGTTGCATCGAAACTCCAAAGGTTCATGATTGCGCAAGCCGAGTTTGGCGGATTGACGGCGAACGACCCCGTCGGTACATCGTTAAACCAGGCTGTTACCAATCCGGTTCCAACGTCAAAGCCTAACGACACCCAAAAGAACGTGCTAACGGGGCATGTTGCACTGCCCAACGTTCCGACGGCTCCCAAATCGGCAACAACCGCTCCCGCATTGTGCGCAATGGTATTGGTCAACTTGAACACCGTCGCAGAAACCGCCTGAATCCCCTCAATCAACATGCCCGCCGTGGCGGCATTGTTGAGAATTCCGACCGGGATAATCCATCGCCCCGCCTGAATCGTTGGCGTGTTGAACATGACTCGCGCGCTAACGAGCCAACTTTCCGATGCGGGCGACATGATTTGTACTTCCAAATCGGTCAACCCCCAATTGATGTATCCGGAACTTGCGCCTGTTCCGCCCGGAATGATGTACGCACCCCACGAATGGACAGTGCTTTTGTCGGGCTTGCCCGTACCCGCTGCGCCACCTAGAAATACGTTCGCAGTGCTGATTAGCGAATCGAGTTGGAAATCGTTGAACGCCTTGTTGAATTGTTTGGCGAACGCAACCCGCCCGAACGGGTCGTTGCCAATTGACGAGGCTACACCGTTTTCGTCAACTTGCGTAATTCCAACTTGGTCAACGCTTTGAATCGTTTGCATTCCATGCGGGGCTGGTGTCGGCGCCTTGACCGTTTGAAGGTTGATTCCGTTAAACGTGGGTATTTCGGACATTTTGCATTCTCCTTACAGGATGTAACCTTCGCCCCAAATATCGCCAATGCACGTCGTTGCGGTCGCGCCAGTTTGCACATCGAGACTGATTGCAGTGGTACCGATGCTGATTATCAACAAGCTAACTCCGGTGACAAGCGTAAGCGGAATCAACATCGATGTGATTCCCCCGGTCAATGTGGTCAACGCGGCAATATTGTCAAAGTTGACGCTGTTGCCAACTCGCAGGATTGGCGGAACAGTTAAGGTGTTTACGTTTGTCAATCTCACAAACAATGCCCGTACAAGGTAGCTTCTCCCGGACTGAACTGGAATCAGCACTGTTTGCGCAGCGGTTTTCAAGTTGACAGCGGTTGCCAACGGGCCGCATGTGTATTGTACTCCCCCGGAGTAAATGCCTCGGGGCGGGAACGTGGGTACATCAGCCATTGGCTTAAGCTCCCTTTCCTTGAATCCAAATCTCAGTTTGCCCCGTTCCGGCAGTCCGAGTAAACGTAACTCTCACTGCGCGGAACGGAAACGGAGCCATCATCACAAGTTGGTTGGTCGTGCCCGCGATTGGAGTTGTAATCGCCGGAGTGAAGCTGCTCAAGATGCTAACCCAACTGCCCGTGTTGCCTGGTTGCCCGAGCCAATTCGGCGCGGGGGCGTAGTTGTCGCAAGCATCGATTGCCCACGTTGCGGTCAACCCCGCGCCTTGCGTAGTAATCAACTGAACGCTCAAGTCCTTGACGTCGTGCACAAGCGCAATCTTGACGATAGTCAAGTCCGTCCCGCCCGTGCCGTCTCCGATGTTGTTGCTAAACGCTCTACCTTCCGTGCCTTGTCCGTAAATTTGCATTGTACTATCCCGCTTTCGATGTCTGAGATGGATAGAGCGAACGTTGCACGTTCGTCATGGACTCTTTCGCAATGATTGATTGTTGCCCGCCCGATGCTTGATTCTCTGGCTTGGGCTGTTCCGCTTGCGCTTTAGCAAAGTTGGCTTGGAGTGCTTGTTGGAGTTTTGGCGGAACTCGTGGAATCCCTTTCCAAGCGTACCAGCCGATAGTTACCAACGAAGGCAACTGAAACGAAGCTTTGTTAGCTTTCTCATCCGCCCCGGCTTCCTCCAACGCAACATCGATTGCTTTGCTGATTGTCGGATAGACTGTTTGTACTGCCGTTGCCTGGCTTTTGAGTAAACTTCCGCTTGCAATGTGCGCAAACACACGCATCGGGTTGTCCAACACGTCGACAGTTGTGGCAAAGCGTCGGATGGCCATTGCGCTAGGCATGATGTTTTCTGGTCCGAGCAATGTCTGTTTCGTTTGCATTGGGAGGAGTTGACGGAGAAACACGATTAGCTTTTTGGCGTCAACAATGAAGTTGCTTGTAATCGCGTGCAATGCAGTTGGGAATTTGCTCACCATCTCTTCAAGTTGCTGTTCGTTGAAGTCTTCAGTCAAATCGTGGAGCATCTTTTTGTAGCTGACCGACCCGAAAGGAATGCTCGACTTCTCCCCTCGTACAACTAACTTCGCCTCCTTGACGATAGTCTTGGGCAATTCGTGCATCTCGCGGACTTGAATCATCAACACCTTTTCAACTTCCCGACTCAAGATAGGTCTAACCCCGATGACAGCCAATGCAGCTTCAACAGGGTCGATGATTGGAGTTTCCATTGACATTGGTTAGGGCATTTGCTGTTGATTTGCCGGATTGAATCGCGCAACGATTTGCGGGGCAACCCCCGCAGCAATCGCCGCGTCGAGCATTACTTGTGTTACGGGAGAGCCCATTTGCTTCGCTTGAAACAACTTGGCCAAGGCGATATCGCTTGCGCGCATTGCGCCCGTTGCCCCCGCCGTGAACGGCTTAATCGCCGCACCAATCATTGCGCCGGGGAGCTTTGAAGGATTGGCGTTCATTCTTTCTAGGAAGGTTTGGCGTAGTTTGTCGGCAACGGCGAGTTTGGCAACAATCGGCCGAACAGTATTGAGAACGGTTAAATCTCTGTTCAACTCTTGTATTTGCGCTCTACTTTGCGCAGCAAACATCCCCGCCGCTTCACCTTTTTCTTCTTCCCTTCCCATCATATTGTGCGCAGCTTCGATTGTGCGCTCTTTCAATGCCTGAAATGAGTTTACGTGCGGAGGAGGTCCACTCGTTGGCAATTTAACTGCGTTGGAAGCCAACTCGCCGACACGCGCCGCGCTCCCCCGCGCATTCTCCGCAACAGCTTCGGCATGAATCGAAGCTGGAACATCGGCATTTCCCGCAGCGGCTTTCAAATTGAAAGCGTATTCATCGGCGCGCGCTTGTGTTGGGAATCCCGCAACCATTTCGTATGTCTTTCCCCCGCCGAACCTTGCCATTACACGAAACGGCATAGCCTGTTCATGCGTAGACAAAGCATCCTTTACCGTTGCCAATGCCGACTCGGCCCGGTCAATTGAAGCATTAACCGCATCGTTGGCGACAACAGGCTTATTTATGTTGCCGATTTTGTACTTATTCAATACCTCCCCAACGTCTTTTGGTCCAATGTCAAGCGCCAACGTTTCTTTCTGTGTCGCGTTGCTTGCCCGTGCAACGTCCTTAAATGGCTTGTTAGCTACACGTTCCGCCGCGCGGGAGCCGACGAAATGCATGAGAGTTGAAAGCCCTGCGCCAATCAAAGCTCCCTCTGCGGGATTCTCTCCAGCTATCGCCGCGCCTGTCGCCCCGCCGCCGGCACCCGCAATCGCCGGAACAACGTATGGAGCAATCTTAGCACCGACGCTCCCAGCTTTTGAAACCGCTCCCGCTAGCGGCGCAGCGATTCCCCCGAGAAACGCTCCCGCCCCTTGCGCAGCTAATCCGCCAACAATCCCCCGCGCTAGAGGGTCTCCGGCAAGTTCAGTGTCGGTTATGCCAGGTTGATAGGGAGTGCCGCCGCCATTGGGAAGAATCAATGTATTTGGCGCAACCGCTTTGCCTTGATTCTTTCCGTGCGGATACCCTGTAATTGCAGGGTCGGCAATGCCTAAGTCAACATCGCTGCCAACACTTGGAGTTGGAGCTTTGCCACTTGCCGCCCGCCTTGCAGCGGGTCCCGCATCGGCAGAGTAGACATCACTTGTCGCAACTTCCCCGCCAACATCACGCGGGTCAATTTCAATTGGCTTTGCCATTACTGCACCCGGTACCACTTACCATCCGCGTTTAACCGCGTTTTGCCGCCTTTATGCGGTCCGCTAACAATGTCACGGACGGTTCCAGGCGGGACACTGGCGGCGGGCTTAGCTGTCGGCGTGTTGCTCGGCACAACAACATTCTTTGTGGGCGTAACCCCGTGCGCTTTAGTAATCGTATCGGCTTGCACTTGCAAGTGGTCCAATGCCGCTTTGGCTAACGCTCTGCCCGACGTACTGGCCAAGAACGCATCCCCCTGATGACCGAGAATTGTGTCAAACACACCCAAATCAGCTTCAGTCAATCGCGTGAATCCGTGAATCTGCGGCATGTTTGCCTTGATGTATTGCATGGCGGCGGCGCGTTGCCGACCTTCAGCAATCGCATCAAGAGGGTGTGTCACGTCGTGCACGATTCCCTTGTTGCCTTCATACGACTTAATCAAGTTGCTCAATTGTGTATGCGTATCTCGGATAACTCCTAACTCTGTGTTTACCTTCCTGGCCGATTCAACATCCGTGTTGCCCATTGATTGCGCGTTGGCATCGTACACCGGACCTTGCTCGGGTGTTTTGCCTGCTTTGTTCTCAATCGTTTGCGTCTCTGCCCCAGCCTTTGCAGTCCGCTCATATCGTTGCGTCGCCTGAGTTGTTAACTTAGCCGTTTCTTCATCTGCTTTAGCCTTAATCACATTCTGTTTGGCCACATCTTCTGGTATCTGCGCCCGCAATGCCATTGCTTCCGACTTCGCACCAACGGCTTGCCAAGCTT
>WNEZ01018237.1_pt1 | contig 11814 bp, 11 predicted proteins | sample 5400521 | NCBI WGS metagenome assembly WNEZ01 (sample SAMN13153339, study PRJNA577476) | soil metagenome | isolation source: 120 cm saprolite under Douglas fir tree site 2 hole 1 replicate 1 | place: USA:California | collected 2015-04-18
TCGCCCAGGGAGCGCCGGAAAACACGTACCCGTTCATCAGTACTCATTTCAGGGACAAAAAAAACGCCTTCGGGGTTCATAAAGTGCGGCCTCTCTTTCTTTTTGCCAGCTTAGTGATGCCCTCCCAGGTAGGCTACAACCAGGTAAAGTGCGAACAGCAAGATACAGAGCAGGATAAATGTGCCATAGCAAGTCAACGCCCAGGCCCGCCTGTTATTCAATGCCTGGCGCAGCTGTTCGCCCATATCTGGCGGGTCCAACTGCAAGTCGGGACTGAGTTCAGTAAGATGGGGGAGCATCGCGCGAAAGTCCCGTGCATTGCTCATACCTTCCGCCAGAATGATGGTGGTATCATCATCCAGGTCTGCCATCAGGATCAATTTAGCCGGGTTGGGGTCCCCCGGCATCAACGTGAGCCGTTTAAGAGCGCTTAATTGTATGCGAGTCTCTTGATCTTCCTCCTGAGCCGTCACAACCAATTCATCAGTGTAAAGTCGTATCTCCTTGCCCATACCGAAGCGCACAGTGCTAATGGGGTGTTTTTTGATCGTTTCGTTATCGCTCATTCCTCATCTCAAACAATCCAGGCGTGCTATCTTTCAACGCTTAAGATTGTACAGCATAGTCGGCTGCGCGTCGAGCATTACCACGTCTTCTTTCTCTGGGATCCACTCATAAATCAAGGAGTGCAGGTGCAACATAGTGCTTGACCCAACACGCTCAGATGGCCTTTCTCTGGGATCCACTCATAAAGCAGGGAGTGCAGGGGGACGCAGTCCCCCTGCCGGGGTGTGGGGTGTCCCCGCCACACTCTCCTTCTCTCAGAGCGGGCCGCAGGCCCGCCAGAAGAATTATGAGTGAATGCCAGTTCTTTCCTTCTTGACAGCAACCGTATAGTCATGTAATGAGGAGGTGGACTCCTTCTGCGAGCACCTAACATGACTGAAAAGTGAGAAAGAGAGCAAAAAATGTATCCATGGTCAGGCGACCTTCGAGGACGTTACGAAGAATTGGTATTTGAAAGCAATGTACTCAAAGGCAATCCTTTGGGCGACCCCTATCAACGCCCATTGTGGGTATACCTGCCTCCCGGCTACGACGAAGAGCCCGGCAGGCGCTATCCGGCGATCTATCAAATCCAGGGTTTGACCGGCCAGCTAGATATGTGGCGCAATCGCGCTCCCTTCAGGAAGAACTTTCCCGAACTGGCAGATGAATTGTTCGCAAAGGGCGAAGCCCCGCCTTGTATCATTGTCTGGGTAGACTGCTGGACCTCCCTTGGCGGGAGCCAGTTTCTGGACTCGCCCGCCACCGGTCGCTACCATACCTATCTGTGTGATGAAATAGTCCCCTGGATCGACAGTCATTACCGGACACTGCCGCAGCGCGAGCACCGGGGTATCGCTGGCAAGTCGAGCGGCGGTTATGGCGCTATGATCACTCCCATGCTGCGGCCTGACCTGTGGGGTGGACTTGCCACCCATGCCGGGGACGCGCTTTTCGAGATGTCCTACCTGCCCGAGTTCCCCAGGTCCGTGCGAGCACTGCGGGATCACTACGCAGGCTCGTTTGAAAAATTCTGGGAGGATTTCCGCAGTCGCCCCGCCTTTTCTAAGGAGAGCGATGGATACTTACTGAACGACTGGTGTATGGCCGCCTGCTATTCCGCTGACGCGGACGGGACAGTTCATCTCCCCTATGATATCGCGACGGGACAGCTCATCCCGGCGGTGTGGGAGAGGTGGCTGGCCAGAGACCCCGTGCGCATGGTAGAAGCCCATGCGGCGGGTTTGCGGTCGATGAAGGCCATCTACATCGATGCGGGCAAACGCGACGAATTCTTCCTCGACCTCGGGGCGGAGGCATTCCGGCGTGCCCTCGAAGGTATTGGTATCACCGGTGTATTCTTCGAGTTATTTGATGCGACCCACATGAGCATCGAATATCGTTACCCCTTGAGCCTCAAGTACCTCGCAGAGCGGCTCTCAGCTTGATCGAATCCAGGCAGGGGTAGAAGAGTTCATTATCCTAACGCAGTCGTTTTCCGCCTTGGGAAGGGTAACGGGATATATATATCCGTCTCACAGGTGTTCCACCGTTCTCGTTATCGGGCGTTACCTCAGGTAGTGCACTTGCGCTCACCATCTGCTCACGTAATATGTCAACCTGGTCAGCCATCAATTGGCCCATTGCCCCGGCCTGCGGGGAAGCAATCCAGCGCATCATCGAGGAGAGGAATAGCTCCTTCAGATATGCGAATGAGAAGCCCGCTGTCATCTCGGCAAGCTGGGCAGTGGCTACATCGGATAAGTGTAACGCTGGTTTCAAGGCGGCATTCCACATCTCGATGTAGGCTTGCCGCTCGGGGAGTTCCGGAAGTTCAAAGGGATACTTGCGGTCAAAACGGCTCGGGCGGTCGAGAATGGCGGGTGATTCGTTGTCGCAAGCGCGACAATCCCTACGTTCGTGGCGAACCCGTCCAGTTCGTTCAGGAAGAACGAACGATTCTGTGGAGTGACCAGGGAATCCAGATCCTCCAATACCAGAATACAGGGTGCCGTATCACGTGCTCGATCAAACACGTCACGAATGCTGTCTTCGTCTGTTCTATGCTCCGCCCGAAAACTTTTAACATAAAGACAGGGCTGTTCCATGGCGTTGATGAGCGCCTTCACTGCATGCGTCTTGCCGTTTCCTGGAGGACCGACAAAAAGAATACCCCGTTTCCAGGGAATGCCATGCTCCTCGTAGATGGAGCGGGATGCAAAGAACTGCACTAGGTCCTCATGAATATCCCGTTTGAGACTTCCCTGCAGGATCAGGTTATCTAGAGTGGCATTCTTAATAGCATGGAAAAGGTGTTCGTCTTTATGCCAGCATCCACTATCGAACACCAGGACCTCGCCGCGTATCTCTGAGTTCCATTTACATACTGCGAGTAGGAAGCTTTTAGCAATCTCCTCATTGTCGGCTAGAATCCAGTAGTGGTAGATTCTGTTGTATCCCTTCGTCCAGTACAGAGTAATGACGTCAAGTGTATGTCCTTGCCACACAACTTCCATCCAGGCGTTATTCGTTTCATCCTCGATGCCCTGTTGCAACCCTTGCCACTCGGTCACAATCTGACTATAGATGGAGGTTTTCTTCTCGAAACCACATAGTTGAGCGCGCGCATATTTGTCAACATCGAAAATCCAATCATCGCCTTGAACAACCGACTTTTCGGGAAATAGTGTTAGTAAATGCTGGCTGACATGATAGTCAATAGCATCTGGCGGGAGGCATAGTGCCTCGCTAATAATCTGTTCTCGGTTCATGCTTGCTCTTTCACCTCTGGTCCGGTAAGTCAATCAGTGCCTATAGTTTCTCTACATAAAGATATACGCTTCGTTTGCCCATTATTGCACGCCCAGCTTCGGACGAAAACTCCCTGGCTTACCAATGACTACACCCACTTCCAGAGCGAGGTGACAACGTTCATCACAAACAATTTCATCGCGAACACGAGCTAATATTCACCGGAGTTTCTAGGGTAGAAATATACAGCCTTTGCAGTAGGGCCATAATATAGGTAAGAAGCAATGATTCGTGCCTGGCTGGCAGAGCATACAATCAAAGGAGTTGTCTCATGGCAGAACAGCGATATTCACCTGTGTATTTACGGGCCCGCGTAGAAGATGTCCAGTCCTTAGCAATCAAACTTACAGAGTTCAGCCAGACGCTGAATCCGGTAGAGCTTGCGCTTTTGATGGACCTCGTTAAACGCTCTCTGCCTTCTATAGATGTTCAAGGCGCTGAGGCTCTTGCCGCCACCCCAGCGGTGTTCGGAGCCTGGATCAATTCAATCGTCCCCGGCGAATCGCGCTGGTACCCTGAATAATTGTCAAGGGACAAAATTCGGCACATCATTGAAAGTGGCAATATGTTCCAGCAAGATGTGAAAGCGCTGCCGGTCCTCCAAGTAATTCAGTTTGAAGTGGGGCCTGACTGCTCGAGTATAGGCTCCAATGCACGCATCGAGTGACCTGAACTTGCTATAGTCAAATGGCCGGTTCTCTTTGTCCCGCATGCACATATCGCACAATTGCCGGCTAATTCGTACAGCATATTCAAATCGCCTCGAACGATCGCTCCCTTCAAATATCATAAATGCCTGTTGCTCAAATCTATATGGCAGCGTAAGCAAGCGTTTTACGTGCGCGTTTTTAGAGAATTGAAGGACATCATAGTAGCCACCTGAGAAAGGATCATATAGAAGCTTTTTCTCAGGTATGTATTCCAGGACAGTATCGATCTCGATGAAGCCTATCAGGTAAAGCGCTCGTTGCTCTCTAATAAAGCTAGCGCTGTCACAGTCATATCGTGCCAGGTTAGCCAGAAAGAACAGCAGGTCACCTGGCTGAGCACCCCTGAGGCTGCTTGCCCGTGCATTTGTATACGGAATGTCCCCATAGGTAAACGTAGCATGGCAAGCATCATTAGCATTGTTGAAATTGGGGTCATAGTGGACGATGCGCTTCGCAAATTCATCCTGCAACTTATGCGAGAACAACGACAGCAGCTTCTGTGATGAGTTGTAGCAAAAGAGATCTCCGTAGGTAATCGGTTTGATGTCTGCTCTAACACACTTGCCAATATCGCCTTCCTCGGGTATGGGTACAAACTCGAAGCGGGCATCGGGAAATACAGGGCTGTGGAGTTTGTGAGCCAGGTTTACTCCAACATTTACTAAATAAACATGCTGGTGGTCTCGTACTAACTTCTGCTGCATTGCTTTAGCGGCCTCACAGCTTCGCCCAATCACTCAACAGCGCTTTAGCTGCATTGTGTCCTGGAGCGCCCATTACGCCGCCTCCTGGATGAGAACCCGAGCCGCACAGGTATAACCCTTCGATAGGGGTGCGATAGCGGGCGCACTCGGGTGTGGGGCGTAGTGAAAAGAGTTGATCCGGCGTGATCTCACCCTGGAAAATGTTGCCATTGGGCAGTCCGTATCGCTGCTCGATATCAACCGGGCTGAGCACCTGGCGGTGGATAACGGCATCGGCAAAGTTTGGTGCGAACTCAGTCATCGTAGCGATAATGCGATCCGCCATCTCGTTTTTCACCTCGTCCGACCATTCACGACCCTTGAGGTGATACGGAGCATACTGGCAGAACATAGAAATTGTGTGATAACCGGCAGGCGCGACCGATGGATCCGTGGCCGACTGCATGTAGGCCTCGATATACGGCTTTTTAGATAGTTCACCATGAGCGGCATCCTCGTATGCCTCTTGCACCCAGTCCGGTGTCGGGCTGATCTCGCACGACCCGGCATGCTGCAAACCGGGAGCAGTTCCCGGGAGGCACTTGAAGCTCGGTAACTCCTTCAATGCGATATTGACCTTTATCACGGCGCTGTCCGTTTTGAACTGCTTGATACGCTGTAGAAAATGCTTATCAAGTTCAGCATCAGAGCAGAATTGCAGAAAGGTGCGCTTGGGATCGGCATTTGAGAGAACTGCCCCCGCGCGCAACTCCTCGCCATTTTCCATGCGCACACCTTCAGCTCGACCGTTATGGACAAGTATCTTCTCGACAGGCGAGTTGGTGCGAATCACTGCGCCGTGAGCCTCGGCCGACGCCGCCATAGCAAAACTGATACGTCCCATGCCCCCGCGCACATAGCCCCACATACACCTTGCCCTGCAAAGGCTGCGCGCAGATAGTCAGATTCAAAATAATCTGTGAGCATGTCATACAGGTTGCCAAACATCAGGTAGCGGTAAATCTCCTCATCCTCACCTCTGAAACGTCCTGCCAGATCAGCGATGGAGGGCGGTTCCTCAAGCAAAATAGGATTGAGAATATCTGAGGCGCGGTCAAAAAACGCTAAAAACTTCGGATAAGCTTCTGCATCATGGGGTGAGAGACGGCGGATATTCTCAACCGTTTTTTCCGTGCTGGCACGGAAAAAGAGATAATTTCCATCAGGGTAGGGAACAAACATTTGTGGGTCTTTGACATACGCATCAAAACCATAGCGATGCAATTCTAGATCACGAATAATTTCTGGACGCAGTAAACTCACCACATAGGCACAGGGTGACATGGTAAATCCTGGGAATGGTTCTTCAAGCGTGCAGGCTCCTCCAACTCGGTCTCGTTGCTCTACAACAAGGACTTTCTTTCCTGCACGTGCAAGGTAGCCTGCCGCGACGAGGCCATTATGTCCCGCTCCAATAATGATTGCATCGATCTGTCCGGTCTGATTAGCCACGATGGTAACTGCTACCTTTCTTGTACGCGAATAAGATTCAACATACGTGATTGGTTGTTCCTGGTTCATCCCCAGGTGCCTCTGGGCCGAAGCCTTCCAGGTCTTACCCCAAGTCCCCAGGCGATTTGGGTCCCGTCATAGCCACTACCGGGACCACCCTGTCAGTTACGGCCCGACAAGGCGAAGGGCCTCCTGTAACATGTTCAGGCTCGCATTCTCATCACGATCGCCTGTGTAGCCACAGGCTGGGTTTGCGCACCTATAGATGCGCTCGTCCAGGGTGAGATCGGATCGACGCGAGCCACAGCAGTGACACACCTGGCTCGATGGGTAGAAGCGTCCCACTTTCACCAGCGTGCCCCCTGCGTGTGGCACTTTGCTTTCGAGCAGCTCCACAAGGGTCCCTAATGCTGCGTCTGAAAACGAGCGCGACAGGCAGCGATTCTGTATGAGCCCCTTGATGTGCAGATCTTCCACCGCAACCAACCTGCTGGTCTTGGCCACCTCAGTGGCCAGCTTGTGCAGAAAATCAGCACGCAAACAGGCGATGCGATAATGCAGCCGGGCCAGCTTGCTCTTCGTCTTTTGCCAGTTTCTCCCGCCCTTGCTGCGTCGTGCCAGTTCCTTATTCAAGCGGCGGAGTCTTTTCAACAGATGGCGTAGCGGTCTTTGGTTTTCGTACCGCCGCCCGTCTGAGAGCGTGGCGAGCCGATTGAGTCCGACATCGATGCCAACCGGGGGACAGTGATTTTCCGGCACCACATCGGGCATTTCCACCGTGATCGACACAAACCACCAGTCCGCCGTTTTGCTGATGCGTGCCGAGAGTATTTTGCCGGAGAAACGGAGCTTCTCCACCATATTGACGCGCCCCAACTTTGGCGCGTCGATCCAATGATCCCCCACGGTGAACTTATCGTTTGCCAGATAGAAGGATTGGCGCGAGCGTTTCTTGCTCTTGAACTTGGGGTAGCCCGTCTTGCGCCCGGCTTTGCGTCCCTCAAAGAAATTTTTGAAGGCGGCGGCCACATCCATAAAGGCTCCCTCAATGGCGCACTTCGTGACCTCATAGGACCAGGGGAAATACTCGCGTCGGATGGCGTTGAACTGCTTTTTCAGGGCCGTCGCATTCGGTTTGCCCCCGGCTTCATACTGCGTTTTCCATTCTGCCAACGCCCAGTTGAACACGAAGCGGGCCGTGCCAGCAGCACGAGCAAAATAATGCGCCTGTTCAGACGTTGGATGGAGCCTGATCTTGTGCGCTTTGATCATCCTTGATGGCTTCCTCTTGCGATCCCATTTCTGGATCGTTTTCACCGACACACCCACTCGTTTTGCAAAGTGTGATGGTGTATACGTAATTCCATGTTAACACATATTTGCGTAGAAAACCAAGAGCTAGCTGTACCTCTTGAGGTAATGCCGTATAGACTGGGTAGATGGAAATAGTATAACATGCTTATATTATGAGTTGGAACATAGTATACGCCTGCCAGCATGGATTTTCTTATCGTGAGGTGCCTTTATGCAGATACGTCCCTATGGTGATACCGCCAACGACGGTATTGTACAGATCTCATTTACTCTTCCTCTACCTCTTGATTCCCGAGCACGTGAGACTGCCCGGCGCTACGCGATGCTGATGGGTGTCAGTAATCCCCTGGTGGCTCACGCGGAAAGTATAGATAAGCAATTCTCTTTTTTTATCGTGTATGGCGCGTGTACTCACACTATTGACCCCGAACAAATTCAAGTGGATGACCTGGCGCATGCTACCCTTGATTTCTATGAGATTAATGATCTGGTGGAGAAGCGCCTGGGCCGGCAGGTGACTGTGATAGGGGCTGCGATTGAGAGCGATGCACATACCGTTGGCATCGATGCCATTTTCAATGCCAAGGGCTTTGCCGGCAGCTATGGCCTGGAACGTTTTCCGGCCTTTCGCGCTCTGAACCTTGGCGCGCAGGTTTCATGCGAGGCATTGCTGCTCCGCGCCGCTGCGGAGCAGGCAGATGCGATCCTGGTCTCGCAGGTGGTAACGCAGAAGAATGTACATGTACATAATCTGACGAAGTTGATTGAACTGGCAGAGGCCGAGGGTGTACGTGATCGCTATCTCTTTATAGTCGGCGGGCCACGCATTTCTCATGCATTTGCCAAGGAGTTGGGCTACGACGCAGGCTTTGGTCCCGGAACGACTGCTGCTATGGTTGCCAGTTACATCGCGCAGGAAATGGTTGCTCGTTCGGAGCAGGATAAGTCTTAGCCTGGCGGCGAACATGTCAGTATCCTGGCTCACGCCTCCGTGCTATACCTTCCTGCCCCATCTTCATTGGTACATTCGTAAATGTGGTATTACCGGCAGCTATACTCTTCTTCTTATGCAAATCCTGCATCATCTGTGCAATCGTCACCAGTTGAAAGCCACGTGATCTGAGCCCGCGAATGATGTAGGGGAGCGCCGCTACCGTCTGCGAGCGATTTCCTCCACCATCGTGCAGTAGGATTATGGCGCCGTTACGAGCGAGCCCAAGGATACGATTGACAATGACACTCATTCCCGGTAGTTGCCAGTCACGCGCCTCGTCATTCCAGATCACAGTAGTCAATCCAAGATGATACGCCTTCGTCAGGACTGGAACGCTCATACTTCCGTATGGTGGGCGGAAGTACATGGGTCGTACTCCAATAACCTCTTGGATAACATTAGAGGTACTCACAAGCTGTAGTTGAATAGATGTAGGAGAGAGAAGAGCCATATCGGGGTGTGACCAGCTATGATTTCCTATGACATGCCCTGCGTTATACTCTTGCTTGACGAGCGTAGGATATGCTGCGACCTGGCGCCCGATGCAGAAGAATGTGGCCTTCACATTGTATTTCTGCAGGATACTGAGTATCAGGGGCGTATAATAGGGATTGGGACCGTCATCAAAGGTGAGTGCAATTTCCGGTAAAGAGGCATTGCCACTGTAGAGGAGGCGATTTTTGGCCTGGAGTGTCGCTATTGCTTGTGATAGCAGGGGAGGCAGAGGTCCGGTTGGCGATGGGCTGGGAACGGGTGTTGGCGTTCGCACGCCTATTGGAGTAGCACCAGGCCGTGATGACGACCTCAGTATATCAAGGTAAGTAGCTGTGCTGGCACCCGGTTCATTTGCTACCGACCCTGCAAGTGTCACTGTGAGCAGCCCGGAGATGCCAAGCGTAACGATCAAAGCAGCAGCCAGGGAAATACGCGCTATGCCCGCCTTGTGAAGGCCGGTGTACAAACTACGCCTTTCAGTGCCCTGGATATCCATAATAAGTGGACCTCTAAGCATTTAGCTGAAAATTTAACTCATGCTCATCGACGCCATGACCTGATCCTCTGCAAAATGAAACGATAAGCCGCGACCTTTTCGGTATATTACATTGCTAGATCGATATAATTCATCTCTTTCATCTTATCATAAATCTCAGCATATAAGCCCACCCTGATGGAGGCAGTATGCCCAACCTTTCCAGTGATCTCAGGAGATAACGCGCAAAGTTTTTACACCCCAGCACGGGTATTGGTTTCTCGACTTATAATGATACTGATACTGATAGTTGCTGACTGTACTACGGGAGAGTAAAGCTATGTTACTACTGCCATGACTCTCACGTTCAGCCTATTGGGGGAAGAGTACCGCGTCACGATGTAGCCCAGAATGGCTATCGGTATCATTTATGCAGCATCTAGGAGGCCAGTGCATGCAGACACACACATCATATAGACGGGTAACAAGCCTATACGCTGTTTTTGCTACTATGATGTGTTGTATTTTGCTGGCGCTTTCAGGCTGTGGTAATCCACCTAAAGGTAGCATAGTTCCATCTACACCAAAAACGCCAAGGTCGTCACCTACATCGCTGCCACCGCATTCAAGAACGGGTGAATCAGAGGCCACTACAGAAAGCATACTTCGTGCCCAGCTAGCGAGAGTACAGCAGCTTATGGCGGGCATGTCGCTCGACCAGAAGCTTGGCCAGCTCATCATGTTGGAGTATCTGGGCAATAGCTACGAGGGAAGCGGACTGCAATACATGATTGCCAGGCAATTCGTTGGCGGCTTTATGTACCAGGAGAGTAACCACAATTTTGATGTACCCTATGATAAGATCGACCAGGTCGCAGGGTTTTCTCGCCGCGCAATGAATGATGCTCGTATCCCACTGCTGATCGCAACGGACCAGGAGGGTGGCCAGGTCAATCGCCTGTACATATTTCATGGTTACCTCCCTTCTGCGGAGGCAATGGTCGCAACGGGTAATCCACATGTGGCACTCGACCAGGGAACCCAGGCCGCCAAATGGATGTTACAACTGGGGATTAATGCCGACCTGGCTCCTGTTGTTGACGTACATACTGTTGATCCGCCTGTACTCCAGTCACGGATGTTTGGCAGCGATCCCAGGACGGTTGCGCTCTACGCCGGTGCATACCTCAATGGCCTGCAAAATAACGGTGTAATAGGATGTCTCAAACATTTCCCAGGTTTGGGGGCCGTGACCTCGGACCCGCACGATGGTTTGCCCACGATCACGCGAAGCCTAACAGAACTGGAAAAAATTGACCTTGCTCCATACAAACTGATGATCCAGAAATATCACCCTGCGATGATTATGTCCACGGATGTTCTCATGCCTGCTATCGACCCTTCTCTACCCGCTGAACTATCATATAAGGCAATCACTGGTATTTTACGTGGCGAATTAGGTTATGATGGAGTAGTGATTACCGATGGCCTCTATATGGCAGGCATCAGCGATAAATGGACCTTAAGCCAGGCCGCAGTCCTATCCATTCTGGCAGGTAATGATATAGTGGAAGGCCCATATACCCCCTCGCAGGTAGCCAGTGTTGTCACGGCTCTCAAACAGGCGATACAGCATGGAAAGTTAACGATCGATCGCATTAACCAGTCGGTGCAGCGCATCTTGCTCATGAAGTTGCAGTATGGGGTTATCCATATGTCCGGGCTCTGAGGGTGTAACATAAATTGATGTGAAGACCTGTTGTGAAGACCAACTTTCCATTTGTGAAGATCAACTTTCCATTGCACGATGTTAACCTTTCCATTGCACGATGCGGGCTTTCCATTGCACTGGCGAGCCTTTCCATTGCACGATGCGGGTTTCCATTGCACTCGGCGGGAAAAAGGCGATCTATTGATGAGTGCAAAAAAGCGCCGCAAGCTCTGCAATAGAACGTATGGGAGTCCCCCCCAGGCGCCATGTGCTGATAGCAGCCAGGCGTTGATCTTCTGTTTCTTCATCATGTCCTCATACCAAATCCCTTTCTACGTGGTATAATAAAGGAAAATGTATGTGGAAGGGAATGAAGATCAGCAATGGGACATCGAATCACACGAGCGGCCTCACATGTGTCGATGGATGAGGTCAAGGAACGCATGAAAACGGAGAGGCGTCCGTGGGTGCGCCAACACTGGTGGATTATCTACAATGCCCTGGTGGCGCCGCGCAAAGCCGACGAGATTGCCCTGCATACGGGAGTCTCCGCCACCACGGTG
>WNEZ01005209.1_pt1 | contig 11809 bp, 9 predicted proteins | sample 5400521 | NCBI WGS metagenome assembly WNEZ01 (sample SAMN13153339, study PRJNA577476) | soil metagenome | isolation source: 120 cm saprolite under Douglas fir tree site 2 hole 1 replicate 1 | place: USA:California | collected 2015-04-18
GAAGTGCTCGGCGGTGAGGCCGAGCTCCCGCCGGATCTCCTGGCCGTCGAAGCCGGGATGGAAGCGCTCGACGTCGGTGCCCGAGTAGATCACCTGGATCTTCTCCGCCGGCACACCCGTCGCGACGAGGTCACGCTTGATCGACTCGCAGACCGCCACGATCGCGTGCACCCGCCGGCTCGTGTACCCGAGCCGCCGCGCCCGCGGCACGCGGAAGCTGACGCCGCGGTTCAGGACCAGGCGCGACCGCGCGCCCATGAGCCCGGCGAGCACCGCCAGGGTGCGGGCGCGCCCCTTGTGGGCGTGAGCCACCTGGATGTCGCCGGCGCGGATCACCTTCGCGATCCGCCACGCCGCGCGAACGTCCCAGGCGCGTCGCATCGGGATCGGAGTGTAGCCGACGCCCGCCGCGCGCATCCGCTCGGCCCAGAGCTCGCTCGGCGGCGTCGCGACGGTGACGGTGTGGCCGCGGGCGGCCAGACCGGTCGCGAGGTCGCGCAGCTGGATCGCGGCGCCGGTGAAGTAATCCGCTTTCCCGCGGCTCGCACAACCATCAGGCTCCGAAGAAGGCGCGCACCGCGGCGACTACCCGATCGATCTCCTCGTCCGCGTGGTCGGCCGACATCGGCAGGGAGAGGATCTCCTCGACGAGTCGCTCCGTGCGCGGGAGCGGCGGCGGCGCGAGGTGCTCGACCGGGGGCTGACGATGCGTCGGGACCGGATAGTGGATCCCGGTCTGGATCCCACGCTCCTTGAGGAACGCGGCCAGCTCGGCGCGGCGGGACGTGCGCACCACGTAGAGGTGGTACACGTGGCGCGCGTGCTCGCGCACCTCGGGCAGGACGAGCGGCAAGTCGGCGAGCCCGCGCGCGTAACGGAGCGCGAGGGCGCGCCGGCGCTCGTTCATCGCGTCGAGCCGCGGCAGCAGCACGCGCAGGGCCGCCGCCTGCAGCTCGCTGAATCGCAGATTGAAGCCGAGCTCGCCGTGCACGTTCTTGTCGAGTCGGCCGTGGTCACGCAGTCGTCGGCAGCGGTCGGCGATCTCGTCATCGCCGGTGAGGATGGCACCGCCGTCACCCATGCCGGGCAAGTTCTTCGACGGATAGAAGGAGAAGACGGCGGCGCGGCCGAAGCTGCCGACCCGGCGCCCGTTCCACTCGGCTCCCTGCGCTTGCGCGCAGTCCTCGAGGATCCAGAGGCCCAGGCGCGAGGCGAGCCGCGCGACCGCCGTCAGATCCACCGGCTGACCGTAGAGATGTACCGGCACGACCCCGACCGTCCGCGGCGTCGCCTTCGCCTCGGCGTCGGGGGCGTCCAGGGTATAAAACTCGTCCGCGTCGACGAAGACGGGCGTCGCCTCCGCGAAGCAAATCGCCTCGACGGTGGGGAATGCGGTATGCGACGGCACGAGAATCTCGTCCCCCGCCTTCACGCCGAGGGCCCGCAGCGCGAGCCAGAGCGCCGCGGTGGCGGAGCTCGTCAGCACGGCGTGCTTCACGCCGGTCGTGCTCGCCAGCTCGACCTCGAGCTGGCGACACTGCGGACCCAGAACGTACTGGCGCGAGTCGATGGCGGCCAGCACCGCCCGCTTGATCTCGTCGTCGACCGGCGGGCGCGACAGCGGGATGAACGTCACGGAGTCGCCCCGGACAGACGGTCGTAGCGGCCGCGAAAGTAAACCAGCGGCAACCCGGCGCCCGCCCACGCGCGCTCGACGCGTCCGACGAAGATCGAGTGGTCGCCTTCGAGATGGACGTTGACGGTTGCGCACTCCAGCTGGGCCAGCGCGTCGTCGAGGAGCGGCAGGCCGAGCGGGCTCAGCGTGAACGCCACGCCCTCGAACTTGTTCTCGATCTTCGTCGTCGCGAACCGGCGCGACACGGGCTCCTGGTCGTGGGACAGGATGTTGACGGCGAACATCTCGCTGCCGGCCAGCGCCGGATAGCTCTGCGCCTTGTGGTCCACGCACACGAGGATGAGCGGCGGCTCGAGCGACACGGACGTAAAGGCGCTCGCGGTGAGCCCCGTCGGCCGGCCGTCGCGATCGCACGCCGTGATGACCGTCACGCCGGAGGCGAAATGGCTCAACGTATGGCGGAATTCGTCCGGAGAGATCACCCGCTTTTTGTAACAGGTCGGTGGCGAGAATGCAAGGTTCCGCGCATAGATAGGGGGAACACACGCCGATCACGTTGAAAGCGTTCCGTGCTCCTGTATAGTCGCCCGTATGGTCACTCAGGACGCCGTGCTGGGTGCGCTGCGGGCGGTGAAGGATCCGGAGGCGCAGCAGGACATCGTTTCGCTCGGGCTCATTCGCGACCTGACCATCGCCGACTCGCAGGTCACCTTCACCCTCGCCTTCACGACCCAGTCGCCGTCGTCCAAGGCCATCATGCACAGCATGGCCTCGCGTGCCGTGGGGCAAGTTCCCGGAGTGTCGAAAGTCCAGGTCAAGATGGGCTCCGGGCAGCCGGCGCACCCGCCGCAGGCGGCGCCGCACGCCCACGGCCATGCCCCCGGCCCGACCAAGTCAGAGGTGTTCATCCCGGAGGTGAAGCACACGATCGCGGTGTCCTCGGGCAAGGGTGGCGTCGGCAAGTCCACGGTGACCGTGAACCTCTCGGTGGCCCTGCACCAGACGGGCGCCACGGTCGGCATCATCGACTCCGACGTCTACGGTCCGGACATCCCGCTCATGCTGGGCTCGCGCGCGCGCCCGGGGATGTTCGAGAACCGGATCATCCCGGTCGAGGCGCACGGCATGAAGATGATGTCGATCGGGCTCCTCGTGAACGAGCGGGAGCCGCTCGTCTGGCGGGGCCCCATGATCCACTCCTTCATCCAGCAGATGCTGAAGGACGTCACGTGGGGCGCTCTCGACTACCTCGTCTTCGACATGCCGCCCGGGACCGGCGACGCGCAGCTTTCGCTCTCGCAGGTCATCCCGCTCTCGGGCGTCGTGATGGTGACGACGCCCCAGGAAGTCGCGCTGCTCGACGTGCGCAAGGCGATCGGAATGTTCCAGAAGCTCAACGTGCCGATCCTCGGCATCGTCGAGAACATGAGCTACTTCGTCGCGCCCGACACCGGCAAGCGCTACTCGATCTTCGGCGAAGGCGGCGGGCAGCGGCTCGCCGACGAGTACGGCGTGCCGCTGCTCACGCAGGTGCCGCTCGATTCCGCCACGCGGCTCGCCGGCGACGAGGGCATCCCGATTACCCTGCGCGCACCCGACTCGGCTCAGGCACGGACCTTCCGCGAGCTGGCCGCGGCCGTGCGGCGGCGCCTCGACGAGCTCGGCGCGCTCAGGCCGCTGCCGAAGATCGGCTGATCGAGGCCGAGGGACCCGCGACACCGTGCCGTCGTTGACCCTGCCCATCTTCCCGCTGCCCGACGTGACGTTCTTCCCCCACACCTTGATGCCGCTCCACGTCTTCGAGGCGCGGTATCGCGCGATGGTGATGGACGTGCTGGCGCGCGACCGGCGGCTCGCGGTCGTGAAGCTCAAGCCCGGCTTCGAGGCGACCTACGCCGGCAAGCCGGCGGTGCACGCGGTGGCGGGCGCGGGCGAGATCGTGAGCTGGGAGCGCCTGGCGACGGGCCGTTACAACATTCTCGTGAAGGGCGAGTGGCGGGTCCGGATCGAGAGCGAGCGGCCCAGCGATACGCTCTACCGTCTCGTCACCGCTCAGCAGCTCGAGGATGTCGCGCCGACGACGGACGTGTCGGCGGCGCTGGCCCGCATCCGTGACGCATGCGGCCGCCTGCTGCGGGCGCTCGATCGTCCGCCCGACCTGCTGGACACGGCGCTGGCGACGGGCCAGGAGCCCGGCGTGATCGCCGACCGGATCGCCGCGGCCGTCGTACCCGACGCGGCGCTCCGCCAGGAGCTGCTCGAGACGCTCGACGTCACGCGCCGCCTCGAGCGTCTCGGCACGGCGCTGGACCAGCTCGTGAACGAGCTCCGCCGGGGACGCGAATGAGGGCCAAGCCGGTCGCGCTCGGCCGCGCGCTGGTCGTCGTGGTGCTGGCTCTCGCCGCGACGGCGTCGACGGTCGACGCGGCCCAATGGGCGTGGCTGGGGGTGCGCATCCGCGACCTGTCCGAGCAAGAGATGGACGAGATCTCGTCGCGTCACGGCCTGCGCGAGGGCTTCGGGGTGTTCATCGTCGAGGTGATGGACGGAACCCCGGCCCAGACGGCGGGGCTCAAGACCGGCGATCTGGTCGTGGCGTTCGAGGAGCGTCCCGTGACCGAGACGCGGGTGCTCCAGCGTCTGGTCGCCGCGTCGGGGCCGGGCAAGGACGTACGCCTGACGGTGCTCCGCGCCGAGGGGCGGCGCCGCCTCGATGTCCGCCTCGCGGCCATGCCTCGTTCCGTGGTCGGGGAACGGATCGGGGCCGAGTTCGGTTTCGTCGTCCGCGACCCCGAGCCCGGCACGTCGACCGCCCTGACCCTCTCGGTGGTCGTGCCGAAGAGCTCCGCGGATCGAGGGGGGCTCGAGGCCGGCGACGTGATCCTCCAGATCAACGATCAGGGTGTCGCCACGCGGGAGGCGTTGCGCGAGGCGCTCGCCGACGCCGGCATCGAGGCTCCGCTCCGGCTGACGGTGCGGCGGGGCGGCAACCGTCTGTCCGTGGTCCTGAAGGCGCCGGCCGCCTGACGTATTGCCTGCCTTATTTTTTGACGCCTGACGTATTTATTGACAGGTCGCACGCCCTCGAATAGTTTTGTGGGCGTTGGTCCGACCACTTCCTTCGTGTCGTGTCCTCTCATGATCCATCGGCGACGGCCATTCACGTCATGCCACCGATTCCGAGGAGGTGCTTCATGAACGATCCGAAAACGATCACCGAGAGCCCGCGCCGGAGGTTCCTGCGGGGCGCGGCATTGGCAGCGACCGGCGCGGCGACGCTCGGCTTCCCCATGGTCGCCAGGGCTCAGGGCCCGATCTCGATGCGCTGGCAGAGCACGTGGCCTCAGAAGGACATCTTCCACGAGTACGCGCTCGACTTCGCGAAGAAGGTCAACGACATGACCGGCGGCGACCTCAAGATCGAAGTGTTGCCGGCCGGCGCGGTCGTGCCGGCCTTCGGTCTCATCGACGCCGTGTCGAAGGGCACGCTCGACGGCGGTCACGGCGTGCTCGTATACCACTACGGTAAGCAGACGGCGCTGGCGCTCTGGGGCTCGGGCCCGGGCTACGGCATGGACGCGAACATGCTGCTCAGCTGGCACAAGTACGGCGGCGGCAAGCAGCTCCTCACCAAGCTCTACGCCTCCATCGGAGCCAACGTCGTCTCGTTCCCGTACGGACCGATGGCGACCCAGCCGCTCGGCTGGTACAAGAAGCCGATCACCAAGGCCGACGACTTCAAGGGTCTCAAGTTCCGCACCGTGGGCATCTCGATCGACGTGTTCCAGGGCCTGGGTGCGGCGGTCAACGCGCTGCCCGGCGCCGAGATCGTGCCGGCCATGGATCGCGGCCTGCTCGACGCCGCCGAGTTCAACAACGCGACGTCCGACCGAATCCTCGGCTTCGCCGACGTCTCCAAGGTGTGCATGCTGCAGAGCTATCACCAGAACGCCGAGCAGCTCGAGATCACGTTCAACAAGACGAAGTTCGACGCGCTCCCGGACAAGATGAAAGCGATCATCGAGAACGCCGTCGAGGCGGCCTCGGCCGACATGTCGTGGAAGGCGATCGACCGTTACTGGAAGGACTACATCGAGCTGCAGACCAAGGACAAGGTGCGCTTCTACAAGACGCCCGATTCGGTGCTCCAGAAGCAGCTCGAGATCTACGATCAGGTCGCCGACAAGAAGGCGACGGACAACGCGCTGTTCAAGGAGATCACCGAGTCCCAGAAGGTCTTCGCCGCGCGGGCGGTGAAGTGGGACCTCGACACCAACGTCAGCCGGCGCATGGCCTACAACCACTATTTCGGCAAGCCGGCTCCCAAGAAGAGCTAGCTACTCCGTGCTCGAACCTCTGCGCGCCGGCCATCCGGGATCGACCGGGTGGCCGGCCGTGGTCCTCGCGCGATGATCGCCCGGCGCGTGATCGGCATCGTCGACCAGATCAGCTACTGGTCGGGTAAAGGCGCGGCCTGGCTCATCGTGGCCCTGACGTTCGTCGTGGCGGTCGAGGTCTTCAAGCGGTACATCCTGAACGCGCCCACGGCCTGGATCTTCGACTTCAACAACATGCTGTACGGCTCACTCTTCATGATGTGCGGCGCCTACACCCTCGCGCTGGGCGGACACGTGCGCGCCGACTTCGTCTACATCTACTTGAAGCCGCGCGGGCAGGCGGCGATGGATCTGATCCTCTACCTCCTGTTCTTCATCCCGGGCATCCTGGGGCTGATCTACGCGGGCTACGACTACGCCGCCATCTCCTGGCGCATCGGCGAGCACTCGACGGTGACCGCCGAAGGGCCGCCGGTCTACCACTTCAAGTCGGTCATTCCGATCGCCGGCGTCCTGGTCATGCTCCAGGGGCTGGCCGAGATCCTCCGGTGCGTGGAGTGTCTGCGCACGGGGGCCTGGCCCTCGCGCCTGGAGGACGTCGAGGAGATCGATGTCATCGAGACCCAGCTCTCGCGCAGTGAGTACGTGGACGAGGAGTCGCGGCGGCAGGCGATGGAGGGCGCCCACGCGATCGACGAGGCCGCCCGCCACCGCAGCGTCATCGACGACACCGAGCGGCAGAGCCGGGCGCCATGAGCGAACCCTGGCTCGGCCTCACCATGCTCGGGCTCATCGTGGTGGCGATCATGATGGGCTTCCCGACCGCCTTCACCTTGATGGGGCTCGGGATGATCTTCGGCTACATCGCCTTCTGGGTGCCCGGCGGCCACTGGTTCGACAACCGGATCTTCGACCTGATCGTGCAGCGTACCTACGGCGTGATGACGAACGACACGCTCTTGTCGGTCCCGCTGTTCGTCTTCATGGGCTACATCATGGAACGGGCGGCGCTCGTCGACCGGATGTTCCACAGCGTCCAGCTCGCATTCCGCCGCGTGCCCGCCTCGCTGGCCGTCACGACCTTGCTGGTGTGCGCGTTCTGGGGCATCGCGTCGGGCATCGTCGGCGCCGTCGTCGTGCTGATGGGCGTCATCGCCATGCGCCCGATGCTGAACGCCGGCTACGACGTGAAGCTCGCGTCGGGCGCGATCACGGCGGGCGGGACGCTCGGCATTCTGATCCCGCCGTCGGTCATGCTGATCGTCTACGCGGCGGTGGCCGGGCAGTCGATCGTCAAGCTCTACGCGGCGGCGATGCTACCGGGGTTCTTCCTGACGTTCCTCTACCTCGTCTACATCCTCGGCTGGGCGATCATCAACCCGAAGATCGCGCCGAAGCTGCCGCCCGACCAGTACCGCGTGAAGGTGCCCGAGTACCTGAGCAGTCTCGAGCGCGGCCCAGCGCGCCGGGTGGTCGCCGGCGTCCTCGCCGCCGCGCTGCGCCCCAGTCGCCTGCACGGATCCAGTGGGCCCGACGGTCGTCCGGTCGGCTATCGCGTAATCGCCCACAACCTGCTCGTGCTCGCCGTGCCCTTGTTCCTCACCGTCGGGACGTTCGCCGCGACGTGGTGGTACGTGGTCGTCTACAACGCTCCCGAGGCCGTGAGTGCCGCCGCCCCGCCCGCGCGCGCCGCGGCGCCCGTGCCGCCCACTGCCGCCGCGGTTCCGGTTACGACCGCGCCCGCCGCGAGCGACGAAAAGCCGCAGGAGCTCGGCGCCGCCGGCGAGTCCGAGTCCGAGCCGGCCGCGGGCGCCCAGAAACCGGAAGGGCCCGAGGAGATGACGTCGCTCCGCGACACCAGCAAAGTGTCGGACGCCGGAAAGATCCCGGCGCACTTCTACGGCTGGTTCTGGGGGCTGGCGGCCGCGTGCGCGCTCCTGCTGCTCTTCTACTTCTGGCGCATGGACGGCGAGCAGCTCGAGATCCTGAAAGAGCTGTGCGCCTCGGTGGTCCCGCTCGGCGTGCTCACGGCCGTGGTGCTGGCGGTGATCCTGTTCGGCATCTGCACCGCGACCGAGTCGGCGGCGATCGGCGCGCTGGGCGCTCTCTACCTCGCCGTGATGGCCAAGTTCGCGCGGCCGGTCCTCTGGTGGAGCCTGGTCGGATTCGTCGTCGGCATCGCGCTCGGTGTGTACAAGGGCGAGGATTTCGCGTCGCTGCTGGTGGCCGGCTCGATCGGCGGAACCTTGCTCGGCACCGTCGTGCCCGGGCTCTGGTATCTCCAGACCTCGCCGGAGCTCCGCGCGAACATCAAGGAATCGACGTTCCTGACGGCGAAGACGACGGCGATGGTGTGCTGGCTTTTCGTCGGCTCCGCGCTGTTCTCCGCGGTGTTCGCGTTGCACGGCGGTCAGGGACTGATCGAGCGGTGGGTGCTATCGATGAACCTCTCGCCGCTGGGCTTCCAGCTGACGGCGCAGGCGATCATATTCTTGCTCGGCTGGCCGCTCGAGTGGACCGAGATCATCGTGATCTTCTGCCCGATCTTCATTCCCTTACTGACCCACTTCAACGTCGACCCGATCCTCTTCGGCACGATGGTCGCGGTGAATCTGCAGGCCGCCTTCCTGTCGCCGCCGGTCGCGATGTCGGCGTTCTATCTGAAGGGCGTCTCGCCGAAGCACGTGACCTTGAACCAGATCTTCGCGGGGATGATGCCGTACATGGTCATCGTCTGCATCTGCCTCATGTTCATGTACATCTGGCCCGGCATGACCCTCTGGCTCCCGGAGTTTCTCTACGGGAAGTAGCCCGGAGGGGGACTTTCGTCCCCCATCCTCATCGGAGGGGGCCTCGACGGCCCCCTCCGAGCCCCCCCCAGAATTGGATTGCGCGGGCGAAGCCCGCGCTCGAAAGCGGCGGATTACGCAGGCGGCTCTCGAAGTGGGGAATCAACAAGCTTGAGGTGAGCCGAGCTCGTGCTGTTCAGTCTCGCGTTGTTCGTGGTGATGCTGGCCGAGGCGGTGGGGTGGTAATGTTTGGGCGGCGATGGATCAGAAGGGGTTGAGCTGGGCGTCGGCGGTGGAGGCGGCTCGGATGATCCGCGAGGGGGTCGTCACGTCGGTCGAGGTGGTGCAGGCGTGCTTGGCGCGGGTGCGCGAGATCGACGAGCAGGTGCAGGCCTGGACGTTCCTCGATCCCGAGCACGCGCTGGCTCAGGCGCGTGCCGCCGATGCGCACCGTCTGTCGGGACAACCAATCGGGGCGCTGCACGGCGTCCCGGTGGGCCTCAAGGACATCATCGACACCGCGGATATGCCGACCGAGAACGGCTCGGTACTGCACGCCGGCCGTACGCCGTCCCGCGACGCGTCGGTCGTGTCGCTGCTGCGCGTCGCGGGCGCGGTCATCCTGGGCAAAACGGTCACGACCGAGTTCGCGACCCGCACGCCGGGGAAGACGCGCAACCCGCACGATCCGGCGCACACGCCGGGAGGATCCTCGAGCGGGTCGGCGGCGGCGGTCGCGGCCGGCATGGTGCCGCTGGCGCTCGGCAGCCAGACCACCGGCTCGACGATCCGGCCCGCGTCGTACTGCGGCGTCTACGGGTTCAAGCCGACGCACGGGCTGATCCCGCGCCACGGCATGTTTCAGCTCTCACGCACGCTGGACCACGTCGGCCTCTTCGCGCGCAACGTCGAGGACATCGCGCTGCTCCTCGAAGAGCTCGCGGCGCACGACGAGCGCGATCTGGACTCGCGCCCGCGCGCGCGCGTGCCCTACCGCGTCGTGGCCGCCGAGGAGCAGCCGTTGACGCCGATGTTCGCGTTCGTGAAGACGTCCCTCTGGGATCGCGTCGATGCGGACGCCCGTGAGGCCTTCGCCGAGCTGGTGGCCCACCTCGGTGATCGCATCGAGGAGCTCGAGCTCGTCACGCCGTCCGACGAAGTGCTCGAGTGGCAGCGGGCCATCGGGGGCGCCGAGATCGCGATCAATCTGCGGCGGGAGTGGGACAAGGGGCGCGACAAGCTCTCGCCCGCGCTCCGCGCGCGGATCGAGCAGGGCCGCGAGGTCCGCGCGGTCGACTATCTCCGCGCGCTCGGCCGCATTCCCGAGCTCAACGCGAGCCTGACGGAGCTCTTCGAGCAGCGCTACGACGCGATCCTGACGCCCGCCGCGTTCGGCACCGCCCCGAAGGGGCTCGAGTCGACGGGCGATCCGGCCTTCTGCGCGCTGTGGACGCTCTGCGGAATGCCGGCGCTGAATGTTCCGCTGATGCAGGGCGCCAACGGCTTGCCTCTCGGTGTCCAACTGGTCGGCGCGCGACATCGGGACGCGCAGCTCCTGCGCACCGCGCGCTGGCTCGTGACCCGCCTCGCGGAGACCGACTGAGGGATCGAGCAGCGCCGCGGCGGTCCGAACAGATGCCAGGGGGTCGATGACCGCTAAGGGAACACTTGCCGCAGCGCGTCTAGCGCGCCGTCTCCCCCTGGCGTAGGCTCTCGCGGCGAAGTCGCCCAAACCGTCAGCACGGAGGATCCCATGGCAGACGTCGAGCGCATGTACATCAACGGCGAGTGGGTGCTCGCCGACGGCGGCACCACCTTCGATGTCAAGAATCCCGCCGACGGTTCCGTCGTCGCCAGGGTTGCGAACGGCGCCGGGCCCGATATCCAGCGCGCTGTCACCGCCGCGCACGCGGCGTTCCGGGAGTGGTCGCTGCTGGCGCCCAAGGACCGCGGGAGCATCCTCCTCAAGATCCAGGAGCTCATGCAGGAGCGGCGCGACGAGCTCGCGCGGCTCGTGACGCTCGAGAACGGCAAGCCGTACGAGGAGGCGAAGAAGGAAATCCAGTTCTCGCTCGGGTACTTCGGCTGGTTCGCCGAGGAGGCTCGGCGGATGAGCGGCGAGTGGATCCCGTCGCCGCAGCCCAGCAAGCGCTATTGGGTATTGCGCCAGCCGATCGGTCCCGTCGCCGCGGTGACGCCGTGGAACTTCCCGGCGACGATGGTCACACGGAAGATCGCGCCCGCTCTGGCCGCCGGCTGCACCGTCGTGCTCAAGCCGGCGTCGGCCACGCCGCTCACCGCCCTCGCCATCGCGCGCATCACCGAGGTCGCCGGATTGCCGCGGGGCGTCTTCAACGTGCTCACCACCAACCGCTCGCGGCTGGTCGGCGCCGAGCTGCTCACGCACCCGCTGATCCGCAAGATCGGCTTCACCGGGTCGACCGAAGTTGGCAAGGGGATCATGGAGACGGCCGCGAAGCAGGTGACGCGGCTCTCCTTCGAACTCGGCGGCAACGCGCCGTTCATCGTGTTCGACGACGCCGACTTCAAGGCGGCGCTCGAGGGCGCGGTGGCGATGAAGTTCCTGCGCGTGGGCGGGCAGTCGTGCATCTGCGCGAACCGGATCTACGTCCAGCGGGGGATCGCCGACCAGTTCATTCCGGCGTTCATCGAGGCGGTCGGACGGCTCAAGGTCGCCCCGGGCTTCGAGCCGGGCGCGCAGATCGGTCCGCTGATCAACGAGGAGACGCGCGCGAAGGTCCACTCCCTGGTCGAGGACGCGGTCAAGCACGGCGCCAAGCTCGTTGCGGGCGGCCGCTACCTGACCGGTGACCCGTACGCGAAAGGCTTCTTCTACGCGCCGGCGGTCCTGGTCGGCGTCACTGACGACATGGCGATCGCGCAGGAAGAGATCTTCGGCCCGGCGGCTCCGCTCCTCGTCTTCGACACGGAGGAAGAGGTGGTCCGGCGCGCGAACGCGACCACGTACGGGCTGGCGGCCTATTTCTACACGCGCGACATGACCCGGCTCGTCCGCGTGGCCGAGC
>WNEZ01004805.1_pt1 | contig 11808 bp, 11 predicted proteins | sample 5400521 | NCBI WGS metagenome assembly WNEZ01 (sample SAMN13153339, study PRJNA577476) | soil metagenome | isolation source: 120 cm saprolite under Douglas fir tree site 2 hole 1 replicate 1 | place: USA:California | collected 2015-04-18
CGACGCGATGGCGATCGAAGGCCGCTTCGCGCCCGGCCGGGCGGAGGCCGACGGCCATGTGCGCGTTGGCCCACGCGGTGTAGGTCGCGTGCGGTACGCGCCGGAAGCCGAGGGCGCCGAGGACCCGGTCGTAGAATGGGATCGAGCGGTCGAGGTGGTTGACCGTCAGGTCGACGTGGTCCGCGCCGAGAACCTCCATCGTCGTCGGACGAACGTTCTCGCCCGGGCGGAGCGCTGACGCCATCCCGGGCCGGGCCACGTCCGCGGTCGCCCTCCTTCAGCGCCGCCGGGAGCGCGGCCCGGACCCGTAGTCGCCGAAGGGGTCGTCGCGCTCGCGCACCGCCTGGCGGAACCCGGCCTCGCGCGCGCGGGCCACGAAGTCGAGCCCCTCCTGCGTGTGGCGCGCGATGCCGTCGAAGAGGGCGCCCAGGGTGCGGCCGGATGCGAGCCCCATGTTCTCCGCCGTCTGGTTGCAGAGGAGCTTCAGCATGACGAGCTGGTTCGTCGGCACACGCGCCATGCGGCAGGCGAAGGTGAACGCGTGCTCCTGGAGACGGTCGTCGGGGACGGTCTCCAGGACGAGCCCGATGCGCGCCGCCTCGGGCGCGGGGATCTCGTCGCCCGTCAGCAGGTAGCGCTTCGCGCGCTCGAGCCCCATGCGGTAGACCCACATCGCGGTCGTCGGCGTGCCCCAGACCCGCGACGGCGGGTAGCCGAAGGACGCGCCCTCGGCGGCGATGATGATGTCCGCGCAGAGCACCATGTCGGTGCCGCCGCCGATGCACCAGCCCTGCACCGCCGCGATGGTCGGCTTGGCGGCGTACCAGAGCTTCATGTAGGTGTCGACGAAGCGCGAGATCATGCGCAGGTCGGCGACCGAGTCCCACACGCGCCCGCGCTTTCTTTCCTCGGCCTGCGCCACGGTCGACCAGTCGAGGCCATAGCCGGCGCAGAACGCCGGGCCCTCGGCGCGGAGCAGGATGACGCGCACGGCCGGATCCGCGTCGGCCTCGTCGATGGCGGCCGCCAGCTCCTCGCGCAGCGCGGGCGTGATCGTGTTGTACTCGGTCGGCCGGCAGAGGACGATCGAGCGGACGCCGGCATCGCTCTCGGTGCGGAGCGTCTTCATCGTCCACCACCTCCCGTCTCGAAGCTGCCGTGGCGGCCGGCTCCCGCGGCGAAGCGCGCCGCGCCCGAGAGCGTCTCGCCCGAGCGGATCACCCCGGCGCCGTGCCGGAACTCGTTCCGCATCGCCTGGTCGAAGGGCATCGCCCATTGCTCGTAGGCGGAGAGACGATCGGCGCGCAGGCAAGCCTGCGGGAAGCGGCCGAGCTGGTGGGCCAGCTCGACGGCCGCTTCGCGCGCCCGCCCACGCTCGACGAGGCGGTTCGCGAGACCCATGCGGAGCGCCTCGTCCCCCGAGACGCCGCGCCCGGTGAGGATCATGTCCATGGCGTTGCTGTGGCCGATGAGCCGCGGCAGGCGCACCGTGCCGAGGTCGATCAGGGGCACGCCCCAGCGCCGACAGAAGACCCCGAAGACGGCGTCGGCGGCCGCGACCCGGAGATCGCACCAGAGCGCCAGCTCGAGGCCACCCGCGACGGCGTAGCCCTCGACCGCGGCGACGACGGGCTTCGCGAGCAGCATGCGCGACGGTCCCATGGGCGCATCGCCTTCCTCGCTGATCAAGCGCCGTTGACCCGAGGCGACGGCTTTCAGGTCCGCGCCGGCACAGAACGTACCGCCCGCGCCGGTCAGCACCGCGACCGCCAGCGCGTCGTCGGCGTCGAAGCGGCGAAACGCGTCGACCAGGGCTGCGGCCGTCGGGTCGTCGACCGCGTTCCGCACCTCCGGCCGGTTGATGGTGACGACGGCGACCTCGCCGTCCGTCTCGAACAGGACCGTGCTCATGCGCGTCCTCCCTCGTGCCAGGTGGCTGCTCCTTCCTCTACTAGAGGCCTCGTCCCCATGCGAGATCGCGGTGGACAGCGCGACGGGGAAGGGACTACGATGCCGCGCACCGGAGGTAGCTCATGGGTCTTCCGAACGGCGTCCATCATCTCGCGATCGCAACCCGGGACCTCAAGGGTCAGATCGAGTTCTTCACCCAGGTGGTGGGCATGGAGCTGGTGGCTCTCTACTGGATGCACGGCGTGCCGGACAACGTGCACGCCTTCCTGCGCCTCGGCGACAGCTCCTCGATCGCCTTCGTGCAAGGGCCGGAGATGGCGGCGATCGAGCCGGTGTCCGGTGTCTCGCACGCCGGGTTCACGGCGGGGCCCGTGGCGCCGGGCGTGGTGCAGCACGTCGCGCTCAACGTCGGCTGCGAGGCGGACCTGCTCGCCATCCGCGACCGGCTGCGCTCGCACGGGCACTGGGTCATGGGACCCATCGACCACGGCATGTGCAAGTCGATCTACCTCGCCGCGCCGGAGGGCATCATGCTCGAGTTCGCGACCTCGGCCGGGCCGATCGACGCCGAGGAGTGGATCGATCCCGAGGTGGTCGGCGTGTGCGGCATCCGTCCCGACGAGCTCGAGCGCTATCTCCGGCCGCCCGGCTTCGCCTCGCAGGGCGGCGCCGTCCCCCAGCCGGAGCCGCACGCGCAGCCGAACTTCGACTACCCGGCGAGCTGGCGTGAGCGCGGCGAGGCGCTCTTCCGCATGAGCGACGAGGAGATCGCCGCCAGGATGAGCGTGCCGACGCCGCCGGTGCCGAAGCGCCGGAAGGCTGCGTCGGGCTGAGCTTGCGCGTGGCGACGCTGGCGGGCGGCTCCTCCCTTCATTTATAAGAGGCCGGCCCCCACGTGAGAGCGGGATGTACGAGCGCTTCTTCGGACTCGCCGACGCGCCCTTCCGGCTGACCCCGGACCCGCGTTACCTCTTCCTCTCGCCGAAGCACGCCGAGGCGCTGGCGCACCTGAAGCTCGGGCTGCGCGAGTCGAGTGGCTTCGTCTGCATCACGGGGGAGGTGGGCACCGGCAAGACGACGCTCCTGCGTGCCTTCCTGGCCGAGCTCGGGCCGGAGACCGCGACCGCCTACATCTTCAACCCGCCGCTCTCGGCGCTCGAGCTGCTGAAGACCATCAACGCCGAGCTCGGCCTCTTCGCCGCCTCGGGCAGCCGGAAGAAGCTGGTCGACGCGCTCAACGCCCACCTCCTCGCGCAGCGCGAGGCCGGGCGGCGCTCGATGGTCATCATCGACGAGGCGCAGGCCCTGTCGATCGACGTGCTGGAGCAACTCCGGCTCCTCTCCAACCTCGAGACCGCGACCGAGAAGCTGTTGCGCATCGTGCTGGTCGGGCAGCCGCAGCTCCGCGCGTTGCTGCTCAACCCCGAGCTGGTGCAACTGAACCAGCGCATCACGCTCCGCTGGCACATGGGGCCCCTCGCCTACCGCGAGACGATCGCCTACGTGCGGCACCGCCTGCGCGTCGCGAGTGGCGGCAACGCGCCGCCGCGCATCTTCACGCGCCGGGCGCTCCGCCTCGTGCACCGCATCTCGCGCGGCGTGCCGCGCCTCATCAACATGGTCGCGCACCGCGCGATGGTCGCGGCCTTCGCGGCCGACCGGCGCGTGGTGCGCGCGGCGCTCGTGCGTCAGGCCCACCGGGAGATCGGCGCGGTGCCGCTCGCCGCCGCGACGCCGGCGCCACGGCGGCGGATGGCCTGGGCCACGGTCGCGGTGGGCACCTGTCTCGGCGTCGTGGCGCTCGGCGTGGGCGGGCTCGCGTGGCGGCCCGAGCGGAGCTTCGGCGGCGCCCGCGAGAGCCCGACCCCGGCGATCGACGCCCCGCCCGTCGCGGAGACCCCGGCGCCCGCGGTGGCGGCGACTCCGCCGGAGTCGCTGGCAACCGCCGCAGAGCCAGCGCCGGTCGCCGGTGCCGGATCACGGGTCGCAGCGGCGAGCGACGTCGAGCGCCGCCTGGCGAGCCTCGATGCGCGCGCCGGCGCGCGCGCCGCGATCGCCGCGATCCTCGCCGCCTGGCATGCGCGGCCGCTGGCGCACGACGAGCCGGCCGGGACCGCCGACCTCGCACGCATCGCCGCGCGCCGTGGCCTCGAGGACCTGCCGCTGGTCGGGAACGCCAGCATGCTCCGTCTGCTCGACCTGCCCGCGATCCTCGAGCTGCGCGTCCCGGGCGCCGATCAGCCGCGCGAAGTGCTGCTCACCGGCATGGCGGACGGGCGCGCCCTCCTCGTCATCGACGGCCACCCGACGTCCGTCGACACCACCTTCCTCGATCAGCACTGGTTCGGCGAGGCACACGTCCTCTGGCGCGACTTCGAGGGGCTCGGGCCGACCTTCGGGCACGGGGGTCACGGCGCGCCGGTGGCACACCTCCAGGCGCTCCTCAGCCGCGCCGGCACGTATCGCGGCGCGCAGACGGGCCAGTTCGACGCCGCGACCGAAGCCGCGGTGCTGGCCTTCCAGCGGGCGCGTTTCCTCTCCGTCGACGGGCGCGTCGGGCGCTTGACGCGCATCGTGCTCTACGCGGCGGCGGGCGGGTATCCGCGGCCGACGCTGGGCACCGCCTCGTGAGCTCGATCCTCGACGCGCTCCGCAAGCTGGAGGCGGCGGAGGCGCCTCCGGTCCGCGAGCCCATCGCGGTCGCGGAGCGGCCGCGCGCGCGCAGCCTCACGGCGGCGGGCATCGCGCTCGCGTTCGTCGCGGGAGCCGGGCTGACGCTCTTTCTCCGCGGCGGGCGCACTTCTGCGCCGCCGGCGCCGGTCGCGCGCGAGATTCCAGAGCCGGCCGCCGCGCCGAGCGCGCCTCCGGCGCCAGTGCCCGGGCCGGTTGCACCTCGCGCCGCGGTGCCGGAGGCGGCGCTGACCGCGCCCGCGGGCGAGGCGCCGCGGGCCACGGAGCTGCCTCCCGCGGCGCCCGCGCCTCCCCTGCCGCAGGCGGCGGTCGACGCCGAGCCGCCGCGTGCCCGGGTCGCGGCCGCAACGCCTCCACCGTCACCCGTCGCGCGGCCGGCGGAGCCGCCCGCGGTGGCGCGCGAGGTAGAGCCGCCGCCGCCACCCGCGCCCGCCGAGGCGGCTCCCCGAGAACCGGAGAGCACCCCACCTCCTCTCGAGGTGCTGCCTCGCCTCCCGGCCAATGCACCGCACGTGCAGGTGAACTTTCTCCTCTACTCGCGCACGCCCGAGCGCCGGACGGTCATGCTGAGCGTCGACGGCGGCAGCATGGCGACGCTCCACGAGGGCGAGCGCGCGGGCGACATCGAGGTGGCGCGCATCCTCGCCGACCGGGTCCACGTGCGCTGGGGCGGCGGGCTCTTCTCGGTCCAGGCTCGGGACTGAGCGGACCGACGCCCTTCACCGCTGTGCGACGGCCCGGAGGGTCGCCACCGCCACGCGCAGGGGCTGGACCGTGACATGCATCATCGCCAGCGCCACCAGCGCCGTGAGCACGAGCCCGACCGCCACTCCCATCGTCTGCTCCATCGCATTCGTCATGGTCGCCGTCCTCCCTTGCCGTGACTTTCACCCGCCCTACGCCCGAGTCGTGCGCACGGATGCAGATCGCCGGCCCTGGGGTCGAACCCGCTGATTCCGCGGAAGGTCAAGCGAATTCCGCCGGGGGAACCGTAAGGTCCTCAAGTCGCCAAACGTGGGTGCCGAAGAGGGAAGCGTGGCTGTCCGCATTCTCATGATCGAAGACAGTCCCTCCGACCGCGAACTCGCGGCGCGCGCCCTGCGGGGGCTGCCGACACCCCCCGGGCCCGTGGAGCTTCTCTGGGTCGTGGACTGGCAGCAGGCCCTTCCCGCCATCGAGGCCGGGGGGCTCGACCTCATGCTCCTGGATTTTCACCTCCCGGGGTTGAGCGGCCTCGACATCCTGCACGAGCTGGAGCACCGAGCCCACCCGCCGGTCATCATGCTGACGGGGCAGGACGACCTGGCGACGGTGGTCGAGACCTTGCACGCCGGGGCGCGGGACTACGTCCCCAAGTCCGCCGACTGGGACGTCGCCCTGCCTCTCGCCGTGGAGCGCGTCTTGGAGCGAGTCCGACTGGAGGAGCAACTCGCGGACTCGCGGGCTCGGCTGGCCGCCTACGCCCTTGAACTGGAAGGGAAGGTGGCGACCCGCACCGCCGTCGTGCAGGCCCAGGCCGGCGAGATCGAGAAACTGTACCTCAAGGCGGAAGAAGCGACGCGCCTCAAGGAGGACTTCCTCGCCAACGTGTCACACGAGTTCCGCACACCGCTGAACGGGGTGCTGGGCTTTGCCGAGGTCTTGCAGGACGAGCTGGCCGAGACCGCATCCCCCGAGGTGCGCGACATGCTGCACAGCCTCCGTACCCAGGGGAAACGCTTGCTGCAGCTCGTCGAGTCGGTGCTGACGCTGCGGCAGCTCAAGCACGGCCACGAGGCGTTCGTCCGCTCTCGCTTCACCCTCACCAGCCTCATCGAGGAGCTGCGAGCGGACGCCATACCGATGCAGGGTGACACGGGGCTCGCCCTGGAGTGGAAGGCGCTGACCGAGACCTGCGAGGTCGAGCACGACCGGGAGAAGATTCGTGTGATCGCCTACCATCTTCTCAGCAACGCGCTCAAGTTCACCCATCATGGGCGGGTCGAGACCGCGCTTGCAGCGGCCCCCGATGGCGCCATCGTCCTCACGGTTTCCGACACGGGGATCGGTTTTCCTCCCGAGGCGCGGGAGACGATCTTCGAGGACTTCCGTCAGCTCGACGGGTCGAGGACTCGTCGCTATCAGGGCCTCGGCCTGGGCCTCGGCATCGTCAAGCGATACACGGCGTTGTTGCGCGGCACGGTGCGCGTGCGCAGTGTCGAGGGGATGGGCACGACGATCACGGTCGAGTTGCCCGCGCTCCCGCCCGTGGATCTGCGGTCCGAGGGCGACCGCCCCTAGACGGTTCGGCTGCACTCGGAGCCGCAGGCCACCCGTTCGAGTCGCAGCGTAGCCCATCTCTCAATAGCAATGGGCTTCGCCCGCGCACTAAAGTCGCGCGCGACCCTGGTCGATATGCTGGTTGAAGGTCTGCACGCCGGGGCCTCACATGCCACACGCCCAGGATCTGCCCATCCTCCTGGTGGAGGACAGCCCTTCGGACCGGGCGCTCATCGCGCGCGCCCTGCATGACCGCGTGATCGTGGTGCCCGACGCGGAGGCGGCCCTGGATGCAGTCCGGCGGCAGACGTTCGCCGTCATGCTCGTCGATCACGCCCTGCCGGGACGCAGCGGGCTCGAGCTCCTGTGCGAGGTGCGCCAGGCAGGAGACCGGACGCCCTTCGTGCTGCTGACCGAGAGCGGCGAGGAAGGCGTCGCCTTGGTCGCCCTGCAGCACGGTGCCGCGGGCTGCTTGGTCAAGGGGGTGGGGTTCGAGAATGCCCTGCCGGCCATCGTCGAGCACGCCGCGCGAGGTCGGGAGCCGCACGCGCGTGTGCCGTCGAGCGTCCCGGGCGAGATCGACCGCGGGCGGGTCGACGTCCTCATCTTCGAGGTGGGTACTCAGCGCCACGCCCTCCTGGCCGCTGATGTGCAGGAGGTCCTACCTGCCGTGCCGATCGCTCCGCTTCCTCGAGGGCCGGCCGGCGTCGAGGGCGTAATCAACCTCCGGGGACGACTCGTCCCGGTGCTCGACATCCGCGCACGGCTGGGTCTCCCGCCGAAGCCCGTGGAGCACACCGATCATCTGCTCGTCACCTCGGCCGGAGGGCGCCTCGCCGCCGTGCGCACGGACCGCGCCATCGAGCTGGCATCCCTGGAGGTCTTCGACGCCGAGGAGGGTGCCGAGCTCGCACCGGGTATACGCTGCGTCGCGCGGACCCACGACGGGGCGATCTTCGTGCACGATCTCGGCGCCCTCCTCCCGCCCGCGGATCGCGCCGCGTTCGGCGCTGCATGCGGCGCCGTCGGGGACGCGACATGATGCCCGCCTCGAGCGAGCGTGCCTACGAGGAGGTCGCGCGGCTCGTCGCCGGTCGCACCGGCCTCGCCTTCACGCGTGGCCGATGGCATTGCGCGGAGGTCGGCATCCGGCGCGCCATGGTGCGGGCGGGGCTCGCCGACGTCGCTCGCTACCGGGAGCTGCTCGCCGCCGACGCGAACGCCCTCGACGACCTCATCGTCGAGCTGACGGTGGGCGAGACCTATTTCTTTCGCGATCCCCTGCACTTTGCGTTCGTACGCCGGGAGGTGCTGCCGGACGTCCGACGGCGCCGCGGACCCGAGCATAAGATCCGCGCCTGGAGTGCCGGCTGCGCCTCGGGCGAGGAAGCGTACTCGCTCGCGATCGTCTTTGCCGAGGAAGAGCCCGGCGCGACTCCGCACCTGCGCGCGACCGACATCTCGCGGACGGCGCTCGCCAAGGCGTGCGCCGGCGTCTATGGGTCGTGGTCGCTGCGGGGAGGGGGCGCGGCGGCCGCCCGGCCCTACCTGAGGCAAGACGGCGACCGCTTCGTCGTGGACGAGCGCATCCGCCGCTTCGTCGTCTTCGAGCACCTGAACCTCGCGCTCGACGTCTATCCGTCGTTCGCGACGGGCATCTGGGGGATGGACCTCGTCCTCTGCCGGAACGTCCTCATCTACTTCGACGCGGAAACGATCGGCCATGTGGCGCGCCGCCTCTTCGCGTCGCTCGCTCCGGGCGGGTGGCTCGTCACCGGACCCTCGGATCCACCGCTCGGCGGCGAAGCCCCGTACGAGACGGTGGTGACCGACGTCGGCGTGTTCTACCGGCGGGCCACCAGGGCCGCGGGCGAGCTGCCGGCCTCTGCCCCGAGCCCCGCACAACCTTGCGGGCACGCGCCCGGGGGGTCCCCGGCCGTCGTCTCCCAGCCTCCCGTGCCGGCGGCTCGCCCCACGCCGCCGGCGCCCGCCCGCGCGCGGGCCGGGCGGCCTGGCGACGACTTCGCACGCGCGGCCAAGTCGACGCACGAGTGGCTGGCGGACGCCTCGGCGAGCGCGCTGCACGTGCGGGCCCTCGCCAACCGCGATGTGGCCGAGGCGGAGCGAGCGTGCGCCGCAGCGCTCGCACGGCACCCGCTGTCGCCCGAGCTGCAGCACCTGTGGGCCGTGCTCCTCCTCGACCTCGACCGTGTCGAGGAGGCTGCGCGCGCGGTCCGGCGGGTGCTCTACCTCGACCGCTCGCTGGCCGTCGCGCACTTCATCCTGGGCGCCATCCTGCGCCGTCGTGGCGACCGCGACGGCGCCCGCCGGGCCTACCGGAGCGCGCGCGATCTCGCGGCGGCACGTCCCGCGGAGGAGCCGGTGCCGCTCGCAGATGGCGAGCTGGCCGGGCGGTTCGCGCAGGCCGCAGACGCGCAGCTGGGCCTTCTCGAGGAGCCGTGAGGGGGCGGTGAGGGCCGGGGGGAGCATCGAGGCGCTCCGCGAGCGTTTCGTCCGGATCGCAGCGGCCACCGAGGCGATGAGCGGCCTCTCGCCCGCTCGGGCGAGGGCCGTGATGGAGGACCGCGCCCGTCGCCTCGCGAGGCCCTCCGGCGCGTCGCCGCGCGCCGCAGCGGTGCTGGATGTCGTGACGTTCGCGCTCGCCGGCGAACGCTATGCCATCGAAACGCGCCACGTCCGGGAGATCATCCGCGCCGGCGAGGTGACGCCCATCCCGGGGACGCCGGAGTTCCTGCTGGGCGTGATCAACCTCCGCGGCGAGCTGCTCACCGTGTTCGACCTGCGGAGGCTCCTCGGCCTCGCCGCGAGCGAGGCGACGGTCCACGCCCGCATCGTGGTGCTCGGCGTCGAGCGCCCGGAGGTAGGAGCGCTGGTGGACGCGGTGTACGAGGTGACGGCGGTCGGAAGTGAGGAGGTGCGGGACTCCCCGGTGTCGCTCGGCGGGGTGGCGGCGGAGTGCCTGCGGGGAGTGACGAACGACGCGCTCGTCGTGCTCGACGGCGGGCGCCTGCTTGCAAGCCGCGAGCTCTTCGTCGGGCAACGCGAGGAGCCGGCTAACGGGCACGGCGGCAGAGGAGAGCTGACATGACGCTGGGACGGAAGATCGGAGGGGGATTCGGGCTGGCGCTGGCGTTTCTGCTCGTCATCGGCGTTGCCTCGTACAGCAGCACGGCACGGCTGATCGATACCAGCCGCTGGGTGACCCACACACACGGCGTTCTCGAGCGCCTGACCATGCTCCTCTCGCTCATGCAGGACGCCGAGACCGGCGGGCGAGGCTACGTCATCACGGGAAGGGACGAGTTCCTGGAGCCCTCCCGCGCCGCCCTCGTGCCGGTCGGTCGCGCCGTCAAGGAGCTCCGGGAGTTCACGGCTGACAACCCGCGGCAGCAGCGACAGCTGGACCTGCTCGAGCCGCTGATCAAGTCGAAGCTCGACTGGGAGGAGCAGACGAACGCGCTGCGGGCCGAGAAAGGCCTCGAGCCTGCCGCGCAGCGGGTCGCCGGAGGGATGGGCAAGAAGCTCATGGACGACGTCCGGCGCGTGATCGGGGAGATGAAGGACGAAGAGGTCCGCCTGCTGGACGAGCGTGACGCCGATGCGCAGTCGACGGCCCGACGCACGTACGCCATCATCACGATGGGAACGCTGCTCGCGACCCTGCTCCTCTCCATCAGCGCGTGGGTGATCGTTCGCGGGGTCATGCGGTCGGTCCAGCAGATGGTTGACGGAGCCGCCAAGATCGGGGGCGGGATGCTGGATCATCGGATCGAGGTTGCCGCGCGCGACGAGCTCGGCCAGCTGGCGGCGGCCTTCAACCGGATGACCGAGGGCCTGCGGACCACCATGGTGAGTGCGGCGACGGAGAAAGCGGCACGTGCGCGCGTCGAGAAGCTGCTCGGGGCGATGCAGGAGGCGGTGAGGCGGTTGTCGTCGGCGACGGCGGAGATTCTGGCCGGGACGACGCAGCAGGCCGCGGGCGCCGAGCAGCAGGCCGCCGCCCTCGCCCAGACCGGGGCCACCGTGGACGAGGTGACGCAGAGCGCAAACCAGGCGGCCGGGCGAGCGCGCAGCGTCGGGGAGGCGGTGCAGCACACGGCCGACGTCGGCACGACGGGCCGCAAGGCGGTCGAGGAGTCGGTGCAGGCGATGGGCACGGTGAAGGAGCGGGTCGAGGCCACCGCCGAGACGATCGTCACGCTGGCCGAGCAGGCGCAGTCGATCGGCGAGATCATCGCCACGGTGAACGACCTCGCCGAGCAGACGAACCTGCTCGCGCTCAACGCGGCGATCGAGGCGGCACGGGCGGGCGAGCACGGCAGGGGCTTCGCGGTGGTCGCCGGCGAGGTGAAGGTGCTGGCCGAGCAGTCGAAGAAGGCAACCGCCCAGGTACGGCAGATCCTCGGCGAGATCCAGAAGGCAACCAACGCGGCGGTGCTGTCGACCGAGGCGGTGACCAAGGGCGTGGCGCGGGCGGCCGAGGTGGGCGGCCAGGCGGGGGCCACCATCGCGACGCTGGCCGAAGCGCTGGCCGAGGCGGCGCAGGCGGCGGCGCAGATCGTGGCGGCGGTGAACCAGCAGGCGACCGGGATGTCGCAGATCCACGACGCCATGAAGAGCATCGACCAGGTGGCGCGGCAGAACATCGTGGCAACCCGGCAGACCGAACAGGCGGCGCAGAACCTGAACGCGCTCGGCAACGAACTCGCCACCCTCGCGACGAGCTGAGCCGCGGGATGGACGCGGACGCCCTCGCCTCGCGCCTCATGGCGAGCTTCCTCGAGGAGCTCGGGGAGCACGTAGGGGCGCTCAGCCGGGACGCGCTCGCGCTGGAGAAGGCCCCGGCGGGCGACGCGGCAGACGAGCGGCTCACGAGGCTCTTCCGGACGGCCCACAGCCTGAAGGGGGCGGCGCGGGCCGTGAACG
>WNEZ01006931.1_pt1 | contig 11807 bp, 11 predicted proteins | sample 5400521 | NCBI WGS metagenome assembly WNEZ01 (sample SAMN13153339, study PRJNA577476) | soil metagenome | isolation source: 120 cm saprolite under Douglas fir tree site 2 hole 1 replicate 1 | place: USA:California | collected 2015-04-18
CGTTCACGCGCCGGGTGCATCACTTTCAGCACGAATCCGGCAGCATCTCCATCTTGTGTGTCGGGTAGGTTGTCGCGAAGCGGCGTTAGGTGAAAATTGTCGTCGTACTCGCCGGGCAACGACTTAGCCGTGACCGCAAGCCCATACAGGTCCCGCGCAATCTTCACCGCTTCCGCTTCCGTCGTCGGCCGCGCAACGCGCTCTTCCAGCAGCATGCTGGAAATCTTATCCGCAAGCGCGCAACCGCGTCCACTTGGCGAGAGCTGCGGCCGCTGAGCAGAGGTCTCAAGTCCGAGCCGACTTGGCAACGCTCAAGCCGTCAGAAACTTGGATACATACTGCCGAGTGCTAGACTTGACGCGAGTAGATCGTAAGAGTCCCGCAATTCATTGAGGTGCGGATACCGAAGAGAGCGACTTGATGTCGAACAGCAGCGCCAACATTGGGAACTCAGAGGGAAGCGCTCCTCCCAAGACGCCAGCCTATTGGGTTTTTCTACCGGGGCTGGCAGTTTCCGCCTACGTGCTGTGGGCGGCCAGCCCGCGCGCCAGTACAAATCACGGGGCAATCGAACTAGCTTTATTGGTTTTTGTTCCGGGGTTTACCGGCCCGCTTTTTCGAGCGTTAGGCCAAACGGTTTTGTCCTCCGTTTGCGCGGTGATCGTCATTGGTTCTTATTGGACGATCAGTTTTTTTCTGCTGTTTGCGTATACGCCTGAATCGGTGTTCGGACTGCTCGACGTCTCGATTTTCTTCGTCCCCGCGCTGGGATTCGCCATCGCGGCCACAATCTCCCTTGTCCGCAGGCTCAGGATCGAGTGGGCTTTCAGCACCGTGGGAGTCGGTTTCCTGTGCGGGGTGATCGGAGCAGCGACGTTGCTGGCGTCGAAGAGGTCTGAACTATCGTGGGAGAGGGCGCTGGACCCGGTCGTTTTAGCGCCAGACATGATCGCCATCGATAAGTGCAGCCAGGAATTTGCCGCGTCGCACTCGGAAACAGGTTATCCGGAATCGCTCGAACAGCTTGGCCCGCAAGGGACGGATTGCGTGCCAGAGGCGCTATTGAAGGGTCAATACAAGGGGTTCACCATCAGCTACGAACCAGGGCCGAAAGATGCGGACGGCAAGGTTGCAGCTTATGCAGTGAAGGCGCGAGAAACTTCTCCGAAGGGCCAGGAGGTGAGCAGCATGTTCAGCGATGAGTCCGGACGGATTCACTACCGCTTCGATGGACCACACGGAATGGGAAGCACGATTGCCTATTTTCCGGGCAAGGACGCATTCGACAGGGTTTTGGATTGCGCCTGTGGGACGCCAGCATCAATTCAGCCTGGGAATTAATCGACGAGCATGGGGATAGAGTGGTTACGGACCGCGACCAGTACGTCCGGTACCGCCTCGGGGAACGTCTTTTTACCGACAAACGCAAATTCAGTTCGTATGGCTACAATTTTGAATTCGGATTCACCAACGAAAATGACGGGACGATCAACGGATTCACGGTGGAGGTTCGGCCGCAGCAATACGGAATTGCCGGCATCCGTAGTTACCTGGCGGTAGCAACCATCGATCGGCGCTCTTCGCGCAACACCCTAAGTGTTTATGCCACGCCGCAAGATCGATCCGCCACGATGGCCGATCCGCTGACGCAGCCGGGCGAAATTAAACCGCTCGGCTACCTCTCGCCGGCAAACTCCGAGAACTAACCAGCGGCAGGCGACCGAGCGTGCGCCCGAACGCCACCAGTGGCTCGATGTAGATCCCCGGCGCCGCAGCCATCGCTGCCATCTAGTCGGCTACAGAAATCGGCCTTCGCTGTCACCAGCGCCATTCCAGGATCGCACCCATTCAAGATTCAGGCGTTGACTAAATAGCTCTTGAGGTGCGCTAAAGATTCTTGCACGGTTGTTTCAACCGTTTGGCTACTCCTTTTTATCTTGCCCATTAGCATGGCGCCTTGCATCGAAGCGATGCAAAAGTCAGCCATACGCTCGGCGTTAGCCTGCTTGGCAAGCCTTCCCTTCGCCTTCTCTCTGACGAAGAATGCAGCCAGCTTGTTCTTGATAACTTCAAAGATGAGACTGAGGTCCTGTCGAACTAATTCATCATTATCGGTCACTTCGTTCCCTAAGGTTCCGAATGGACAGCCACGAGTCATTTCATAGTTTTTTTGCAATTCGACCTGGGCGGCAAACCACTTCTCCAAATCCCGCCAGGAATTGATCTCATAGTTGACGCGCGAGGCCGCTGTCTTGATCTCCTCCAGATAGGTCAGAAGCACCTCGTGGATCAGGCCTTCTTTGCTTCTGAAATAGTGATAGAACTGCCCCTTCCCGGTTCTCGAAGCTTCAATAATTTCATCGGGGCTGGTAGCACGAGCTCCTTGTTTGTGAAACAGGTCGGCAGCCGTGCGGATAATCCGCAGGCGGGTGTCGGCGCCCCTTACAAATCGCCGCTTCATGGGTTTCACCGGCTCCTCTCAATTGTACGAATAGGTACAACTATCATAGACCTGACACACAGATTGCGCAGCATGGTTCGCTCGATTTTGTACTTGTTTTCTGTCTCGTCTTCCAGTATTAACCGCGCTGCAATGGATCGCGACGGGCTATGTCTTGCCGAGTTCCGGCGCTGGCCATCGCGACCGGACTCAGCATTGTACCGGGACGTTCTATGAAAGGGAACCTGGGCAGCCGCCTGCGGACAACAACGTAGCGTTTGAAAAAAGGAGAGTCTCTTATGCCGGTTCTGTTTATCGAAGCCCTCCGGACATTCGCCCTGAGGCGAAGCGCAAAATGGTTCAAAAGCTTACCGAAGCGATTGACGAGGCGTATCACATCGGGGACACCTTGATCTTCCTTCGTGAATATCTAGCTGAAAACGTGGCCATGGACGGGCGCATCCAGTCCGAGAACCCCAAGATTCTAGAGGGCATGAAAAAGATCAGCGGCGGAGCTTAGTACTATTTTCGGCATGCGGCTCGAGACTGCGGCTTGGGTCTGCCTGGGCCCTTATTTGAAAAATGAGGGTGCGGTATAGGCCCAGACTCATCCTTGGTTTGCATGCTCCGGCAGCCACACGATGGAACGCGGAGGGGTGTGAGATGGTGAATGAGAACAACACCGTTCTCGTTACGGGGGCAACTGGCAGGCAGGGCGGCGCGGTTATCCGCCACATGCTGTCAAAGGGATGGAAGCTGCGGGCACTGACTTGCGACCCAGGAAGCCATGCTGCCCGGACTTTAGCGCAGAAGGGCGTGGAAGTGGTGCAAGGCGACTTGGAGGATGCGGCGTCGGTCGCGCGTGCTACTGCCGGGGTCTATGGCGTCTACAGCGTTCAGGACTTCTGGGCCGTGGGTGCTAAACGCGAAGTTCAGCAGGGCAAGAATGTGGCCGACGCGGCAAAAAAAGCTGGCGTCAAACATTTTGTCTACAGTTCCGTTGGCGGGGCGGAGCGGAACACCGGCATTCCACACTGGGAGAGCAAGTGGGAAGTCGAAAAACACATTCGAAGCCTGGGTCTGTTGGCCACGGTGATCCGGCCCGCTGCATTCATGGAAATGTACTACGTCGATCAGGTCGAAATCGGAATCCTGAAAGGCAAGTTCGCCGACCCCATCCGGGCTGACAAGCCCTATCAAACCATCGCCACCGACGACATCGGAGCGTTTGTGGCTCTGGCTTTCGAGCGCCCAGCCGAATTTATTGGAAAAGAGCTGGAGATCGCGGGCAGCGAACTGACCAATTCCGAGGCGGCCAAAGTCTTCAGTCGCGTCTTGGGTAAGCCGGTGAAGTTTCAAAGGCTGCCCCTGCCGCTTGTTCGGCTCATCTTGGGCAAAGAGTTTTACGTGATGTTCCGCTGGTTCAATGAAGCGGGATTTAAAGCTGATATATCCGGTCTTCGCCGAGCGTATCCGGAAATCCGTCTTCAGACTCTGGAAGAGTGGTTGCGAAGCGAAGGCTGGCACAAACGCGCCAAACGTATGCGCGCGCCGAAGGAATGATTCGCAGCAGTTCTCCACTATTCGGCACGCGATGAATCGTTCTCAGAAGGTCAAATTGACGGTCGTCCGGCTTGCAAGAGCTCCATAACGACCCTTATGAATCCCAGCATACCGAGAGGAGATTCGATGAAAATGTCACACGTGCATTGCCGCGTACGCGACTTGCAGGCGGCGACCCGCTGGTTCGAGAAAGTGTGGCAAATCACCCCTGTGTTCAACAACGAGCGGATGGCATGGCTTCCATTCGGGGACCTTGGTGTGATTCTCGATGCGGCGCCTGACGATAGTATAGTCACGATCGGGTTTGATAGTAAGGATTGCGATGCAGACTATCGTTTGATCACAAGCCGTGGCGCGGAACCCATCGAGGCGCCGCAGGATCGACCGTGGGGCGCACGCGCCGCCTACCTAACAGGACCGGGTGGGCTTACGGTCGAAATCGATCAGTTATTGAATCGCACGTAGACGTGCGGCGAGAATCAATGCCGCACGGCCGAGCAGCAACAATAGTACGTCACTCGAGACTACGGGCAAGCCGGTATTCGGCGCGATCTAGTCGGCTACAGAAATCGGTCCGTTCTCGGTCGATAGGCGGATCACCGGCGACCCGCTGCCGTATTCAATCCGCCGATGCCCGTCGTCCCAGGTCTTCCGCGCATCCGAGCAAATGCTCGCATGACAGCTTATCGGCGAATGCCCGTTCGACTCCACCAGGAAGCTCGACCGGAATCCAGACGGCACGCGTAGCGTCAACGGTCCATTCACCGCGTCCGCCACCAGCTCCGACCCATCCCAATTCGCGCCGAGCGACACGCTAATCGGCCCGTTCTGCGTATGCAGCCGCAGCTTGCCGCTCGTGCCGGAAAAGCTGATCGGCCCGTTCTCCGCCGAAATATTCGCCTCGCCCGAGCAATCCTTCATGCTGATCGGCCCGTTCGTGGCTCGCGTGGAGATCTTCCCGTTTACGCTGTAAAGGCTGACCGGCCCGTTATACGCCGTCACTTCGATATCCGCCGAGCGCGGCGTGCGAATCAGCAGGTACACCGTCCAATCCTCGCGGTCGCCGTGCGGTCCGCTGACCGAAACCTCGCCGCCCTGCACCGTCAGCTTAATCTGCGAAAGCAGCCGCGCCGCATCGCCGCCCACTGCCGCCTTGCATGCGGTCACCGAGTATGCATCTTTATCCCAGCCCTGCACCTGCACGGCGCCGTTTTCCACTTCGTGCACCCGCAGGACGGGAGCCTCCGCCTTGCTCACCGTCCGCTCTTCGGACTGAATCGTCGGCCGCTCGCCATCCAGCCGGATGTGCAAATCGGAGCAATCCGCCGCCGGCCCATCGCCCCAGTGCGTAGAGCTGCCCCGCCCGAACTCGCCCCATCCCGGCGCGGCTGGAGCCGCCGGTTCAGCCGGAACCGCAGGCATCGCTGGAACCGCGGGCATACCAGGAATCGCGGGCATAGCCGGAACCGCCAGCGCAGGCGGCGCCGGGACCGAGGGAGCTTGCGCCCGAACCCGTCCCATCGGCAAGACCAACAAAACATAGGCGATACTCGCCCCAACCATGGAAACCGCCGTGCGCATCTTCATGGACATCCCCTCCCACCGCTATAGACGACGCACCCACCCCAACGGTCTTGCCCGCCCGGAACAAATCCGCGACAGCCAAATCCGAAAATCGCCAGCAACAGCAAACGCTTCGACCTTTTCAAAGCCTCCAAATTCGCAGCTATCAGCGCGGCGCAAGAGTTTTGCGACAAAACCGCGCCGCGCGCTGCAAAATCGTGTCTGCTATACTGACCCCGCAAGCGTTTTGGGGGTCGGAGCTTTAGCTAAAGCAGCGCGCTGAGGAAACAGCCCGCTCCTGACTTCGCACAACCGACCGTGAGCAAACTCCGCATCTCCGTCGTGCAATATCTCAACACCGCGCCGCTCGTCCGCGGTTTCACTCACGGCGCCCTCCAGGGCAAGTACGACCTCTCCTTCACCGTCCCCTCGCAATGCGCCGAAGCCCTCCGCGCCGGCGCCGCCGACGTCGCCATCATTCCCGCCATCGAGTACCAGCGCATCCCTGGCCTGACCATCCTCCCTGGCCTGGCCATCGCCTCCCAGGAGCGCGTGCGCAGCCTCCTGCTGATCTCCAAATTCCCCATCCGCCAAGCCCGCCGCATTGCGCTCGACCCCAACTCCCGCAGCACGCAAGCGCTCACCAAAATCCTCGCCGCCCGCCGCTGGCAGATGGCCCCCGAATTTTTGGAACCCGCGCCTCTCGATCACAATGGCGATTGTTTCGACAATGTCGCCGACATGCTCGCTAACGCCGACGCCGCCTTGGTCATCGGCGACGCAGCGCTGCGCATAGCGATCGCAGCGGAAACCCATGTCGGCCCCGGCCCCGACGGAGAATGGCTCACAACCGCTGCCACCATCGGCCTCCCCACGCAACTCCAAAAAGGGGCGCAGCTTCACATCTACGACGTCGTCAAGGAGTGGTGGCACCTTACCGAAAAGCCCGCCGTGCTCGCCGTCTGGGCCGCGCGTACAGAAATTCTCACCCCCGAGCTCGCCGAAGACTTCCTCGCCTCCCGCGATTGCGGCCTCCGCCAAATCCCCGAGATCTGCGCCGAAGCCGCCCAGCAAATGCAGCTCCCCGAACGCGAACTGCGCCTATACCTGGAAAAAAATATCGACTACGGGCTCGACGAGCGAAACCTGCAAGGCCTCCTATCCTTCTTCCACTACAGCCACGCCCTGGGCCTGATCGGCCCCCTGAATCCGATCGCCATAGCCGCAGGCCCCAGCTCCCCCGCCCGCTACCTCGACTTCGCCTACGCCCGTTCATCCTGAGCCTCGAAGGGCTCCCACGTTGGACGCCGGCGCTACTCGTTCCTCAGTGCGTTCATTGGCGAAATAGACGCTGCCCTGCTGGCCGGAATTATGGCCGCGACAAACGCGGACACCGGGAGCGCGCTCGTCGCCACCAGGAGCGCGAGCGGGTCCCAACTGGAAACCCCATCGAGCTGATTCGAGATCAGGCGCCCCGCGCCTACCGCCAGCGGCAATCCCAGCAGCAGGCCGCCCAGAACGCGCTTCGACGCCCCTCCCAATACAAGCTGCACCACTTTCGTGCGTTCCGCGCCCAGCGCCATGCGTATCCCGATTTCCCGCGTCCGCTGCGCAACCGTATACGCAGTGACACCGTAAAGTCCGATGGCGGCCAGCAGAAGCGCCACAATCCCGAACAACCCGGCCAGGCTGGCCACCGCGCGCTCCTGATCAAATGAGAAATCGACTTGCTCCCGCATGGTCCGGACGCTGGTCATCGTCAGGTTCGCATCCACCTCCGCCAGTGCCTCGTTGAGCAGCGGCTCGAGCCTGCCCGGCGCCGCATTCGTCACCAGCATGATTCCGCCGATGAAATGCGAGCGCAATTCGAGTTTCTTTATGAGGTCGTTCTTGTAGTCAACGTACTGCGCCAGCGGCACATAAAACATCGGGCGCGCCGGCCTGCTCAACCCCCACCCCGCAAACTTCGCGTCGCGCACCACGCCCACAATCCGGTATGTGCCGGCATTCTCCGGCATATCGATGCCGAAGTGCTGGTCCAGCGGGTCCTCATCGCTCTTGAAAAAACGTTTCACGAACGCTTCGTTCACCACCGCCACCGGCTCGGTGGTCTCGTTGTCTGCCGCGGTAAAGCCGCGCCCTCGCCGCACCGCCACGCCAAAGTCTTGAAGATAATTCGCGCTCACCCGGTCCCACGACGCCCCCGCTTCCTCGGACATTTTGGGAGCAGGATGGCCGGCCACCAAGACCATTTCGCCCCAGTTATCCGTGAGCGGGTTATACATCGCCAACCCCGACCCCTGCACCCCTGGCAAACGATTCAGCCGCTCTTCCAGCTGCCGATACAGCGCCGCCAATTTGGCTGGCGTGTAGCTGGCCGGCGGATTGTGCAGCTCCACCAGCACGCGCCCTTGCACCTGATATCCGAAATCCTGATTCTCCAGCTTGTTCAGGCTCCGCCCCAGCATGGTCGCGCCAGCCACCAGCACCACCGAGAACGCCGCCTGCACCAGCAGCAGCGCCTTGCGCGCGAACGACGAACGATCGCTCGTGCCCCGGCCCGATCCGCGCAACGCCTCTACCGGATCGGTGCGCGTGGCGAACCATGCCGGCGCCGCGCCGAAAATAATTCCCGTCACCAGTGCCAGCCCGAACGCGAACGCCAGCACCATGAGCGACGGTCTGGTGCTGATGGGAAGAAAATGCGCGCTCTGGAACGCCAGCGCCAGCAGCAACCGCGCAGCGCCCACTGCCACCACGAGCCCGGCAAGCGCGCCGCCGACGGCCAGCAGGATGCTCTCCGTCAACGCTTGCGTAATGATCTGCCGACGCGTGGCGCCAATGGCCATGCGCACCGCGATCTGCCCGCGCCGCGCTACTCCGCGCGCCAGCATCAGATTCGCCACGTTGGCGCACGCAATCAGCAGCACCAGCCCGCAAACCGCGAGCAAAATCTGCAGGCTCCGCCCGTACTCTTCCTTCATCTCCGCCACGCCGGCGCCTGCCGGCACCACGTTGATCACCTGCTTCGGAAGAAGCCGTATCACGTCCGGCATCCAGTTCGAGGGGTATCCGGAATCGTTCACCATCCATTGCCGCAGCACTCCCGTCAGGCGCGGCGCCATCCCCGCAATCGAAGCTCCCGGCCGCAAGCGCCCGAGCATGCGCAGCCATGCGGATACAGACTGATGCAGCAGCGCGCCCTCGCCCGCAATCATCGGTTCCTGTTGCAGCGGGATCCAGATGTCCGGCGGGTCACTGCGCAGCGTCTCCCCGAAAAATCCCGGCGGCGCGACTCCGATCACCGTGAAGGGATGGCCCTCCACAACGAAGGTCGCGCCAACCACGGACGCATCGCTGCCATACGTGCCTTGCCACACGCGATGGCTGAGCACCGCAACCGGCTGTGCCGCCGGCCGGTCGTCGCTCGGCGTAAACACTCTCCCGCCGAATGCGCCCACGCCAAGCGTTGAAAAATAATTCCCGGTGACATACTCCGATCGCAGCGGCCGCGAAGTCGATTCCACTCTTTCACGCCGCACGCTCAATCGCCCGCGTCCCGCCTGGAACGCGGCCACCTCTTCGAACTCCGGCGATTCCGTCTTGAGCCGCTCGTACAGCGGATAAGAAAACATTCCCCACCGGTCCTGCGGTCCGCCCTCCACGCAGCAATCATCGCCTTCACCGACCCGGTACAGCCGCCCGGGATCCGTCACCGGCAAGGAACGCAGCATCACCGCGTCAATCAACGTGAAGATGGCCGTGGTTCCCCCAATTCCCAAAGCCACCGTAAGCAACGCCGCCGCCGTAAACACCGGCGACGCCCGAAACTGTCGCAACGCATACCGAATATTGCCAATCACGTCTCTCATCCGCACACCCCCAGCTCCGTCTGTTCCTCTACGGATACGCACCTGGCGTGCGGAGAGTTCCCGCTCTTTAGGAGGTGGGAGCACATCCCTTCCGCTGGAATGACGGGTATAAAGCGTGTCCCATTTGAGACAGTTTCGCTCTCTCTACAAATGCTAGCTTTCTCATAGACATAGTGAAGCGAGGCCGACCCTCGCTGACCTTCGGGTGCCCTGCCTGTGCCTCCAAAGATCTCAAGCTGGGCACCCGTCCCCTTTTTGTGATACCGAATCGCTTTCACCCCTTATGTCAAACGTGCCCCAGCCTTGTAGCGGCGAGTTCATCTCGTTTACCCTGAGCATCGGTTTCCGCCGCCTCTTTTCTGTCCTCCCAACCGAAGCCTTTTGCGTGCCGATGCTTAACCACCCTGGATTAAGTCACGAATAATGCCTAAGATTAGACTTGACAAATGTAAGTTAAGTGGCCTACGTTGGTTACATACCGATAGAGGCCGAACGGCAATCTAAGTCGACACGAGTTACCTGAAATTGCCTTCCAGACAGCCTAGACGTGAAGTGGAGGCTTTTGGCGATGGCGTAGGACTTACGGGCGAGGAGTCGAACTTGACCCCTTGGGCCCCGGCCGTCGACATCTATGAGACCGAGAACGAATTGGTCGTTAAGGCCGACCTGCCCGATGTGAATCCGCAGGACCTAGACATCCGCGTGGAAAACAACATCCTCACCATTCGCGGCGAACGCAAGTTTGAGACCAAGGTGCACGACGACAACTATCTGCGCATCGAACGCGCCTATGGTTCGTTCAGCCGCAGCTTCTCGCTGGCCAGCTCCGTCAATTCGGAAGCCATCAAGGCCGACTATCAGAATGGTGTGCTGACGCTGAGCATACCGAAGCGCGAAGAGGCGAAGCCCAAGCAGATCAAGGTGAATGTGGGGACGCATGCAGTGGCGGCTGAGGGAACGCATGCAATGGGAACGCATGCGATGGCGGCGGCGGCTTAGCGCTCGTTAAGAGAGCCGGACCGACGACGAAGTAGCAGCAAGGGGCTGGCGATATCGCGCCAGCCCCTTCTCGTCTGAAGCACCCTTCTCGTCAGAAGCGACAGGTAACGAACCTCCTGTCGCGATTGGAATTACTTGAGCTGGAAAACGCCAACCGCATCCGCGGGAATCTGTGTGAAGAAATGTTCAAGCTCAGCGGAGCGCTTACGTGAATGAAGGACCCCATGCTGACCGCAGACCGGCTAAAGATTTCCAATGAGTTGGCGGGACTCTACAAAGCGCAGTTGCCATTGGTGGAACCAACGGCCTTCAATACCGGCAGAGGCTGGACCATCGCTGACCTCCAACTTTATGATCTGCGCGCCGAACGCATTGCCAAATTGCAAAGGCAACTTGTGGAATCGCATACCGTGAACTCGCTCAAGCTCAAGGCCAGCCAGATCGTACCCGTCGGGAGCTGGGGCGACCGCTAATCCCTCCCGAAGCGCCGAAGGCGGGCCTTCTGCGTCCCGAATGGTTTTACGGGATGCGTCACTCCGCGCAGGTTCCTCTCTTTAGGAGGTGGGAGCTTCAGCTCCCACGCGAAGAAGGACCATTTTCTCTGTGTGCTCCGTGCCCTCTGTGGTGAATCCCGATCTTTGTCGGTTTCAAATTCTTCGCACCCTTCGCCAACGGCGACGCTTTACCGTTTCAGGCCGCATTGCGGCTAGAATAGGAGCTTCGTAAAGGGAACCAAACGTGGGACTGACCAAACAGCAAGCGATCGAGATGCTCGAATCCGACGACCTGGTCGGCATCGGCATGGAGGCGCACCAGATGCGCCTGGCGAAGAACGACCCGCGCGTGGTCACTTACCAGATCGATCGCAACATCAATTACACCAACTTCTGCACCGAGTATTGTTCCTTCTGCGCCTTTTACCGGCCGCTCGGCGCCAAAGACGGCTACATCCTCTCCTTTGAAACCATCTACAAAAAAATTGAAGAGATGCTGGAGCTGGGCGGCACCGGCATTCTGCTGCAAGGCGGCTTGCATCCCGACCTGCAAATCGGCTACTACGAAAATCTGCTGGGCTCCCTGAAAGCGCGCTTCCCGCAGGTGCATCTGCACTGTTTCTCCGCGCCGGAAATTCTGTGCATCGCGGAGGTTTCCGAAATCAGCGTGCGCGAAACCATCCAGCGGCTGATGGACGCCGGTCTGCAATCCATCCCCGGCGGCGGCGCGGAAATTCTCGACGACGAAATCCGTTCCAAGATTGCGCGCCTGAAATGCACCAGCGACGATTGGGAAGAAGTCCATCGCATCGCGCATTCGCTTGGGCTGCGCACCACCGCCACCATGATGTTCGGCTGCGGCGAAGAGCTCCGCCA
>WNEZ01011673.1_pt1 | contig 11806 bp, 11 predicted proteins | sample 5400521 | NCBI WGS metagenome assembly WNEZ01 (sample SAMN13153339, study PRJNA577476) | soil metagenome | isolation source: 120 cm saprolite under Douglas fir tree site 2 hole 1 replicate 1 | place: USA:California | collected 2015-04-18
TGGGAAAAGATCGCCGGCGGCGGGAATCCTTTCTTACGGATTCGCGTCGTTTCTTACGGATTCCCGTCGGAAGGCCTCTTGGTGGGAATGCGCGTCGCCCGGGGGGCCCTGCCCGCAAACATGTGGGGCAAAGTCTACATCCGGTGAACGCTCTTTCAGTCGTGCTCACCAGCGCGAGACATCCCCGCTTCGTCGAGCACCCGGCGCAACAGATCCGGGCGGTCGGTCATGATCCCGCCAATTCCCTGGCCCACGAGGCTTCGCATCTCCGCCTCGTCATCGACTGTCCAGACGTTGAGCCAACGGCCGGAGGCACGCGCGGCCCGGATCAGCTCCGCATCGATTAGCCGGACGCCGAGGTATTCGAGCGGCATGTCGAGCACGGAAAACCGCTCGTCCAAGACGGGCTTGCGTCCGCTCCGCACCGCCAAGACGAAGGCGGTGAGCGCGTTGCCCGGGTGGAAGTGGCAGGCTTCGGGCAGCTCGGTCCAGATCCGAGTGGCCTGATCGTCATTCTCGCTTCCGCAGCAGACCCGGTCCGAGGCGCTTTCCCCGCGAACAATCTCGGCGAAGGCCTGCTCGATTCCCGGATTGGAGGCCTTGAGCTCGATGTTCCAGCGCATTCCCGGGAAAGCGCGCAAGCCTTCGGTAAGCGTGGGAATCCGTACCCCACGGCCGCGAAAAGGAAACGTGCGGCCGCTGTCCGTAGTGAACTGGTACCCGGCGTCCAGCTTTTGCACCTCGGCCAGGGGCATCGAGGCGATTTCGCCGGAGCCGTTGGTGCAGCGCTCAACCGTCGGATCGTGGGACAGCACCAGAGCGCCATCGCGGGTCATCTGAACGTCGGTCTCGAGGATCCGCGTGCGGTGCTCGCGCACCGCCATCGAGAATGCGGCGATCGTGTTTTCGGGGGCGAGCGCAGCGCCACCGCGATGCGCGATGTGGACGGTGGGAACCAGGCCTCTGAGGAATGGATGCAGGGCGCCCTCCTTATCGAAGCTCTCCGGGGAGGAACGAACTCGCGCGCGTATTCCTGGGCTTCCTGAAGGAAATCCTTGCCCGTGGAAACGCGGTTCACCAGACCCAGGGCGTGCGCCTGCTCGATGCTCAAGTTCTTTCCTTCGACCATGAGCTCGATGGCTTTGGCGCGTCCGACCGTTCTTGCCAAGCGCTGCGTCCCTCCGGTACCGGGGAGCACCCCGAGGTTGACTTCGGGGAGTCCGATCTTGGCATCGCCTTTTCGCGCGAACCGCAGATCGGTCGCCAGGGCGATCTCCAGCCCGCCGCCGACGCAATGCCCGTTGATCGCCGCGATCACCAGCTTCGGGGTTTGCTCGAGGCGGGTGAGGGTCTCGTTCGCGTGGAGGCAGAATTGGTACTTGAAGGTTGGATCCACCTCTTGAAGCATCTGGATGTTTGCCCCGGCGCAGAAGAATTTCTCTCCGGCGCCGGTGATCGCCAGCACGTGCACGCCGTTATCGAATCGCGCCCGCAGGATGGCGTCGTCGAGCTGCCGCATCATCGCATGGGTATAGGTGTTCGCCGGCGGGTCGCTGAGGCGAATCCAGGCAACTCCTTCTTTGACCTCATACTCGACGAGCGTCTTCGTTGAGGCTTGAGTCCAATCGCGAGCTGCCGGCACGCTTGCCTCCCTCACCGACCCGTGGCGGTGTGCTTGTTCAACCTGTTCCGTCATTACCGACCCGTGGCGGCATGACCTGTTGCGTTTCTGGGGGATACGCCATGATCCACGGCGATCGCAAGTTGCGATCGGAAGGGCGTCTGCTTGAACGCGCTCGCCGTTCCTGAGATGCGATCCGGAGACCGTCTGCCTGGGTTCGCGGGCCATTCCTCGGCCCTGACCGAGCGATCGGTGCTCGCCGCCCTGGGTGGCTCCGTTCTCCTGAAACGCGGACACGAGCGAACTGCGCTCTTTTGGACGAGGTGTGTGACATTTTGGGTCCTCGCGGAACCGAAATGTCACTCACTTCAATGTTGTCCCGGGCTGATCATCGCATGGGTGGCTCGGCGCTGTTGAAGCGCAACGCGAACGAACATCGCTCGCCGTTCCTCGGCCACCCGGCCCCGCTCAACCGCCGTGACCGAGCGATCAGCGCTCCAGCGTCACCGCGATTCCCTGGCCAACGCCGATGCACATCGTCGCCAGGCCGCGGGTTGCGCCCCGGCGGTTCATCTCGTGCACCAGGGTGGCGATCAGCCTCGAGCCGCTCGATCCCAACGGGTGACCGAGCGCGATCGCCCCGCCGTTGACGTTGACCTTGGCTGGATCGAGGTCGAGATCCCGGATGCAGGCCAGGGACTGGGAGGCGAATGCCTCGTTGAGCTCCACCAGGTCGAGCTGCCCGGCCGACCAACCGGCCACTTTCAGCGCCTTTCGGGAGGCCGGCACCGGGCCGATTCCCATGTAGCGCGGATCGACCCCGGCGTCGCCCGAGCTGACCAATCTGGCGAGCGGCTTCTGTCCAAGCTCGCGCGCCGCCCGCTCGCTCATCAAGAGAACCGCGGAGGCGCCATCGTTCAAGCTGGACGAATTTCCGGCGGTCACCGTACCGCCCTCGCGAAAAACCGGGCGAAGCGCGGCCAGCTTCTCGAGACTGGTGTCCGCCCGGGGCCCCTCGTCCACCTGGACGCGGGTCGACGGACCTTTTTTCTGCGGAACCTCGACCTCGATCAGCTCGCTCTCGAACCTTCGCTCGCGCTGCGCGGCGGTCGCTTTCTGATGGGAAGCCAGCGCGAATTGATCCTGCTCGGAGCGGGCGATTCGCCACCGCTCGGCGACGTTTTCCGCTGTCTCGCCCATCTGCTCCAGCGGAAAAAGGGCGGCGAGCCGGGGGTTGGGGTACCGCCATCCGAGTGAGGTGTCGTACGCCTCCAACTTGCCCGTCGCAAATCCGTCCGCGGGCTTGGGCATCGACCAAGGTGCGCGCGTCATCGACTCCACCCCGCCGGCGATGACGATTTCCGCCTCCCCGAGCCGAATCATCCGGGCGGCCTGAATCACCGCCTCCATTCCACTTCCGCAGAGACGATTCACGGTGGCCGCGGGCACCGAATCGGGGAATCCCGCCAGCAATACCGCCATCCGCGCGACGTTGCGATTGTCTTCGCCCGCCTGGTTCGCGCAGCCGAGGAAGACCTCGTCGATCCGCTGCGCTGGAATCCGGGCGCGCCGCACCAGCGCCTGCAGCACCACCGCGGCGAGGTCGTCCGGCCGGAAATCTTTAAGGCCACCGCGGTGCCGTCCGATCGGGGTGCGAACGGCGTCCATGATCAGCGCATCGGGCATGAGAATCTCCTCACGGGGTCAGCACGATATTTCCAAACTGCGCCCGATTTTCCAGCAGTCGATGCGCTTCGGCCGCCTTTTCCAGCGGGAGCACGCGGTCCAGCACAGGCTTCAGCCGGCCTTCCTCGACGAGCTGCATGATCCGGAACAGATCCCCTTTCGATCCCATCGTGCTGCCCAGAAGCGAGATGCGCTTGTAGAAAAGAACGCGCAGGTCGAGCTTGGCTTCGTAGCCGGTGGTCGCGCCGCAAGTCACCAGCCGACCGCCATAGGGCAGACTGGCGATGCTCTTCTCGAACGTCGCCGCTCCCACGTGCTCGAAGACGACGTCGACGAGGCGCTTCTGGGTGATCCGCTTGACCTCCTCGAGGAAATCCGTCTTCGCGTAGTTGATCAGATGATCCGCTCCGAGCTCCTTCGCCTTGCTTAGCTTCTCCTCGGTGGATGCGGTGGCGATCACCTTCCCGCCGGCGAGCTTGACGATCTGGATCGCGGCGCTACCCACGCCGGAGCCCGCGGCGTGCACGAGGACCGTCTCGCCCGGCTTGAGCAGCGCCTTTCGCATCAGCATTGTCCAGGCGGTTAAGAAGGTGAGCGGGATACAGGCCGCCTGCTCGAAGGAAAGATTCTTCGGCTTGGGAAGGACGTTCTGCCGCGGAACGGAGACCGACTCGGCGTAACCACCCCAGCTGTGCTCACCGATCATCTTGAAGAAGCGACAGAGGTTGTCTTCCCCGAGCAGGCACCGGTCGCAGTGGCCGCAAGACAGGCCGGGATTGAGAACTACTTCTTCGCCCGGCTTGAGGTCGGTGACCTCGGCCCCGACGCTTTCGACGACCCCGGAGATGTCCGCTCCCAGGATGTGAGGAAGGTGCAGCTTCAATCCCGGCCAGCCCTCTCGCACGAAGATGTCCAGGTGATTCAAGGCAACCGCCTTGACCTTGACGCGAACGCCGTTGGCGGACAGGGGCGGAGCCGGTAAGTCGACGACTTTGAGGACGTCCGGTCCTCCGTGGGTGTAGAACGCGACCGCTTTCATTGCGCCTCCACTTGAGCTGAGGGGCTCTTGTAAAAAGGACCATGGCGACGATCAACCTTCAAGTCAAAGACGGAATCGCCGAGCTCGAGCTCAACCGGCCCGAAGCTCGCAACGCGATAAATCTGACGATGGTGCGGGAGATGGGCGCCGCGCTCGATTCGCTGCTCGAGCGGGATGAAGTCCGGGCGGTGATCATCTCCGGGAGAGGGGGAAAGGCCTTTGCCAGTGGAGCAGACATCGCCGAGCTTCGCGAACGGACCCATCGGGAGGCCTTCTTCGCGATCAATGCGACGCTGTTCCAGAGGCTCGAAGATTTCCCGCGCCCGACGATCGCGGCGATCGAAGGCTATGCCCTCGGCGGAGGGCTGGAGCTTGCGCTCGCCTGCGACCTTCGCGTCGGCTCCCGCTCGGCGCGGGTCGGCCTGCCCGAGGCGACCTTGGGCATCTATCCGGCCGCGGGAGGGACGTTCCGGCTTCCCCGATTGATTGGGCTCGGCCGGGCCAAGGACCTGGTCTTTACCGGGCGAATCGTGGAGGCGGAGGAGGCGTACGCGCTCGGAATTTTCGAGCGCCTGTGCGACGCGGGCCAGGCAGTGGCAGTCGCGAGCGAATGGGCGAGCTCGATCGCCGCCAACGCTTCGCTGGCGCTCCAGGTCGCCAAGATGGCGCTCAACTCCGGGTCGCGGGGCGGGGATCCGATGGCCGTGGAGCGGCTGGGGCAGGCTCTTCTGTTCGATTCCCCGGAAAAGCGCGAACGGATGACTTCTTTCCTCGAGAAAAGGGCGACGAAATAGCGTTGGTCGCAGTGTCTGCCCAGGAGGCTTGGAATGTCGGAGATCAAATCGGTCGGAGTGCTTGGCGCGGGGACGATGGGACATGGAATTGCTCAGGTGGCCGCCCAGGCGGGTTACCAGACGCTCCTCTATGACGTGACCTCCGAGCTGGCGCAGCGGGGTTTGCAGCGAATTTCCGAAAATCTGCAGCGCGGGATCGAGAAGGGAAAGGTCAAGCAGCAGGACAAAGAGCAGATCCTGAAGCGCTTGAAGGCGGTTGCCGACCTTCCGGAACTGGCGGAGTGCGGTCTGATCATCGAGGCGATTCCCGAGGATCTGGCGCTGAAGCGGTCGATCTTCACCCGGCTTTCAGAGGTCTGTTCCCCGCGCACCATCCTCGCATCGAACACCAGCTCGCTCTCGGTCAGCGAGATTGCGGCGGCCGCTTCTCACCCGGAGCGGGTGGTCGGGATGCACTTCTTCAATCCGGTTCACATCATGCGGCTGCTCGAAATCGTTCGCGCCGAGCCGACTTCGGATGCGACGATTGAAACCGTCCGGGGCGTCGCGGGCCGCTTGGGCAAGGAAACCATCGTGGTGCGCGACCGGCCCGGGTTCGCTTCCTCGCGACTGGGCCTGGCCCTGGGCCTGGAGGCGATCCGCATGGTCGAACAGGGAGTCGCAAGCGCAGAGGACATCGACCGCGCGATGGAGCTCGGCTACGGCTATCCGATGGGACCGCTCAAGCTTGGCGACCTCGTCGGTCTCGACGTGCGCCTGGCGATTGCCGAATACCTGCACCGGGAGCTTCGCAGCGAGGTCTTCAGGCCGCCCCAGCTGCTCAAGGACATGGTGAGCGCAGGAAAGCTCGGCCGGAAGAGCGGGCAGGGCTTCTACAAGTACTAGAGAGCTCCGGACAGCTAAACCATCGAAGCGATCGGATTCCGCGTGGTTAGCCGAACGTTCTTGCAAGCGATCGAAATCACCGAGGTCGAATTCGTTAGCTGATCGGTGCTCTGGGCGGGCGCGAAAGATGGGCCTCGAATGCAAGCAGGGCTTGGGAAGAGACGGCGACGGCGCAGGTGGTCTGGGCGGGCGAGAGCCCCTGCGGCGTAGCTACGGGCCGGTGGCTCATGGAATCCCCCCGGGTCGAATCGCACTGCCCCGAGGCCTCCCGGAAGTTTTTTTTTGGGCTGGCAGAGGAATGAAGGGCTTCCATTTCAGAAAATTGTGACATCCGTCGGTCTATCTGTTCGATTTTCCAGCAAAAGCGGGGAACCCGCTATTTAATCGAAGCCCTTCACTCCTCTGCGCCGGCTCTTTTTCGCGCGCCCGACCCGGCCTGCGGAGAGGCGTGGACGAAACTGTTGCTATCGAACGTTTGGGGAAGAGCCAGTTTTGAGCCCGCTTTGGGTTGTCGCTTCATTGAGGCCCACAGGACGCCGCAGGAATCTCGCCGGCCCTGACCACCTGCGCCGTCGCTGTCCCTTCCCTGGCCATACGTCGCGCCACAGTGCTTGCATCATCGGCTAACTACGCTGAATCAGTCGCTTCGATGGTTTAGCTCTTCGGTGCTCAAGGAAGAATCAACCCGCCGGGGCTGCGGTGCTCCGTCGGGGTCTCGGCCGCCGGGGTCGACTCGGCCGCGCCTTGGGGTGCTTCGCCGGCCCGACCGCGCTGTGACAACCAGAGGACCTTCTCAAAGAGGAACTCGCCGAAACGCGAGAACGGCTCGACCGCACCGTGGAACATCCGGCGCGCCTCCGCGCGGGCGATCTGGGCCTGGCGATCCCTCTTCGTGCCCTCGAAGTAGGAAGCCATCCGCCACAGCCGACCCGCGTACAGCTTCAGCATCGCCGGGGTGAAGAACTCGCGCGCCGCGGTGTGGAAGAGGTTGAGGATCTGTTGCGAGCGCTGAGCTTCGCTCAGCTCGAGCGGGCTGTGGGTCACTTGATCCATCCTCGCTGCCAGCACCCGGATCTGTGGCTCCGGCGGAAGCCAGGGCTGCATTTCCGGCTCGGTGTGCAGCTGCGATCCCTGGATGGCGAGCCGCTCATCCTCCGCCACGGGTGGCGGAATCGCCCACTCCTCGGACTGCGGCGCAAGGCTCAGATGGCGAAGCGCTTCTTCGGCGCCGGCAGGGTAGGGGTTGCCTGAAGGAACGTTGAGAGCGGCCGCGGCGGAGAGGATCCGCTTGGCCTCCTCGCGCGGAATTTCCACCGCGGGGGCGGCGCGACCAGCCCTGATTTCGCGGAGCTGCTTTCGATAGGCGCTCCGCCCGACGTCGCTGGCGATGACCTCGGTGATCCCCTTTTCGTCCGAGATGATGATCTGCAGAAGCTCGACTCCGCCGCCGCGCAGCGTCCGGGGAATGAGCAGGGCCTGTTCTCCTTCGCCGCTCACCGACGAGAGCAGCGATGGCAGCTCCTCCACCGGCGCGGCGATTGGTGGCGCGGCTGGCGGCTCGGATCGCTCTGGTATGGGAAGGCCCAGCGAACGAAGCTGATACAGAGACTTCTTCGCCGCCTTGGCCAGGGGCTTTCGAGCCGACGAGGACAGCGCCTCGGCGAGCCTCGGGTCCCGCGCGCGGACCGAAGCATCGAGCACCGCCACCGCGAGGGGCTCCGGAAGCGACTCGACATCGGGGGGATTCGCGTTCGGGATCGACCGGGCCAACGCCCGCGCCCGCTCGAACTCGCCGCTCGCCACGCTGGTCGGAGCCGGGCCGTCGGCGAGCAGGGAGTCGACCAGTGACTTGGTTTCCAGACTTTCGGACCTTTTCATGGAGGAACATCTAACCCAAAGATGGGCCGGGGTCAGCGTCGTCTGACCAGGTAGAAGCCGTCGGCGCGGCCCGCCAGCTCCAATTCCGATCCGATCAGCGGCCCGAAGATCTGCGCTGGCGCCGGCCCGCGGATGAGAAAGGCGTCGTAGGCGCGGCCGTGCCGGCCGTAGTCGAACTGGTCCGGTCGCCATTCCGAGGGAAACGTTGGCGGCGGCGACCCGCGGTAGCGGATGGGCGAGTGCGGGGTGCTGGCGAAGCTGAAGTTCGTGGCGCCGCCGCACTCGAGCGCCAGGGTGGCCGCGCTGTGCAGATAGACCGGGTGGGCCACGACGTTCGAGAAAGGGTCGAAGATGAGTCCCATGATCAGCGGCGCCGGGGGACACAGTGGAGCGAGGCGATCGAGCGCCCCCGCCTCTCGACCGAAGGCGAGAAAACCGCGCGCGAGAACGAAGCCGAGAAGCATCGCGCACGCGGACGAAGCGACGAGCAGGTACTTTGCAGCCGAAGGGCGGAGCGGAGGAACGGCGCAAATGAGCAGCGCCGCCGCCAAATGGGCGTAGCGGGTATTGAGGTAGTACATGGTGCCGCGGATGTCGAAGGGGAGGGCGAAGTAGAGGGCCAGAGCGATCAGCCCGAGGCCGACAATGCGCCAGCGTTCGATGGGGCGCTCCGGGGAATCCGGTTGGCGCGTCGCCGGCAGCCAGCCGAGGACGACCGTCGCCGCCGCGATATCGGTCTGAACCGTCGCGAAACATGTTGGCGAGCACGCTGAACAGCTCGGCTCGGTTCTGTGCTGCGGTCTTGAACGAAAGATTGGCCGATGAAAGCAGGGGGCCCCACGCCTTCCAGGGGGCGCCGTACTCGATTGGCGCGGGCTGCCCGACCCGACCCACCACCCAGATCGAGAAGAGCACCAGCGATGGAACGGCAGCTGCCAGCGCCGGGCCGCGCGCAGCGAGAAAAGCTGCAACGCGCTCGCGGATCGAATCGCTCCGGGACGCGTCTTCGGGGCTGCGCGTGGTGAGCAAGAGCCAGGGGAATGCCAACCCGAGAAACGCGAAAACCTGAACGTGGAACAGCAGCGTCAGCACGAGCGAGAGTGCGAGCCCGACGGCGCACGCTCGCCTCTCGTGCGGACGCGAAATCGAACGCACCAGCAATCCGCAGCTCAAGAAGGCGAGCGGCATCGCCGAGCAGTAGTTGATGAACCCCCAGGCGAAGCTGTCGCCATAGGCAAAGGGCAGCGAAAGAATCGAAGGCCAGGTCGGGCGCCCTAGGCTTCGCAAGAGGAACGCCAGGGTCAGCGGCATGCCGACCACGTAGCCGGTCACGAAGACCGTGTTGGCGATGTCCAGCGGCAAGAACCAGTTGAGAAAACTGACCGCGTAGTAGTAGCCCAGATACGGCGTCAGCTCGCTGCGGATGGCGAACAGCCTGGGGTAGATCGTCGTCGGGTCATCGATCCGATGAAGGACCGAGATCAGGTGCAGGTGCTGGGGGAGATCGACCAGCGGCAGATGCCTGCTCAGCCACAGCGGCAGGGCGCCGAAGATCAGCGCAATCAGGTAGAGCAGCCGGTGCTGTCGGTTCACGCCCGAGCGAATCTACGATGGCGCGCCAGGCCGCGATATTCCCTGGACGCCTTAGCAGGGTGTTTAAAAACTGCTGCGGCACCCACCTGCTTCGTTGGGGTTCCCCCTGGCGTGCTCACGTACTGCCTCGTAACTGCCTCGTACGCTCCGCGCGCCAGGCCCCACCGCGCCTCGCATCTGGGCTTGCTCGCGACGTTTCTCAACACCCTGCCAGTGCGGGCTTTAGTCGGTCGAGCAGACCACCACGGGCCACCCGCGGGCCATCGCGTCGCGAAAGAAACGCGCCAGCTCCCTGCGGAACCGGTTTGCCGAATCCTCGCCTGGATCGAGCAGCGAATCCTGCCCGACGCTGCTGTCCGCGCTCAGCTCCACCGGCCGGCCGCACCGGTCGCAGCGGATGGTCACCGGGCGGAAAAGGGCGACCGGGACCGCGTAACGCGTCCCGCACTGGCACTTCCACACCAGGGCCGGCTCCCCCTGATGCTCCCCCGCCAGCGCCTCGAGCTGATCGGCAAGGCGCAGCAGCGCGGGCAGATCGTGCGGCGGCCGGGCGAAGAGCACGGGCCTGCCACAGCCTTCCGCAATCGGTTCGAACGGAGATGGGGAGTGGCTCGAAGAAATCAATTCCTGAAGCCGGTCCCGAACCCGGCCATCGCGGAACTCCGCTCCCGCCAATGCGCGGTTCAGCGTGTCCAACCCGTCCGTCAGGCCTGCCTCGATCAGCTCGTCGGCGGGGATCGGGCGACGAGTCTCTTCAAGTCGGTAGAAAGGAGCGGCAAAGAAGCGGATCACAAACAGGGATGATAGCCCCTCAGCTCCACTCCAGCATACGTTTCAGTGGCAATATCGCAGCCTGCTGAACTTCTTTGGAGAGCACCAGCTCAGGCTGCCGGTCGCGCATGCACAAGTAGAGCTTTTCCATCGTATTCAGCTTCATATAGGGGCATTCATTGCATGCGCACCCGTTGTCTGGAGGAGCTTGTTCATCTGGTGCAAAATCCCCGCTTCGGTCACCACGATGAACTTCTGCTTCGGGCTGTTCACCACCCGGTCGAGTATCCCCTTGGTGGAGCCGACGTAGTGCGCATGGCGCAGGACGCTCTGCTCACATTCTGGATGGGCGACGACCTCCGCGTCCGGGTGCTGAACCATCAGTTGAACCAGCTTCTTCTCGCTAAAGATTTCGTGGACGATGCAACTGCCAGGCCAGAGGACCATGTCCCGGCCCGTTTGCTTCATCACGAAGCGTCCCAGGTGCTGATCCGGGGCGAAGATGATTTGCCGATCCTTCGGGATCCGATTCACGATGCGCTCTGCATTGGACGACGTGCAGATGACATCGCTCATCGCCTTCACCGCGGCAGAGCAGTTGACGTAGCTGACGACGAATGCGCCAGGGTGCTGCCGGGTAAAATCCCGGAAGGCATCGGGCGGGCAACGATCCGCGAGGGAGCATCCGGCAGCCAGGTCCGGCAGGAGGACCAGCTTCTCCGGGTTCAGAATCTTCGCCGTTTCGGCCATGAAGTGCACCCCGCAGAAGACGATCGTATCGGCTTTCGTGGTGGCGGCTTTCTGGGCCAACGCGAGGCTGTCGCCGACGAAATCGGCAACGTCCTGAATCTCGCTCTCCTGGTAGTAGTGCGCCAGGATCACGGCGTTGAGCGACTTCTTGAGCTTGAGAATCTCCTGCTCGTAATCGATGTACTGGCTGGTCATGGCGGCGACCTCGAGTATTGGTCTAACTTGCAGGCGTTCGAGACGCCAGCGCTGGGCGATTTCCCGTCCGGCAACCCTCCTTGCGGATGGTCAAGGGCGGAAGCTGGCGGCTCCGCGGAGCTTTGGTGACACCCAGCAGATCTTTTGGCAAGCCGATCGCGGTGATCCTCGCCGCGGGAGAGGGCCGCCGCATGGGTTTCACCAAGGCCCTCCTCGAGTTTGCCGAGGGCGAGACGTTCCTTCGCCACCTCGCGGGGGTCTTTGCCTCTTCGGGGTGCGAGGTGTTGGCGGTGACCGGCCACCAGGCCGCCCGGGTCGCCGCAGCGCACCCCAATCTAACGACCGTCGAAAATGGCGGCTGGGACAAGGGCCAGCTCTCCTCGGCGCGGGTGGGGATCGCCCACGCTCTCGCGGCAAAGGCGTCCGTCGTCCTCGTTCATCCCGTCGACGCGCCGGCCATTCGCGCCGCCACCGTGCGACTCCTGCTTTCCCATTGCACCGCTCGGCGGCCGACGGTCCCTGCGTATTTGGAAAAGTCCGGACACCCGCTCTTGTTGCCGCGCGCCTGCGCTGAAGAAGTCTTAAGCCTGGGAA
>WNEZ01004808.1_pt1 | contig 11805 bp, 10 predicted proteins | sample 5400521 | NCBI WGS metagenome assembly WNEZ01 (sample SAMN13153339, study PRJNA577476) | soil metagenome | isolation source: 120 cm saprolite under Douglas fir tree site 2 hole 1 replicate 1 | place: USA:California | collected 2015-04-18
GTGATGGCGGAGATGACTCCGTCAGGCTCGCGGGTGAGAATCCAATGGCCGCTGCGCCCTCCGAAGTCCATGCGCGCAAACCACTCCGCCATCATCGGCGGCGTGATGACGATCTCGCCATGGTCGAGCTCTTCGAACGGCATCGTGTTCAACATGCTCGAGAACTGAGGGCAGTAGTCCTCCCACATCGATGTCGGGAGGCGACCGTCGTACACCTCGAGCTTGGTGCTGGGTGACCGTTTGGGGCCCTCTTCGACCCAGCGCTGGAGCATGGCCCAGTCGACGTCCGCGAGCTTGAGCCGGTTCTCGGCACCAGTGAACTTGACGTCGGCCCCGAGCCATTTGAGAAACGCGTGACCAGACGCTTCCTCGGTGCCGACCCCAAGCTTCGTGTAGCCGTTGCGCTCCATGATCTCGAGCGCGATCGGGATCCAGCTCTGCCCGATACCCTGCCGGCGGTGATCGGGGTGCACCGACCAGTCCGCCCACACAAGGTGCTTGTTGGTGTCGTAGCCGGGCGTCCCCGGCCGGGTCGCGCCGGCACTGAACCAGCTCAACATCTGGCTGTCGGACGAGATCTCGTAACGGAAGTGCAGCTCGAATGGGTCTTCCCGCTTCATTTCGTGCTCGACGACGCCGTCAGGCGTGATCGGATCGTCTGGGCGCGTCTCGGCATGCCGCAACCGGCGATAAACGTGATAGCGCGCCCAGAAATCAGGGCCTGCGTCGGCCGAGTCGACCTCGACCGGCATCCACCCACTCTTCACGGAACGGTGAGAATAATCCTTCAGCGGTGTCCGAAGCGAGGCGTTTCAAAGTCGGCGTCACGATCCATCCACAGCAGTGCACGATCGAGCAGCTGCGCGACGCATGGCGGCGCGCCGACGAGCTGGGCGTCGACAGCATCTGGTTTTGGGATCACTTCTTTCCACTCTACGGCGAGCCCAATGGCAATCAGTTCGAATGCTGGTCTGTTCTCGCAGCTGCGGCGATCGACACGAAGGCGCCACAGATCGGCCCTATGGTCACCGCGATCGGGTATCGCAACCCGGACCTCATCGCCTACATGGCTGGCACCATTGACCAGCTGTCAGGCGGGCGGTTCGTGCTCGGGCTTGGTGCGGGGTGGTTCGAGCGTGATTACGACGAGTTCGGGTTTGAGTTCGGTGAGGCCAGGGACCGGCTGCGCACGCTGAAGGAAGCGCTGCCCAGAATCAAGGAGAGGATCCGAAAGTTGAAACCGGGTCCTGCGGGACCGATGCCGATCTTGATCGGCGGCGGCGGCGAGAAGGTGACGCTCCGGTTGGTGGCCGAGCACGCGCAGATGTGGAACGCGCTCGGATCACCAGACGTCTATGCGCACAAGTCCAGGATCCTCGACGAGTGGTGTCATCGCGTTGGGCGTGACCCAAAGGAGATCGAGCGCACCGCCAACGTGAGCGTGAGCACTCCGCGCGAGATCAAAGATTGGCTCGATGCAGGACTGCAGCACTTCGTGTTGCGGCTGGCCTATCCATTCGACACCAAGGCTCTCGCCCGCGTCCTCAAGGAGTCGCGGGCATAGGGGATGTGTCCGGGAGAAACCACCCCTTAGGGACGCCCCGTTTGCTCGCCCGGACGCGGACGGCGAAAAGGCGGCGCCTCCGCCTCGACCGCGAGCCGCTGCCACTCGCGCATCGCCTGCAGCAGTTGCTCGGTGGGCACGCCGAATGCGTTACGAATCGCGCCGTCGTAGTACGAGAAGCCGCGCAGGCGCTGGAGCAGCGTTTTCGGCGTGTGCACGAGCGCGCGATTGAGCCGGAAGAAGATGACATTCGGCCGCAGTTTCGGGTCCTGCCATTCACCCGCCTCCGACATCCGCATACCACTGAATGCGCCCAGGCGGGCTCCGACCAGCTCGGTGACGTGGATCCAGCGCACTGACCGCTCGCGTCCTCGCACCCCCAACCTGAATCCGTCCTGCGTGAGAGTGAGCGGCTCGCCCAAGCCCTGCATCGCCGTGAAATAGAAAGCGTTGAGTCCCACCATGACGATGACCGCCAACGGAGCAATCCATGGGAAGCTGCGGTTGGCGAACACCGACAGCACGAGCGCGATTGGGAATACCACCCAGCCCACAAGGCGCACGCGGCGGAACGCCGGCGGCAGAGCGGGCGCCTGGAGCATGACTTCACCCTTGCCCCTCGGCGCAAGGCTGGTGACTTTCGCAGGACGCCTTCGCCAGGCTTCACTGACGCGGATCGCGGTCGCCGTCGCACCGCCGATTGCGACCACGTACAGGACCAACAGCGCGACCGTGACCAGCAACACGATCCCGCTGCCGTCCACCAGCCCGATTGTAAGCACGGGGGTTCCCTTCGTTGCGACACAACGACAACGGCCTGGATTTGTAGGCTGGCCACTAACGACTTTGGTGGGCAGCGCCTAGGATCGATGCACCACACCCTCTTCGCGGCGCGAGCCTCCTGCTGTCACCGGCCGGGGGCTCGTGTCATTTGTATCGGGCAGGCAGGCCTGCCCGATGGTTGGAGTAACACATTGCCAGGCGACGTCTGGTAGGTGCACGTCGGGGGACGGCCGGAGTAAATCCGGCCTACGGCTCCACTGTTGTCTTTGTCAAAGGGGTTAGACGGCTTTGACTGCGTTCGCCAGCTTGGTCAGGGAGTCCTTGGCGTCGCCAAACAACATGATTGTTTTTCGGTCGTACAGCAGGTCGTTGTCGATACCCGCAAAACCCGGTCGCATCGAGCGTTTCAAGAACACGATGTTCTTCGCCTGGTCGGCGTTGAGGATCGGCATGCCGAAAATGGGACTGCCGGGTGAAGTTCGCGCCGCGGGGTTGACCACGTCGTTTGCGCCCACCACGAGCACGACATCCGCGTCCTTGAACTCGTCGTTGATCTCGTCCATCTCCTTCAGCTGCTCGTAGGGAACGTTGGCCTCGGCGAGGAGGACGTTCATGTGACCGGGCATGCGGCCGGCCACCGGATGAATGGCGTAGTTCACCTCCACGCCTCTCTTCTCCAGCAGGTCGGCCAGCTCGCGCACCGCATGCTGCGCTTGCGCGACCGCGAGCCCGTAGCCGGGGACGATGATGACGCGCCGCGAATATGCGAGCAGCGTGGCGAGGTCCTCGATCGAAGCCGTCCGAACGGTGCGGCCCTCCTTCCCAGCCACGGCTCCCGCGGTTGCCCGCACCTGGCCGAATGCGCCGAACAGCACGTTCCCCAACGAGCGTCCCATGGCATCGCTCATGAGCTTGGTGAGGAGGCTGCCCGAGGCACCGACCAGTGTCCCCGCGACGATGAGCGCGAAGTTGTTGAGCGTGAATCCGCTTGCGGCCACGGCCAGTCCCGTGAACGCGTTGAGCAGAGAGATCACCACCGGCATGTCGGCACCGCCGATGGGCAGGACGAACGCGACGCCGAGGATCAGCGCGAGCACCATGAGCGCGAGGAACGAGAACGGGATCGACGCGATCGCGAGCACGGCGATCACGAAGCCGATGATCGCGGCGGCGATCAGTCCGTTGACGAGCTGCTGTCCGGGGTACGTGATCGGGGTGCCGGTCATCAGCTCCTGCAGCTTCGCGAAGGCGACCATGCTGCCGGCAAACGAGACCGAGCCGATGACGATGCTGAACACGCTGGGCAGCGCTTCGGCAATTGGTGGGTGAGGACCGAACTTCAGCAGCTCGGCCACGGCCACCAGCGCCGCGGCACCGCCACCGGCGCCATTGAACAGCGCCACCATCTGCGGTATCGCGGTCATCTTCACCTGGCGCGCACCGACGGTTCCGACCGATGCCCCGATGATGACCCCGATCACGACGATGATCGCGCCGGCGCTCGTGAAATGCAGCTGCGGCACGGTCGCGGCCAGCGCGATGACCATGCCGGCGGCCGCCGTGTAGTTGCCGTTGCGCGCAGTCCTCGGCGAGCTCAGCTGCTTGAGGCCAAGGATGAAGAGGACTGCAGCCAGCAGGTAAGCGAGGGTGAGAACCGTGCTCACTTGGCCTTCGCTGCTTCCGGCGCCTTCGTTGCTTCAGGTGTCTTGGTGGTCTGACGGCCTTTGAACATCTCCAGCATCCGGTCGGTGACCACGAAACCGCCGACCACGTTGGTGGTGGCGAGCACGACCGCGAGGAAGCCGAGGATGACGGTGACGGGAGAATTCGCGCCGGCAGCGATCAACAGCGCGCCGACCAGGATGATGCCATGGATCGCGTTGGTGCCCGACATCAACGGCGTGTGAAGCATGGTCGGCACCTTGGAGATGACCTCGATGCCGACGAAGACCGCAAGGACGAAAAAGGTGAACTCGTTCAGCAGCTCGCTGGTCAAGAGGCCACAGCTCCGATCGCCTGCTTGGCGCGCTCGTTGACGATCTCGCCGGCGTGCGTTACGCAGCTGCCCTTCGTGATCTCGTCTTCGAAGTCGAGCACGATCGCTCCGTCCTTGACGAGGTGCAGGAGTAAGTTGGCAACGTTGCGCGCGTAAAGCTGGCTCGCGTGGAGAGGCATCGTCGATGGCACGTTCCGCGTGCCGATGATGGTCACGCCGCCGACCTCGACGTCCTTACCTGCCTCGGTCAGCTCTACGTTGCCGCCGGTTTCCGCGGCGAGGTCGACGATCACCGAACCCGGTCGCATGCCCTTGACCATCTCGCCCGTCACGAGCAACGGCGCCCGCCGGCCGGGGACTGCGGCGGTGGTGATGACCACGTCTGATTTGGCGACGTGCTCACCGATCAGCTCGCGCTGCTTGCGCAGGAACTCCTCCGATTGCTCGCGCGCGTAGCCGCCTTCTCCCTCCTGCGTCTCGAGGGCCAGCTCGATGAACGTCGCGCCGAGGGATTGCACCTCTTCCTTGACCGCGGGGCGGACGTCGTACGCGGATACGACTGCGCCAAGTCGACGCGCCGTTGCAATCGCTTGCAGGCCGGCCACGCCTGCACCCATGACCAGCACTCGGGCCGGGGGAATGGTTCCCGCCGCGGTCATCAGCATCGGGAAGAACTTTCCGAGTCGTCCCGCGGCCATCAGCACGGCCTTGTAACCCGCTGCCGAGGCCTGCGACGAGAGTGCGTCCATCGATTGCGCGCGAGAGATGCGCGGCACCAGCTCCAGGCTGAACGCGGTTACTCCGTGCTTGGCGAGAGCCCGAACGATGTCACCCTGGGTGGCCGGCTGCAAGAAGCTGATCAGGACCGCACCCTTGTTGATGAGCTCGACCTCGGCGGCCGAAGGAGCCTGCACCTTGAGCACTGCATCCGCCTCCCCGAGGAGGGCCGAGGCGCCCTTTACGATCTTCGCGCCGGCCTGCTGATAGGCCTCGTCGGTGATGTAAGCGGCGGAACCGGCGCCGGACTCGACGCTGACCTCGAGCGCGGCGGCGGCAAGGCGGGTGGCGGTGTCGGGAACGAGGGCGACGCGGCGTTCGTCCGGCGCGGTTTCCTTCGGGGTGCCGACCTTCACAAGTTGTCGACTCTAACCAATCCGACGGCTGGACTACTTAGTTGAGGGTGACGTACGCGTAAAATTCACAGTCCCCTCCCAAGTGACCGACCAGATCATCAACGACCTCACAATCCAGGCTGCCACAGTCAACGGCTCGGGGAGCCAGACGGCGAACCTGATCTTGACCCGGGCGATTTTCCACATGGGGATCCCTGTCGCGCCCAAGAACGTCTTCCCCTCGAACATCGAGGGTCTGCCCACCTGGTACCAGCTCAGGGTCACGCCTCAGGGGCACATGGCGAGGCGGGACCAGGTCGACATCCTGATCGCTTTCAACGTGGCCACCTGGCGCCGGGACCTGCAGACGGTGCGACCCGGCGGCGTGGTGGTGCATGAAGAGGCTTTCTCAACCGCCGACGCTCGCGCCGACCTGACGCACTATCCGGTGCCTTTCTCGAAGCTCGCCAAGTCGAAGATCCAGAACGACACCCTGCGCAAGCAGCTGGCCAACATGATCTACGTCGGCGTCGTCGCTGGTCTGCTCGGCATCCCGTGGGAAGCGCTGGAGCACGCGGTCACACGACAGTTCCTATCCAAGCCCAAGGCGGTGCCGCTCAACCTCGATGCCATCAAGGTTGGCTACGACTACTGGCAGGACAACTTCTCGAAGAAGGACCCGTATCGCCTCGAGCCGATGAGCGGCGTCGTCGACTCCAAGGTTCTTGTGGAAGGCAACCAGGCTGCTGCCCTGGGCGCGCTGATGGGTGGCGTGACTGTTGCCGCGTGGTATCCGATCACCCCCTCGTCATCGCTGTGCGAAAACCTCATCGCCTACGCGGAACGATTCCGCACGGATCCCAAGACGGGCGAGAAGCGAATCGCGATCGTACAGGCGGAGGACGAATTGGCCGCCGTAGGGATGGCAATCGGTGCCGGATGGGCCGGCGCGCGCGCGATGACCTCGACCTCCGGACCAGGCATTTCGTTGATGGCCGAGTTTTCGGGCCTCGCCTACTACGCCGAGGTGCCCGTCGTCATCTTCGACATCCAGCGCATTGGGCCATCCACCGGTCTGCCTACGCGCACATCCCAGGCGGACGTTGGCTTCGCCTACACGCTGTCCCACGGCGACACGAAGCACCTGGTGCTGCTGCCGGGGACGGTCGAGGAGTGCTACGAGTTCGCTCGCGACGCATTCGACTACGCGGACCGCTTTCAGACACCGGTGTTCGTGCTCTCGGACCTCGATCTCGGCATGAACCTGTGGATGACGCCAGAGTTCAAGTACCCAGACAAGCCGTTCGACCGCGGAAAGGTCCTGTCCAAGGAGGACCTCGAGCGGCTCGCAGGCGAGTGGGCCAGGTATCGCGATGTGGACGGTGATGGCGTGCCGTACCGCACGCTCCCGGGCACGGACCACCCCGCGGCCGGATATTTCACGCGGGGATCCGGTCATGACGAGCACGCCCGGTACACAGAGAACGCTGATGCATACGCGGCCAACATGGACAGGCTGACGCGCAAGTTCGAGACCGCCCGCACCGCGCTGCCCGGGCCGGTGATCGACGAGTCGGCCAAATCACCGATCGGGCTCATCGCGTTCGGCTCGACGCATGCGGCTGTCGTGGAGGCGCGTCCGGCGCTCGTGTCCGCGCAACGCCCTGTCGATTACCTACGCGTGCGCGCGCTGCCGCTTTCGCCGGAGGTCAAGAGGTTCGTCTCGCGGCACGACCGTGTGTACGTGGTCGAACAGAACCGGGACGGCCAGGTGTACGACCTGATCCGCCTCGCGCTTCCGCCAGAGCTCGTCGGCCGCCTGCACTCGATCCGCTACTACGACGGCCAGCCAATCCCCGCTGATGCCATCACCGAACCGCTTCTGGAGTCGGAGCGAATGCCGGCATGAGCGCGACCATGAACCGCCTCGGCCTGCCCCGAGACGCATACAAGGGAGCGGCCACGACGCTGTGCGCAGGCTGCGGGCACAACTCGATCACCAACCACATGATCAAGGCCCTCTACGAGCTGGGGGTCGAACCGCACCGTCTCGCGAAGATGTCCGGCATCGGCTGCTCCTCGAAGACGCCCGCGTATTTCGTGGAGACGGCGCACGGCTTCAACGGAGTTCACGGGCGCATGCCCGCGCTGACGACGGGCGCCCAGCTCGCCAACCGGCAGCTGATCATGCTCGGCGTATCAGGCGACGGCGACACCGCATCGATCGGCCTCGGGCAGTTCATGCACATGATCCGCCGCAACATCGACTGCACCTACATCATCGAAGACAACGGCACCTACGGCCTCACCAAAGGCCAGTTCTCGGCCACCGCTGACCTCGGCTCGGTGCAGAAGAAGGGCGCGGTCAACACGTTCCAGCCCATCGACCCCTGCGCCGTGGCGCTCACGCTGGGCTGCTCGTTCGTGGCGCGCTCGTTCAGCGGCGACGGCAAGCAGGTGGTGCCGCTGATCAAGGCGGCCATCGCGCATCGCGGCACCGCGATCCTCGACATCATCTCGCCGTGCGTCACATTCAACGACCACGACGGATCGACCAAGAGCTACAGCTGGATCAAGGACCACGAGGAGTCGATCGCGGACGTCTCGTTCATTCCTTTCTTCGAAGAGGTCCATGTCGACTACGAGCCGGGCACAGTCCGCGATGTCGAGCTCCACGACGGGTCGCACATCGTCCTCAAGAAGTTGGGTGAGGACCACGACCCCACCGACCGCCTCGCCGCAATGAAGGTGCTCGAGGAGGCCCGCACGGAAGGCCATCTCGTGACAGGCCTGCTGTACCTCGACACGTCGATGACCGACTTCGCCACCAGCGAGCACATCCCCGACCGTCCCTTGATGGACCTGGGCGAGGACGAGCTGCGACTGACCCCGGACGACTTCGCCCAGTTCATGTCCGAGTTCGCCTGACAGCCACTTCCGACCCCAAACCGATGCGGGCCGAGCTGGCGAAAGGAACGCGACTGGTCGCAAGACGTGACCCGGCGATGGGCCGGCTGATCAAAGCGGTAGGGCCGATCCAGCTGCGTGACGCATTCGAAGATCCCTTCGCCGCTCTCGTGCGCTCGATCATGTTTCAGCAGCTCGCCGGTGCTGCGGCCAACGCGATCCATGGGCGTTTCCTGAAGCTGTTCGCGGACGGGCTGTCGCCTGCTGCTGTGCTTGAGCTGCCGGAAGGCACGATGCGATCTGCAGGACTGAGCGGCTCCAAGGCAGCGGCGGTCAGCGACCTCGCCCGCAAAGTGGAGGACGGCACGGTCCCGCTGGGCGATGCCGACTCGCTGTCGGACGACGAGCTGGTAGCCCGCCTGGTTCAGGTCCGCGGCATCGGCCCGTGGACGGCCGAGATGTTCCTGATCTTCCAGCTGCGCCGGCTTGATGTATGGCCGGTGGATGACTACGGCGTGCGCAAAGGCTGGGCGACGGCCCACGGGCTCAAAGAACTGCTCAAGCCGCGCGAGATGCAAGCCGAAGGCGAAAAGTTTCGACCGTATCGGACGATCGCGGCCTGGTACTGCTGGCGCGTCGTCGATACCGTCCTGCCCGCGAAACCGTCCTAGCGGCCGTAGCGGCGCCGAAGGCGCTCGATCGCCTTGTCGCTCATGGGCGGCCAGCCGTAGGCGTCGAGGAACTCACGGGCATGGCCGGGGCCGTAGTTGTAGTGCAGCGACCAAACGCCGGCCGCGAGGTCCGCCTGCGGGTCGCCGAGGCCCGCGCCTCCGACGTCGATGAGGCCGCTGAGGCGGCCGTCCTGGACGAGCACGTTGGGCAGGCAGTAGTCGCCATGGACGAGCACGTGGCCGGCTCGACGCTCACCGAACGGACAGCCTTTGGCGTCGACCGCGTGGATATCGCGCAGGATCTCCCCCATCTGTTGCGCGACACGTGATGGCTCCCATCCAAGTGAGCGGTCGGACAGTGGCATCCCGGGCATGGCACGAGTGAGGAGCCAATCGTCGCCGAAGGCGTGGAACAGGCCGAGCACTTCCGGCACTGGGAGCCGGCCCGCCAGCCAAACCGTGCGATCGCGCTCGTCCTCGAGGTCGTGCGCGCGCTTCACGTAGACCACGCCTGAGGCGCCCTCGAGCCGCCAGACCGTCCCAGCCCAGCTCATCCAGGCGAACTCCTTCTGAAGGCGATTTCCGCCCACGGCAGCCAGTGCACTGGCGCGGACCGCTGGGGGCAGGCGCATCGGGGACGACGATTTACGTTCCATCGCCTCTGTACGATGACGTTTGGCGCTCGCGCATAACCAGCGAGCACTTGACGGACGGAGGGGGTTGTGGCTGCGAAGGTGCTTCCGGATTCTCCTGCCGCGTTCAAGGACGCGGCCTGGGAGGACGTGCTCCCTTACTACGAGGAGCTGGCCAGCCGGCCGCTCGACGTTGGCAACGTCGAGGAATGGCTGGCCGATTGGTCGCTCTTCGAGTCGCTCTTGTCAGAGGCGGCGTCACTGGCCAACTTCGAGTACACGTGCGACACCGCCAACCCAGACCGGGAGGCGGCCCAGCTGAGATTCGGAACCCAGATCACGCCGCGGGCGCAGGAGCAGCGAGTGCGGCTGCAGGCCAGGCTCGTCGAGCTCGGCTATATGCGCCCCGGCCTCGAAACGATGGTCGAGCGGTTTCGCAACCAGATGGATCTCTTCGATGAGGCCAACGTTCCGCTGTTTTCCGAGCTCTCCGAGCTGACCACGCAATGGAACAAGGTGAACGGCGCGATGGCCGTCGTCTGGGAGGGCGAGGAGAAGACGCCGGCGCAGCTGTTGCCGTTCCTTGCATCCAACGACCGCGACGTCCGCGAGCACGCCTTCAGGCTGCGTGCGCAGCCCTACATCCAGCAGCGTGACGTTCTCGCCGGCATCTTCGATCGCATGTACGACCTCCGGCAACGCGTGGCAAAGAATGCGGGCTTCGCGAACTATCGTGACTTTGCACACCGCGAGAAGAACCGCTTCGATTACACGCCCGAGGACTGCATGCGCTTTCATGTCGCGGTTGAGGAGGCGGTGCTTCCTGCGGTGGAGCGAATCAACGAGAGGCGCCGGCGACGCATGGGCCTCGAGACTCTCCGCCCATGGGACACGTCGGTGGATGCCAAGGGCCGGCCGCCACTAAAACCGTTCGAAGACATCCGCGGCTTGATCGATCCCGCGGCCCCCGTTTTCAGCCACCTCCACCCTGACTTCCGCGACTACTACAAGGCCATGGACGACGCCAAGCTCCTCGACCTGGACAATCGCAAGGGCAAGGCTCCCGGCGGCTACAGCACGACCCTCGCATTCAGAAAGCAGCCACTCATCTTCATGAATGCGGTCGGGGTCGACGACGACGTGCGCACGCTCCTGCACGAATCGGGCCATGCCTTTCACTCGTTCGAGGCTGCGCATCAGCCGCTGCTGTTCCAACGCCATCCCGGCTTCGAGATGGCCGAGGTGGCGTCGATGTCCATGGAGCTTCTCGCCTCGCCTTTCATCGGCAAGGAGAGTGGCGGCTACTACTCAAATGACGATGCCAAGCGCTCGCACGCCGACCTGCTAGAGGGCATCATCCTTTTCTTTCCGCACTGCGCGTCGGTCGATGCGTTTCAGCACTGGATCTATCTCGATGAGGCTGGTCGAGACGCAGCAGCACGCGACCGCAAATGGCTTGACCTCCGAAGGCGCTTCGAAGGCACGTCGGTCGACTGGACCGGCCTTGACACCGAGCGCATCGCGCGCTGGTACCAGCAGCCGCACTTCTTCGCCAGCCCGTTCTACTACATCGAGTACGGCATCGCGCAGCTCGGCGCGCTGCAGGTGTGGCGCAACAGTCTCCGCGACCCGAAGGAAGCTGTCCGAAAGTACCGGGAGGCGCTGGCGCTAGGTGCGACGCGGCCGCTGCCTGACCTGTTCCAGGCGGCCGGGGCGCGACTGATCTTCGACACCGAGGGTATGCGCGAGCTCGTGATCATGGTCGAGAAAGAGCTGGACAAGGCCGATGCCTGAGCTCAGTCTCGAGCGAAGTTCCGCAGCGGCATCCTCGGCCCGAACCGTGGCGCCGTGATGCCGGCGACGCCGATCAGCCTGATGACTCGTGCCCGATGCCCGCGATATGGCTCGAGCAGCTCGAGCATGTGCTCGTCTGTGGAGCGCGCAGCGCCCTCGAGAGCGTAGGCGATGGCGTGGGGCAGGTGGTAGTCCCCGACCTGGACCGCGTCGGAGTCACCAAGCGCAACCAGTGCGACCTTCGCCGCCGTCCATGGCCCGACGCCAGGAAAAGCTTCGAGTCGCCTGCGAGCGCTTGGCATGTCCATCGTCACCGTCTCTTCCAGCCGGTTCGCGCTCCGAGCCG
>WNEZ01006214.1_pt1 | contig 11805 bp, 12 predicted proteins | sample 5400521 | NCBI WGS metagenome assembly WNEZ01 (sample SAMN13153339, study PRJNA577476) | soil metagenome | isolation source: 120 cm saprolite under Douglas fir tree site 2 hole 1 replicate 1 | place: USA:California | collected 2015-04-18
GTGGGCGTGTTCCTGCTCTTGCCCACCGTGATCATTGGTGTTGGGTCGTTTGCCGCCAAAGACGGCAGCCTGACCATCTCCAACTTCACGTCCATCAACCAGCCATTCCTCGTCAAGTCTTTCGTGAACGGCGCGGTCGTGTCCCTGGTGAGCGCGCTGGCGGGGGGGCTCGCCGGCGCCCTGCTGGCGTACGCGGTGGCCACCGGCAATCCGCGCGGCCTCCTCCGGCGCGCGGTAACGTCGGCCTCGGGCGTGCTCGCCCAGTTCGGCGGCGTCACGCTGGCCTTCGCGTTCCTCGCCACACTCAGCACGACCGGCTTCGTGACCATCTTGCTTCAACAGCACGGCATCAACATCTTCCCCAACGGGAAGGTCTGGCTCTACGAACTGAGCGGCCTCACCCTCCTCTACGTGTATTTCCAGATCCCCCTGATGGTTCTCGTCTTTTTGCCGGCGCTCGACGGCATCCGGCCGCAGTGGCGGGAGGCGACCGAGAGCCTGGGCGGCACCAGCTGGCACTATTGGCGGTACGTGGCGGGCCCGTTGCTGGCGCCATCATTCCTGGGCTGCACGCTGCTCCTGTTTGCGAACGCGTTCTCCGCGTACGCCACCGCGCAAGCCCTCATCAACCAGGGGAGCCTGATCGTGCCCCTGGCAATCAGCAACCTGCTCACCAGCGAGACCGGCCGCGCCCAGCCCGGGCTCGCGAAAGCGCTGGCCGTGTCCATGATTCTCATCGTCACCATCGTCACGGTCCTGTACGCCGTGCTGCAGCAACGAAGTGGCCGATGGCTGCGATGACTGACCGCCGCCGGGGCGCGCTCGAATGAATCGCGCGCGCCGTTTCAGGCTGGGGGTCTTTCGCGTCACCGTCTTCCTGGTCATGGGGGCGTTCTTCCTCGTTCCGATCGGCGCCATGGTGGAGTTCTCGACCCGCGGCAACAGCCTGACCGCACCCCGGACGCTGCAAACCTGGGCGGACATCATCAAGGTCCCCGATCTCGTGCAGGCGATCACCGTCTCGCTGGAGCTGGCCGCCATCACCTCGGTCGGGATGCTGGTCTTGCTGCTTCCGACCATGGTCTGGGTGCGGCTGCGACTTCCGGGTTTGACGAGAATCATCGAGTTCATCTGCCTGCTGCCGCTCACGGTCCCGGCGATCGCCCTGGTCGTCGGCATGGTGCCGCTGTATCGGTGGATCAAGATCAACGTGAGTGACTCGATCCTGATGCTCGCGTTCGCCTACCTGGTCCTGGTCCTGCCCTATACCTACCGCACGCTGGATGCCGGTCTGGCTTCGATCGACCTGAAGACGCTGAGCGAGGCGGCTCGCAGCCTGGGGGCGGGATGGGGCACGGTGATGCTGCGGGTGGTGGTCCCGAACATGTCGGGCGCGATCTTGAACGCCTGCCTGCTCTCGGTCGCCCTGGTCCTGGGCGAGTTCACCTTCGCCAACTTGCTGCTCTACGAAAACCTGCAGGTCGCGATCCTGTATGAGAACTTCGTCAGCGCCAGCACGTCGATCGCGGTCGCGGTGGCGGCCCTCTTGTTCGCGTTCGTCCTGCTGCTGATCCTGTCGTTCGTCGGCCGCCCACGGGCACGGATGGCGCGCGCCGAGGAGGCCTGAGGTGAAGGCCGTGAACGGAGGTCGAGGCGCAGCGGTCGAGGTCCGCCTCGAGGACCTTCGCCGCCATTACGCGGGCGTCTCGGCCCTCAACGGGCTCAGTCTTACCCTCGCGCCGGGCGAGCTGGTCGCGCTGCTGGGGCCGTCCGGCTGCGGCAAGACCACCGCCCTCCGCCTGGTCGCGGGCTTGGAGGAGGCGAACAGCGGACGGGTCGTCTTCGGTGGCGAGGACGTCACCAATCTTCCGGCCAACAAGCGCGAGATCGGCATGGTGTTCCAGGCCTACTCGCTGTTCCCGCACATGACGGCGATGCAGAACGTGGCCTTCGGTCTGCAGCTGCACAAGGTCGGGGCGGCCGAGCGCCGCAAGCGGGCGGCGGAGACGCTGGAGCTGGTCGGCCTTTCGGCGCACGCCAACAAGTTCGCGCACCAGCTCTCGGGCGGCCAGCAGCAGCGGGTGGCGCTGGCCCGCGCGCTGGCGATCCAGCCCAAGGTGCTGCTGCTGGACGAGCCGCTGTCAGCTCTCGATGCCAAGGTGCGGTCTCGACTGCGAGACGAGATCCGCCGCGTGCAGCTCGAGGTCGGAATTACCACCCTCTTCGTGACCCACGATCAGGAGGAGGCGCTCGCCATCGCGGATCGGGTCGGAGTGATGAACGCAGGCAGGATCGAGCAGCTGGGGCCGCCGGTGGAGGTCTACTCGCGACCGGCGACGCCGTTTGTGGCCTCGTTCGTCGGTCTGACCAACCGGCTGGCCGGGGTGGTTCGCGGTGGCGCCGTGGACGTGCGGGGAACTCGGTTGCCGCTGGTTCAGCCCGAGGCGCCCGACGGACCGGCGGTCGCCCTGGTGCGGCCCGAAGCGGTGACGCTGACGACGGATGGTCAGCTGGCCTCCGGGCCTCTGGTCGGCATCGTGATCGCCACGGCGTTCCTGGGTGCCACCAGCCGGGTCACGGTCGACCTGGGGGATGTGACGGTCCTCGCCCAGCTGCCAACGTCAGAAGCCAGCGCTCTCACGGCCGGCACCCGGGTGCGGCTGGCGCTGCGCCCCGACCCGGTGCTGATTGCGCGGGACGACGCCGCCTCGGGCTAGAACAGGTCCAGGGTCTTCAGGCCCGAGCCCGTATTCAAGAGGACGACCTCGTCCTCCGCAGCGAGCCACCCGCTGGCGCGCAGGGCGCGGACGCCAGCGATGGTAGCGGCGCCTTCTGGACTCCACAGGATGCCGGTCAATCGTGTGGCCCGGCGCATCTCCTGGAGAAGGTCGGCGTCCGAGACCGCGATGGCCGTCCCGGCGCTGTCGTGCAAGGCCCGGAGGGCCAGCCGATCGGCCAGGGGGCTGGGCACCCGGATGCCGGGAGCGACGGTCTGCGGGTCCCGAACCGGCTCGGCGTGATCGGCGCCCGCTCGGAACGCGGTGACCAGCGGCGCACAGCCGGCGGCCTGGACGGCAACCAGGCGGGGGAGGGGAGAGGTGACCCACCCCACCGCGGCCAACTCCTGGACGGCCTTCCAGATGCCGATCAACCCCACCGCTCCGCCGGTCGGATACACGATCACGCTGGGCCAGCGCCACCCCAGCTGCTCCGCCAGCTCAAACGCGATCGTCTTCTTGCCTTCCACTCGGTAGGGCTCTCGAAAGGTACCGGCATCGAAATAGCCGTCGCCCACCCGCTCGGCGATGGCCCGACCAGCATCGGCGATGGTGCCCGGCACCAGCAGCAGCTCGGCCCCCGTCGCCAGCACTTCTTTCTGGTTGGCCAGGGGCGCGTCCTGGGGCATCGCCACCAGCACCGTGCAGCCGGCACGGGCGCCGTACGCGGCCCACGCGCCGCCGGCGTTCCCCGCCGTTGGAAGGGCGAGTCGCTGTTGGCCCAGGGCGCGGGCCATCGTCACCCCGACGGCGGCGCCCCTGGCCTTGAAGGAACCGCTCGGCAGCCGCCCCTCGTCCTTGATAGAGACGTGGCGTAGGTCCAGGTCATCGCCCAGCCGGTCGCTGCGCACGAGCGGGGTGACGGGCTCGCCCAGCGAAACGGGCACATCGGGGTCCGCCAGTGGGAGCAGCACCCGATACCGCCACAGGCTCCACGCCTGCGTGCTGAAGGCCGGCTTCGGCCACTCGCGCCTCAGGCGATCGAGGTCGTAGCGAGCGAGGAGCGGCTGGCCACAGGAGTCGCACCGGTTGTGCGGGATGCCGGCCGGGTGCGCGCGGTCACAGCCGCTGCAGGCCAGGTCGAGCAGGTAGCTCACCTCTGGCCCTCCCATGCCCCTCCCCAAAGGGGAGGGGAAGTAACGAACCTCACCTATAATTGTCGGACCATGGCGGTCAAAGTCCGCGTTCCGGGCGCACTGCGCCAGCTTACCCGGGGTGCCGCGATCGTCGAGGTCGACGGCGGAACCGTCGGCCAGGCTCTGGAGGCGCTGGACAAGCAGTACCCGGGGTTCCGGGAGCGCCTCTATGACCCCCAGGGCCAACTGCGCCAATTCATCAACATCTACCGAAACGACGAGGACATCCGCTTCGGCTCCGGGCTGCAGACGCCCCTGGCCGAGAACGACGACGTGTCGATCGTCCCGGCGGTGGCGGGCGGCGCCCAATAGATCATGGCGCGGACGACCGTCCGCCTGAGTTTCAGCACCGAGACCGCCAACGACCCGGTCGTCTACCAGATGGGCCAGCAATATAAGGTGGTCACCAACATCCGGCACGCCGACGTCCGCGAGGATTCGTCGGGCTGGCTCGAGCTCGACATCGAAGGCGAACCCTCGGCGGTTGAGCAAGCGCTCGAGTTCTGCCGCAGCCGCGGCGTGCGGGTGGAGCGCCTGAGCTCGTGAAGGTCGCCGTCGCCATGAGTGGCGGCGTCGACTCATCGGTGGCGGCGGCGCTGATGCGAGATGAGGGCCATCAAGTCTTCGGGGTCACCCTGCAGCTCTGGCCCAAGGAAATGGCCGCCCGCGACTTCGATAAGCACCACGGCTGCTGCTCGTTGGACGCGGTTGAGGACGCGCGGCGAGTCGCCCACCGCCTGGGCATTGCGTACTACGTCCTGAATTTCGAGCGCGAGTTTCGCTCGGCGGTCATCGACCCCTTCACCCAGGCCTACCTCGACGGTCGCACGCCGAACCCCTGCATCCGGTGCAACGAGGCGATCAAGTTCGGGCTGCTGCTGCAAAAGGCGCTGGCCCTGGGCGCCGACGCGGTGGCCACCGGTCATTACGCGCGGGTGCACGGCGGCTCCGACGGGTACCGCCTGCTCAAAGCGGCGGACGCCCGCAAGGACCAGTCCTATGTGCTCTACCAGTTGGGGCAGCGCGAACTGGGGCTGGTCCGGTTTCCGGTGGGGGGCATGCAGAAGCAGGAGGTGCGCGAGCGGGCCCGGGCCCTGGGGCTGGCCACCGCCGACAAGGCGGAGAGCCTGGAGATCTGCTTCATCGCCGATGGCAGCTATCGCACCTTGCTGAAGGAACGGTTTGCGGCACGGGTGGCGGCCGGCCCGATCGAGGACGAGCAGGGTCGGGTGATCGGCGATCACGATGGCGTGGCGCTGTACACGGTGGGCCAGCGATCGGGGCTGCGGCTGCGGACCCACGGCCCGGCCGAGGAGCCGCGATACGTGACCGCCCTGCAGCCCAAGACCAACACCGTTCGGGTCGGCACCGCCGCCGACCTGCTCCGCACCGACTGCGAGGTCGAGGATGTGCGCTGGGTTTCCGGCCACGCACCCGCCCTACCGTTCCGCGCCGGCGTCAAGGTGCGCTCGCACGCGCCCGAGGCGGCGGCCACCGTGATCCCGGTGGGCGACCGCGCGCGCCTGGTCTTTGACGAACCCCAGCGGGCGCTGGCGCCCGGCCAGGCCGCCGTCTTTTACGGAGGGGAGCGGGTGGTCGGCGGAGGCCCCATCGCGCGAGCCGCGTGATCGGCCCGGGCCTGATCCTGCTGGTCTACCTCGCCTGCCTGGGCGGCCTCTACGCGGCCATGCTCGCCCGCCGTGGACGCCGGATGTACTGGTTGGCGGTGGCCGGGACGGCGCTGGTGCTGTTCGGCCGGCTGGCCGCAGGCTTCCTGGACCGCTCGCTGACTGATCCGGCGTTCTGGGGTGGCCTGGCGCTGGCGATATTAGCCCTGGCCTTGGATCTCATCGTGCCGGCGCGCGCCCTGGTGGCCGATGGCTGACAGCGACAAGTACATGCCGGCGACCATCACTCGCCGCGTGGACCACGCCGAAGACCTCTTCAGCATCTGGCTCCGACCGGAGCAAGGGCTCGCCTTCAAGCCTGGCCAGTACGTCGCCTTCGGGCTCCACGACCACGAGGACAAGGTGCTGGAGCGCGCCTTCTCCATCGTGTCGTGTCCGGCGGAGGACCAGCTCGAGTTCTACATCGAGCGGGTGCAAACCGGCGCGCTGTCGCCCCGGCTGTACGACCTGGCCATCGGGGATGCGGTGCTGATGCGCAAGAAGGCGAAAGGGATCTTCGCCCTGGACACCGTCTCGGGGCACACCAAGCACTACCTGATCTGCACCGTCACCGGGGTGGCGCCCTATGTCAGCATGATCCGGACCCTCCTGCGCGAGGAGGCCGCCGACCATCCGTTCGGCGGCACCCTCGTCCTGATGCAGGGCGCCGCCACCTCGCACGAGTTTGCCTACGCGCGCGAGATCGAGGCGGCGGCCAAGCAGGTCTCCTGGCTGACCTACATCCCGACCATCAGCCGGCCCTGGGAAGACCCGGAGTGGAAGGGCGAACGCGGTCGGGTCGATGACCTGGTCCGCAAGTACTCGGATCAGCTGGGCCTGGCGCCAGAGGAGACGACCGGATATCTGTGCGGCAACCCCGGGATGATCGTCAACGCGCGCGGCATCCTCAAGCGGCGCGGGTTCGGCGACAAGGCCATCAAGGAAGAGACGTACTGGGCCCCCGGTGAGGGAGAAGTGGAATATTAGGGACACCCCTACCCTGACCCTCCCCCTCAGGGGGAGGGGAATCCGGCTAGAATTCCTTGGACTTTGATCACGTCCACCCCGGTGGTGATCGCGGCCTACGGTGCCGGTGCGCTGGTGCTCATCAGTGCTCTCGGCGTCGTCCTGCTGCGCTCGCTGGCGCAGGTCGCCCTGGCCTTCGTGGGGTGCTTGCTGATGGTGGCGGTGCTGGCGTGGGTGCTCGACGCGCCGGTGGTGGCGGTCGTGCAGCTGGCCATCGGCATCCTGGTGGCCGCCGGACTGCTGGTGGTTCCGGGGCTCCGGCGTGACGCCGCATCGAGCGAGTTCAGCGGCCAGCTGATCCCGGGGGCGATCGCCGCGGTGGCGATCCTGGCACTGATGGCCGTCGCACTCCTCCGCGCCACGTGGCGAACCTTTCTACCCGGGACCGGAACCAGTTGGGGAGAGTACCTGGTCGGGCTCGTGGTAGCGGCCCTGGTGGTGCTGGTCGCAGCCGTTGGGATTCTCAGCTTGCCCCAGGCTCGGGAGCGGACGACGGGCCCGATCGAGGCGCCCGCCGCCAGGCGGAAGCGGGACCGGCGATGAACGTCGGGATCTCAACCGTCCTGGGCATCTCGACCGGCCTGTTTGCCATCGGCGCCTTCGGCCTGGTGGCCAAACGCAACCTGGCGGTCGTCTTGATGAGTGTCAACCTCATGTTTGCGGCCGCGGTCCTGGCGCTGGCGGCCTTCTCGCGTTTCAACCTGGTGCCCGGCCACCGAGTCGGTGGGCAGGCGTTCGCCGTCCTGGTGGCGCTGACGTCGACGGGCGAAATCATGCTCGGGCTGGGCCTGGTCCGGGTCGCCGGTCGGCAGCGGGCCATCATGGCGGTCGACGATCTGGCCGGCTGAGCGTCGCGTGACCGGGTGCTGACCGCGCTGCTGGCTGCCAGGGGTCCGCTGGACACCTGGAGTCCGACGTTCATCGAGCTGCTGGCGCTCTTTGCGCCGCTGGTCGCCCTCATCGTCATCCTGACCTTCACGATTGACGCGCGGCGGGTGAGCGCCTGGATCGCCATCGTCTTCACGGCCTTGGCGCTGGTGGCGGCGGTGCTGGTCCTCGCCATCGAGCTCGTCCATCCGCTCCACCTGGAGCGCAACTCGACCTACCTCACCTTCTTTACCAACGAGGCGGGTGCGGCGTCCCAGTTCAAGCTCGAGTGGGGAGTGGCGGCCGACGGCCTGGCCGCCGTGATGCTGGTGGTGGTCACCGCCATCAGCCTCATCGTCCAGCTCTATGCGCGAGAGTCCATGCGCGGCGATTCCGGCTACGTCCGCTTCTTCGTGATCACCGCCTTCCTGACGTTCGCCATGGAAGGCGTGGTGCTGGCCGACAACTACTTTGCCCTGCTCTTCTTCTGGCTCCTGGTCAGCGCCTGCTCGTACCTGCTCATCGGCCACTGGTGGCAGCGACCGGCGGCGGCCAGCGCCGCCCGCAAGGCCTTCCTGGTCACCCTGATCGGCGACGCCGGGCTGCTGATCGGCATCCTCTACATCTATTTCCGATTCAATCAGCTCAACTTCCAGGCGCTGGCCCCCCAGTACGCCGGCGGGAAGGTGGGCGCCACCGGGCTGTTCATCATGGCCGGGCTGGTGCTGCTGGGGGCCTTGGGCAAGTCGGCGCAGTTTCCCCTGCACGTCTGGTTGCCCGACTCGACGGAGGCGCCCCCGCCCACCGCGGCCTTCATCCAGGCTGCCGGGATGGCCGTCGCCGGCGGATACCTGGTGGCCCGCACCTTTTCCCTGTTCCAGGTCAGCCCGCGCGCCCTGCTGGCGGTGGGCCTGGTCGGGGGCGGGACGGCGGTGCTGGCCGGACTCTGGGCTCTGGCGGAGAGGTCCCTGCCTCGCGTGATCGCCTACCTGACCATGAGCCAGATGGGACTGATTTTCCTGGCGCTGGCCGCCCGGGGCGTGGGGGCAGCGGCCTTCCAGCTGGTGACGCATGCGTTCTTTACGGCCTGCGTGATCCTGGTGGCCGCCAACCTGGTCAGCGTGATGCGCACGGACAGCCTGTTCGAGATGGGCGGCCTGTGGCGGAGGATGCCGCTGAGCGCCTGGACGATGCTGATCGGCGCGGCCGCCCTGGTTGGGATTCCACCCCTGAGCGGGTTCTGGAGCCAGACGGCCATTGCGGGTCGGCTGATCCAGAACGGCAACGCCGTCCTCATCACCCTGGCGATGGTGGCCCTGTTCCTGTCTGGACTGGCGGCGTTCCGTCTCTACTTCCTGGTCTTCTCGGGCGAGACGGTGCGCCGGCGCCGCTTCGAAATCGACCGGATTCGGGAGCCGCGCTCCCAGCTGACCACCCCGCCCGTGATCCTGGCTGCCGTGGCCATCGTGGCCGGCGTCATCGGAATTCCGCAGATCCGACGTAACGTGGTGAGCTTCGTGACTCTCCCCGCCACCGGGTCAGGGTTCTCGATCACCGTGCCCGCGGTGGCCCTGGCCACCCTGCCGGTGCTGGCCGGCGTAGTGGTGGCCTGGCTGGTCTACGGGCAACGGCTGGTGCCGGCCGGTATGCTGGCTCGCCGGCTGGCGCCCGTGTACGGCCCGCTGCGGCACGCCTTCTTCCTCGACTTCGCCTATCGCCAGTCGATCCGGCGTGGACTGGTGCCCCTGGCCCGGGCCGCGAATCGGGCCGAGCGCTGGGCCGATTATGTCCTCGACCGCGGGGGCGCGATGGCGGGGACGTTGGGTGGGTTGCGCCTGGCACCGGCCCGTCGGGTCCAGCATTCCTGGCTAGGAATGCTCGCCGGGTTGGTCGCCATGGCGGCCCTGGCGCTGGTGGCGGCCGCCGGCTGGATCAAGGTGAAGGGATGATCCAGCTCGCCGCCCTGGCCCAGACCGCGCCCATCGGGAGCACGCCGGGTGGCGAGTTCCCGACGCTCCTGCTGAGTAGCATCCTCTGGGTCCCGACCATTGCCGCCCTCGCTATCCTCTTCTTTCCGGCACGGACCGACATCGAGCGGGACCGCATCAAGACGGTGGCGGTGTCCGGTGCCAGCCTGGCCCTGGCTCTGGCCGTGGTCATGTGGTATGGCTTCCGGGAGCAGTTCACCCAGTTCGCCTACGACGAGAACCATCCCTGGATCAAGGCGGTGGGCGCGGCTTACCACCTGGGGGTTGATGGCGTCAGCATGCCGCTGGTGCTGCTGACCACGCTCCTGTTTCTTACGGCGGTGCTCGCGTCCTGGCGGGTGCGGGAGCGCCTGAAGGAGTACATGGTCCTCCTCTTGCTGACCCAGACAGCCATCACCGGGGTCTTCGCCGCCCTGGACTACCTGCTGCTGGTGGCCTTCTGGGCCATGGCCCTGATCGCGCTCACCTTGCTGATCGCGGGTTGGGGTGGCCGGCGCCGGGTGCCGGCGGCCTGGCGGTTCTTCGGCTTCACCATGGGGGCCTGGGCCGTGCTGGTGCTGGCCGTCCTGATCATGCACTTCAAGGCCACCGCGCCCACCTTCGACATCGGGACCCTGCACGACCAGGTGTTTCGCGGAACCATCGGCGGCCTGCTGCTCTGGCTCACCGTGGCGGCTTTTGGCATCACGCTGGCCGCGGTGCCGCTGCACGGCTGGCTGCTCGACACCGTGAGCGAGGCGGGGACGCCGGTGGCCATCCTGGTCGCCGGCCTGGTGGTCAAACTGGGCGCCTACGGGCTGGTCCGGGTCAGCCTGGGACAGTTCCCCGAGCCGCTCCACCGCGTCAACACCGCGATCATGGTGATCGGGCTGATCAGTGTGCTCTGGGGTGGGCTGAGCGCGCTCGGCCAGGACAATGCGAAGCGGCTGGTGGCAGCCTTGACTGTCAGCCAGATGGGATTGGTGGTTCTGGCGGTCAGCTCGGGCAGGCAGGTCGCCCTGGACGGCGCGTTGCTGCTGCTTTTCCCACGGCTTGATCGTGGCCGTGCTGCTGGGAGTGGTCGGCCTGGTGGCGGAGCGCACCGGCACCGCATCCCTGGCGGGGCTGGGCGGACTGGCGGCGCGCATGCCTCGCGGTGCGGTCCTGGGCGTGGTGGGGGCGATGGCGGCCCTGGGGGTCCCCGGATTCGTGGGCTTCACCGGCCAGTTGATGCTGCTGGTGGGGAGCTATACCAGCCACCGCGCGGGGACCATGGTGGCGGTGCTCGGGCTGCTGCTGGGGGCCGCCGCGCTGCTCACCATGGTCCAGCGCCTGTTCTTTGGCTCGCTGGCCGAGACCCACGCCAAGGTCCGTGATGCCGGCACACTCGAAGTCGGATATGCGTCCGGATTGGTGTTCCTGCTGGTGCTCCTGGGTCTGCTGCCGGCGCTGCTCATCGACAACATCAACTCCGGCGTCCTTTCCCTGTTGATTCGGGGTGGGGCATGACCCTGACCGCGGGCAACCTCCTCGGCTTCGTCCCCGAGTTGTGGCTGCTGGCCGGCGCGCTGGTGATCCTGGGCCTGACCGCCCTGCGGCCATCGCGGTCGGGCCGAGCGCCGACCGTCATTGCGCTGGTGGCATTGCTGGGCAGCCTGGTCGCGCTCGGCACCCAATTGCGGACGCCGCTCAACATCCTCAATGGGGCCTTTGTCCTGGACGGCTTCGCCGCCCTGCTGGACGCGGTCCTGCTGGCCGCCGCCGGTGTGGTGCTGCTGGTCAGCCTCCAGGACCGCGGGCCGGCGGATCGGGCGCCGGCATTTGTCTTGCTGGCGACCGGCGGGGGCCTGCTGCTGGTTTCGGCGGCCGACCTGCTGGCCTTCTTCGCCGCCCTGCAGCTGCTCACGGTTTCGACGACGATCGCCGTCGGCCTCTGGAGCGCCCACCGCCGAGCCGCCGTCGGCCCCTTGGTCGTGCAGCTGGCCGGCAGCGCCGCCCTTGCCTATGGGCTGGCGGTCGCCTACGGCCTCACCGGGGAGACGAGCTTCCTGGGAGTGGGCCGCGTGCTCGCCACCCGGGCCGCCAGCGACCCGCCCGCCCTGCTGGTGCTGGTGCTGGTGGTGGGCGGCGCCAGCTTCGGGCTGGGAGCGGCCGCCTTTGGCTGGCTGACCGAGAGCCACGAGGACGACGGCGGAGCCCTGCGAGCCCTGGCCGCGGCCCTGCTCCTGGTGGCTGGGTTCGGGTCCCTCCAGCGCCTGGTCTCGGTCATCCTGGTGGGGACCGCGATTCCCTGGCCGGCCGTGCTGGCCGTGCTGGGGGCGGTGGTGATGACGGGGGGGACGATCGGCGCCCTGGGCGAACGGCA
>WNEZ01004815.1_pt1 | contig 11796 bp, 10 predicted proteins | sample 5400521 | NCBI WGS metagenome assembly WNEZ01 (sample SAMN13153339, study PRJNA577476) | soil metagenome | isolation source: 120 cm saprolite under Douglas fir tree site 2 hole 1 replicate 1 | place: USA:California | collected 2015-04-18
TTCGTATGGCAACGGTGTGTTGCTGGTGACCTGGTACTGCCTCTCTTCATGGTGGATAATTCAGCCTTCTCTCCTCACCGCTTGACAATCACTCTTGACCCTGCTTATTCTTCCTTCTAAGCTTCCCATACTTCGAATTTTATGCAGCGAGGATCCTTATGACTCTTCAGGTGTTCTTGCTCCTGCTCTTGTTTGTTCTCATGTTCTCTCTAGCACGGCTTTGTTCCCTTTGCTGGCCCCATCATTGTCCTGCCCAGTCGGCAGCAGCAGCCAGGCGCACCCCGATCCAACGTCTCCGGCACCGCCACGCTCCCCACACGATTGCCCCGCCTGTCGCCTCTCCTGCACCCTCTCGTCGGTTATGGAGCCTGCGCCTCCGGCTGTACGCCCTTGGTGTGAGGTGAAAAGCCGTCGGGGAGCACCCAAGCGGGTAAACACAGAGGGCTTCGCCTGTCCGAACCGAAAGTGCCTCTACTCCGGCATCACAGACGCTCACATGCATGCGCCTCTTTGGGGATGGCAAGCATGGTCTTGCTGAACGGATCCAGACGTTTCGCTGTCAGGCTTGCCACACCACGTTCAGTGCGCGGCGCGACACCCCCCTGTACCGTCTGAAAACTCCTTCTCACCAGATCGCAGTGGTGCTGACGGTGCTCGGCTCGTGGCCTGGATCCCTCCGCCGCAGAGCGGGTCTTCGGCTATCGTCATGCCACCATCACCACCTGGCTGTCCCGCGCTGGTGAGCACGCTCAGACCTTACACGAGCGCTCCTTCGGCAATCTTTGGCTCCCGCACCTCCAGTTGGACGAACTGCGAACAAGGCTTCGCAGCTACAAACAGGTGCTGTGGCTCTGGCTGGCAATTGATCCCTGCACAAAGCTTATTCCCGTGCTCCATCTCGGTCCCCGCACGCAAAAGATGGCGCATTTACTCATCCACTCCCTGCGACAGCTCTTGGCTCCTGGTTGCCTCCCACTCTTCACCAGTGATGGCTTAAATGTGTACTTCTACGCGCTTCCCAGCCCATTTTGGCCAGTGGCTTGAGGTGGCTCGCCGAGGGCGCAAAGTGCAACAGTGGCAGGTGGCAGCGGGCCTGATATATGGCCAAGTGAAAAAAAGCTATCGGCGGCGCAAGCTGGTGCGAGTCATGCATGTGATGCGCCTTGGAACAAGCGCTGTGCTCACGGCTGCCTTACAGGGACTTGGTCTTACAGGACGGCTCAACACCGCTTTCATTGAGCGGCTGAATCTCACGGTTCGTCATGGCGTGGCAGCACTGGCACGTCGCACCTGGGCCACTTCCCAACAGGCTTCACAGCTCCTGGCTCACTTGCAATGGTGGCGAGCTTATTATCATTTTGTGCGTCCTCATGCCTCGCTCCGGGTAGCGCTCATGCAGCCTCGAGAACGAGGTGGCAGACTTCTAGCGCAACGCTACCGACAGCGTACGCCAGCGATGGCAGTCGGCAGAACCAACCGACGATGGACGTCGCGCGAGGTGCTCTCTTACCCATTGCCACCGGTTTCCGCTTGAGAGCCACCGAAGCCAGATGCGGCTGGAGTGTCATGTCGCGAGGAAGTCGATGAAAGTGCTAGTAGAAGTCGTCGGATGGAGCCTTGCCTCGGGAAGAGGTGACTTGTCCGCCCTGCCTAATGACGAAAATCCAGCCCAAAGTGTGTTTGGAGAGGGCTGATCGAATTATCCACCATGTCCAATAGCTGTACCCTTCCTTCACATTCAGAGAGTGTCTCGGCCCCTCGTTCATGCCAAAACAGGATGTGACATCGTTTTCAAGCGTTCTTCCGATGGGTGGTCACCTGCACCCGGTTGGGATTGAGGTTCAAGCAGTTTAGCTTTATCTATAGTGGGCGAGCCATACGGTTGCCATACCCTACAACGCCTTCGGGCATGCTCCGCTTGCCCAACATGCTCTTGTTCCGTTTGGCTTTCGCCATCGGGTGAGTTGGTAGCTCAGGAACACCTCTCTAGTTCCTCCTGTCTGAAACAGGAATATCTCAAAGCTTCTCACGGCGCACACGAAGCGTGACCGTTTCCGTATCACTTCGCTCTCCAGCGGTCAAGCTTGTCGCCTCAAGGCGGCAAGTGACACTCAGCGCCACTCTGGCTCTCCGCATTTCGCGTACCGCATGGCTGCTGAATGCCGACCACCTGTGCCCCTTCGCCCTGTGGACGACCTTCTCGTCCTCGCCTTTAGAGCCGTCACCCTCACGACTCGTATGGGCACTCCGTTTCCCTAGAGGTCGCCCTCCTTAGGAAATCCCGTGTTCCGTCACGATGAGACGTATCGAGCGTCCTGTAGGTGCCTCACCCACCACCTTCATGAGACCTCACTGGTCCCCATCCCTTCCGCGAGGATACCCAGAACGGCTACTTCTTTCTGAGTACGGAAAGGCTCTGGCTTCGAGCGTTCTGCCAGAGGATGTGTGCTTCCATCATCGGTGGTTGAGGTTTGAGCAGTGTGGCCCTCACCCTGGGACGCGGAACTCGCGAGCCTCAAGCTCCAACGCTTTGGCTTTTTGCCCGCTTTCTCGGCATGCTGCTGTTCCCTCTTCCTTTCGGAATCAGGTGAGCCGGTGTTCCTAGAATCCTCCTCACATTCTAGCCGACTGCGTCGGCGATCTCATCGCGCGTGACACGGCGCACGTAGCCAGCACAGGGGTTCTAGATACTGTTCATCCATTATGAGCTAACCTCCTCTCAGAAATACTCTATTGAGAGCAGTATAAGGTAGAATGCGGTTAGTATCGGTCCTTTTTTGTGAATCTCAAATTCATGTGCTAAAATGAATGATTATCATCGTATGTTCATTGAAGCATATTGTTTGACTTAATTCCGTTCGGTTTTCCGACCCATATAAATTCTAGTGAATCGCTTGGAAGCGCTCTGGAAGAGGATCGGCGGCAAATCGCTGTTAACCCGTCCTGACTCATAAAATTTCGTGTCAACATTTAGCTGTTTTTGCTGAACATTGGGTAGCTCAGAAAAAGTAAAAACGATAGTTTTCTGACTCAAATCCTTTCGCACAGTCTTGCGAATACGCTTCTGAAGCGGCGTCATTTTCTGCCAATAACTTTTCGCGTTGCCGTGAAAATGACCATTTGCGCGATCTTGATGTCCAGAAAATGATGTGATTTGCTGCAAAGAAAAGATATGAGTCAGAGCGTGCCGTTTTTGCATCTCATTGATTGAGGTACAGCGAAAAGTTATTGTTCGGACACGGAAAATTTATTCGACAAACAACAAAGCAGAATGTCGTGTTTCTACTAGCTGACGACCTGGTACAAGAGAGGAAACCAAGGAGGACTTACCATGAACTGTGGTAATTGTGGAACCTTACTTCCTGCGAATGCTGCACACTGCCCTAATTGCGGTGCTGCTACGCCCAACTATTACTCCTTTTCTGCAACAATGCCGAATGATCCTACAGTGGTTACACCACCTTACGGGGCTGAACAGCAAATACCACCTACCGTAGTCACAGAACCTTATAGCGCTGGACCGCAAACGCCGCCAACGATGTATGGTGGTTCACAGCCTTATCAGGCAACACCACCTCCATCCACTCCTTACAATCCTTACAATCCTTACAATCCATCCACACCCTACCCGTACACTCCTTACCCGGCGGAACCGCTCACACCTGTTCCTACTCCACCGCAACGCCGGGGTAACCGTATCGGTATTATCATCGGTGTGGCAGCCCTGGTGTTGCTGATTGTCGGTGGCAGTATCTTTGGGCTGCTGCGTCTGGGGTCCCGCAACTTATCGACTAAGGTCACACCTACTGTCAATGCCGCTGCTACTGTTCATGCCAATGCCACTGCTACTGCCGCTGTAGAGGACCCGTATACGCATAGTGGAACATTGACTCTCGCTGACCCCTTGAGTGACAATAGCAAGGGTAATGGTTGGGATGTAAATTCCAACTGTGCCTTCATAGATGGAACCTACCATGCGATCGCACCGAATCCAAGCTATGGCGACTACTGTATTGCCAGGTCTACTGATTTCAGCAACCTCGTCTTTGAGGCCCAGATGAAGATTATTAAAGGCGATCAGGGCGGAATCGACTTTCGCGTCACGAGTACTACCTACCCAAACGACCAGTACTACAGTTTCATACTTGGTCAAGATGGGTCGTACGAACTTGACATTTATTCAACGAGTAACTCAATTAAAGCATTGGCTTTCGGCACCAATTCAGCGATCGAGCGGGGGCTAGACCAGAACAATCTGGTTGCCGTGGTAGCACAAGGCAGCCTCATCAAGCTGTACGTGAACCATCAACTCATCACGAGCGTGACTAACAGCACCTATAGCCACGGTCAAATCGGCTTCGACGTCGACCCATTTACAACCAATGGTCTTCCAACAGAGGTGGCGTTCAGCAACGCGAGGGTGTGGAAGCTCTGATCGTAGTGACATATGCAATCAGCGAGCCTTAGGCCTCCTTAAAAATGCGGCAGAATACACCATAACAATACTACCTTGAGGAGGTTTCCTATGGCTCACCTTGGTTTCATAGGTCTTGGGAATATGGGCGGCGGTATAGTCAACAAGAAACCAGCGATGTCGACAACTGCGGGAGAGCAGTGCGAAAGGAGACTGCGATGCATTACGTAGGAAATAATAGCAATGCGACCTTCCAGGGGCCGTGTTGGCGTTGGGTCTAGAGGGTACTGCTCATTGGGAACAGAGGGATAATGGTCTATGGTTGCGTTCCGAGTATCTGCCTGATAGGAGAGATCAGCGGGACTATCCTCATTTTCCACCTCCACAAGCTTCAAGTTTGACGCCGCTTCAGCAGCACGAGGCACGGCTGTTAGTACATCAAGGGTACTCGATGCGACAGGTGGCGAGACACTTTGGCGTGTCGCACGGTGCCATATGGAGGTTGATGCAAAAGGACAATTGAATACGGCCTAGTGGGCCCGCGACTGAAATTTACAATGTTCGCGTCGGCAAACCCTAATCAGATCTGCATTGTGAGCAGGGAAGCTTCGATCTACACAGCAAGCCCCCATCACGTGGGGAACCGCTCTCATGGAAAGGACCGCTCTCTTCCAAGGACTTGTGCATTTAATATTGTAAAGTTTTCGGCAGGGCTCAACAGGCCATCACCTACTGCTGCGTTAGTTAAGTGTGATAGATATTAAAATATGGGAAAAGTCGTGCTTCTTGGCTCTGCAAGCCATTTGTTTTTGTCATCATTGCATTTCAGGAACGCAGCAGTAGTGCTGCGTTCCTGAAATGCAATGATGACAAAAACAAGGAGAAAACAGCGTAGTTCGGCTCTATAGGCTAACCCGTTTTGTTACAACTCTAAAGAACGCAGCACTACTGCCCCGTTCATGAAATATGGTAAGAAAAGAAACCGTCTTGCGAAGTCCGTTCGTGCTACTTTCTCCCTGGTTTGTAACTCTCGCATTTAAGGAATGCAGCAATACAGACGATCCATTGTATTGGCTACTTGGCACATCCGTTCGCAAAATTGCCAACTTCGCCTTCTCCTCCTACCTTTGCTTGGCACGTGAAACTCAATAGAGTGAAAAGCAAGGATGTTCTTCTCGCTCTTCCCGAGAAAAAGCCTCAAACATACGAGAAAAACAGGCGCTTGCTTGGAGAACGCGCTTCAGGAAGACATGCCCAAGATGGGTTAGAGAGCTTCCACAGGTGTCTTCAGAGCAGTGTCATCGTGATCCACCTCGACCACCCACTGTCCCGTTGACTCTTTTTGTATCTCTTTAAGCTACCCATTGGTAGTCATGGTGCAGCCCAGCCAGGATCGGAACTGCAATCACCCTGGTTCCCTGGTACGGAGAGGAACCAGATGATCCATACGCTTCGGGAATTTGCTGCTGAATACCTTGATGCGGTCGTGCCCGATTGAAGTATGCCACATACTCATTGAGCACGCGCTGGAGCTGCTTCTCGCGGAAGATCAACACATGGTCAAGGCATTCTTGTCGCACACTCCTCAAGAAGCGTTCGCAGATCGCATTGGCTCGTGGCGCATGATAGGGAGTTTTAAGAATCTCAATGGTACTCGTTGTAGCCACACGAGCAAAGCAAGGCCCAAATTTGCTATCGTTATCACGAATCAGATACTTCGGCACATGCCCATACGGGGTAGCTTCTCGGAGTTGTTGTGCAACCCAGGGATCGGTAGGAGATCTTGTCACGCCTACGTGGATCACCTTCCGTGACTTGAGTTCGATGATGAAGAAGGCAAAGAGCGGCCGAAAGAAGAGATCTGTTACCTGTAAGAAGTCGCAAGCCCAGATATCTTTCGCGTAATTGCGCAGAAAGGTCGCCCACTTCTGTCCTCCTGGTTGGTGTGTGCGAACTTGCCTCATGTACTTCTGAATGGTTCGCTTGCACACATGTATGCCCAGTTTCAGGAGTTCCCCACGAATACGCTCAGCTCCCCAGAGCCGATTCTTCATCGTCATCTCTTTGATCAATGCGATGGTTTCCGCGGCCACTCTCGGCTTGTGAGAAAGAACCTTTGACCTGCGCCTCCAGTACAGGCGGAAGAGCTCACGATGCCAACGCAGGAGGGTTTCTGGCTGGACAAGGAAAAGCGTTTGCTTCCACGCTCGAACAGCCCGTGCGAAGAGCACGAGGAGGATTCGATCAGTCTTCGTGCATGCTGGTCGTTTCACCTGACGTTTGAGCACAATAAGTTGCTGTCGTAAGAGGGCATTTTCCGCCAAGAGCTCCGGCTTGCTTCTGGCAAGATCTGCGAGGGTTCCAAGCGGCAATGAGGAACTGAGTGGCTTGGTCCAATCAATAAGGCGAACACGAAGTACATCCAAAGAGGTTCCCACAAGTCGCTTGAGACGAGAAAGAATCAAAATGAGCTGCTCCTTCAGGAAGATGCATTGATGGTCTTGTTGCAGTGTGAGCACCTATTCACGCTCTCAAATTCTACCTTAGCTGCACGTCTTTTTGCAACCGGTGAAGGCACGCTTTATCGCTCTTACAGTGGCTTTTTCCGAACAGATGTGCCAAGTAGCCAGTACAGGTTGGAAACGTGCCGCAAGGTAACGCGCTGGCCGCCTACTTCATCAAGTGAGCCACTACCCGGGCAAGATGTTGTCACCTTCGCGAAGCCATTAGGGTGGTGACACTGGTACTCAGCTCCGCAAGTGCAGGGGCAAATTCAGGACCGCCACGCCAGGGCGGTACAGCAGCGCTGCCTTCAAGCGCAGTGCCACCTGATTATGCAGGAAGTATTCCCACCAGTGGGCCACGACAAATTCCGGCAAGATCACCGTCAGGATCTCCTGAGGATGGCGCTGGTGCACCGCGTCGATATAGGCTAACAGCGGACGTATGAGGGAGCGGTATGGCGACTCAATTATGAGCAGGTGTGTCCCTTCATCTGCTGCGACCTGGTGTTGCCACTGCTGCCAGCTTTCCCGTACCTGCTCTACCTGCTCGTCATCGACCACCACGTGCATTGCTGTGACGTGACCGGAGATGGAGCGGGCATAAGCCAAACTCGCGAGAGCCGCACGATCCAGCCCCGCAAGAGGGACAATGAAACGATGATGTATCTCCTTCGGATGTGTGGGAATATGGCCAGCGCTGGCTCGCTGATGAAGTGGAACATTGGCCACCACAATATCTGGTCGGAAGAACAGCGTCGTCTTCAATCCCAGAATCTTTGGACTATAGAACAAGCGTCTGAACGAGGACTCAACCACTTCCGGTAGGACGACCGTCAGCGTCTCCTCAGGATGCTGCTGATGCACCGTGTCAATATAGTTAAGCAATGTAAGTAGTGGACCCTGTGTAGATGAGGTTGACTCAGTTGCTTGATGCTGCGGGCCAAAATACTCGAGCAACAGAAATGGGGGCGGGCGCCACCCAGGATCGATAATGTCCAGTGGGGACGCCTCATGTGCAGGAAGACTTGCTTGCCACTCGTCCCAGGCGGCTCGCAGAGCATCCGCCTTCTCTCTATCGACAACTACGTGGACAGCAGTTACCTGCGGCGAAATCGAACGCGCATAGGCCATAGCCTGTTTGGACGCGAGATTCAGTTCAGCAATTGGGACAATGAGCCGGTGACGTATGTCCTTTGGATGGAGAGGAATAGCAGTGACACGTTCACGCTCAACGTACTGGTAATGGTTGCTGATACCTGTAAACAGCAGCACCAGCAGTGGGATGAGCGCCACGACGATCCAGGCCCCTTCCAGAAACTTCATCGAGGCCACGACCAGTGCGACCACGCCTGTAGTTAGAGCGCCCACTCCATTGATCAGCATACTGCGTAGCCAGTTGCGCTGAGTTGTGCGTAAGCGCCACCAGTGGACCACCATGCCTGCCTGCGAGAGCGTAAAGGCGATAAAGACTCCAACGGCAAACAGGTTAATGAGCGCATTCGTATTCCCCCCAAAGGTGATGAGTAAGATGGCGGCCAGCACAGCGAGTGCGATGATGCCCACGGAGAAGGCGAGCCGATCCCCGCGGAAGGAGAACTGCTTGGGTAAATACTGGTCACGGGCCAACAGGGAGGCCAGGCGGGGAAAGTCGGCATAGCTGGTCTCAGCCGAGAGCGTCAGGATACCCAGCACCGAGAGCTGGAAGATAGGAAACAGGAAGATAAAGGGACCAGAGAAGACATGCTGCGCAATCTTGGCAATCACGGTTGGGTCGCCAGAAGGTTCGGCCTGAACCGCATAGGTCATCCCCAGCAAGGTGATTCCCAGGAACAGCGATCCCAGAATCAGGGCCATCCAGGTCAGCGTGAGAGTCGCATTGCGGGTCTCTGGTTTGCGAAAGATGGGAATGCCATTGGAGATCGCCTCGACCCCGGTCATCGCCGAACAGCCCGTCGCAAATGAGCGCAGTATGACAAAGATGGACAACGGCTCGATGGCCTGCACCGTGGGAGTAAATTGCCCAATGAGCGGCTGATGTAAAAAGACATAGGCTTTGACCAACCCCACGATGATGAGCAGGCAGGCACTGATAATGAAGAAATACGTGGGTAAGGCGAAGATCGTCCCCGACTCCCGGATGCCCCGCAGATTCAGGATCGTCATGACGAGGAGGAGCGCCAGGTCCATCGGGATCACGTAGGGCTGCAGAGCCGGAAGGAGCGAGACCACGTTGTGCACGCCAGCTGCGATACAAACGGCTACATTGAGCACGTAATCGATCATCAAAGCGGAAGCGGCAACCAGGCCTAGCAGGACGCCCAGGTTCTTGCGCGCCACAATATACGATCCCCCGCCACTCGGATAGGCAGGGATTGTCTGGCGATAGGAGATCGTCACGACGACGAGCAAGCCCAGAATCACCAGACTAATGGGCAACGTTAAGCCCAGGTGCAGCGAGCCGGCCACCACCAGGTTAATCAGGATTGCCTCGGTGGCAAAGGCGACGGAGGAAATTGCATCAGAAGAGAGAACAGCAAGGGCCTTGAATTTAGTCAAGCGCTCCCCTTCGGCATGTATGCTCGAGATCGGGACGCCAATCAAGGCCCGTTTGAGCCCATGGAGCCCACGAGCCAGCGTCCCTTCTGGCACCTCTACGGCCTCAGTGGCTTCAAGCACTCCCTCCTTGATGCGGTGAAAGGGTTGATGCCGTGGCAGCGTTACACGTATACGCACATTTCCCTGCTTGCTGCCTGGTCGTTCCTCCATAGGTCCAAGCAGGATCAAATCAAAATCGTCTTCAAGGGATGGATGCGGTTCGCTCACTGGTCGATCCCTCCGTGCTATTAGGTGGCACCTGTGCTACCTTTATTGCTCGCAGCAAAGCAGTGCCCACATGCTGATTATTCCTGGCGATGGTGAGCGAGGAACTGGCCCACGACCTGGGGCAACTGGTTGGGATCGTCCACGATCAGTTCAGGCGGCAGCAGTCCGCTCGCATGCAGGCGCTTGCGTGTCAGGGGAGTGCTCACACCCACGACGCTCATGCCAGCTGCCAGCGCCGACTCCACCCCGGCGGGCGAATCTTCGATTACCAGACAGTCTTTGGGGGACACGCCGAGGACCCGCGCGACCAGCAGATAGATCTCCGGGTCGGACTTGCCTTGTTCGACATCCTCCCGCGCGGCCACGAAGTCGAACACCTCACTCAGACCCAGCACCTCCAGCACGCGCTTCACCTGTTGGTGGTACGACATCGTTGCTAAGGCCACACGATAGCCCAGACGCCGGGTCTCGTGCAGCAGGGCAATGTTGTGCGGCCACCGCTGCTTGCGCAACAACTCCGGGTCTTCGAGCATCGCCTCATAGATGCGCTGCCGCACCACGACATAGGCTTGCCAGGGCTCACTAACGCCGAATGCCTCCATGCGTGCGCGAGCGGCTTCCTCCAATCCGAAGCGCTGCAGCAAGGCCATCGCCACCTCCGGGCGCGACAGGCCGACTACCTCCTTAAACGCCTCTTCGACCTCCGCCTCGTTCAATTCAGGGCACAGTTCAACGGCGGCACGTGCATAGGAGAGGGCTTTGAGTTCCTCGGTCTCCACCAGCGTCCCATCCAGATCGAAAATTACTGTACAAATCATGCGAGTACCTCCACCGGCTTCTTCAGTCGGCCGACCGCGTCCTTGCCCAGGTCGAACGTGATGGCGCCCCCTCGACCTGGCGTCCAGCAGCGCCAGCCGGTCACTCAAGGCCTGAGCCTACTTGAGCATGCCAAACCTGATGGACGATGTTGGGGAGCCTGCCTCGTATAGAGGCCGTGCAGATGCAAATGTACCACCGGCTGACAAGCCTGGATCAGAGCAGGCACCGTATCATTAGGTTTCGTCAAAGACATTGCTCCTCCTTACCCCACAGTGCGCACAGCTGGACGGAGCGTCACAGTGCTGTCTCTTAAGGAGTGTATCTGACCACCCGGGACACGACAGTACCCAAAAGGAGTAATTGCAGGGTGATTTTTGCCGAGGCTCTGGGAGGATGAGTTCTTAGGATACTTCTCCTCTTAGAAGGCATGGTGAACGCTACAGGGCTACGAGGTGATGTATTTGATCAGGAAAAAGCAGATCCAGGAGGTCTTGATTCTTCACTGCCGAGGTGTAGTCGATCCTCGCACGAGTAACTGTCCCTTCAGGATCACCTGACGAATGGGACGGTCGGGAGCAGCAATGCGTTGCAGGAGGAGTTCGGTCGCTGTCCTGCCAATCTCATAGGTCGGTTGAGCAATGAGGGTGATGGCAGGTTGGACGAGCCATGTCCATGTGGTTTCGTCAAAGGTGACCAGAGCTATATCGTCAGAAACAGTGAGATCGCGTTCTCGAATGGCTTGCAAGGCTCCCGCCCCAAGCAGGCTGTTCGTGGTGAGGACCGCCTCGGGGGGTTGTGCCGAATCAAGCATTTTCAAAGCGGCCGCGTACCCTGCCTCGATTTTCGGCTGGACATACTTCACGAGTTCCGGTGCAGGAGAGAGTCCATGCGCCCGCAAGGCTTTTTCATATCCTAGCCGCCGTTCCTGTCCTGTGGTCCCCATCTCCCCACAGAGGGCGGCAATCCGCCGGTAACCATTCTCGATGAGATGCACGGTGAGGCGATACGCGGCATCGACGTTTGGAATGGAGCGATCTACGACTACCGTGGGAAAGTCGAGGTTCGAGGCAGAGAAGTTGGTAACCGCCTGGTGTGTCGGCGAGAAAATCACCCCCGCGACACCTTCATCTCGCATCAGATGGAGGTAGATCGCTTCCTTCTCAGGATTTTCATCCGTGTTGCACAGGAAGACGCTGAACCCCTGCTCATAGGCGGTATCTTCGACCGCCCGGCTAA
>WNEZ01004816.1_pt1 | contig 11796 bp, 11 predicted proteins | sample 5400521 | NCBI WGS metagenome assembly WNEZ01 (sample SAMN13153339, study PRJNA577476) | soil metagenome | isolation source: 120 cm saprolite under Douglas fir tree site 2 hole 1 replicate 1 | place: USA:California | collected 2015-04-18
TGATCCCGGCCATCGTGTAGGCCATCGTGGCCGAGAGCTGGGCATACGAGGCCTGGTCCCACGACCGCATAGCCAGCCAGGGACTGTCCGACGCCCACCCGATACCCCGGATCCAGACGGGTTTGGGTGCTCGGCGGGCCGCGTCCTCCGAGGACAGCACCACGACGACCGCGCCGTCGGCGTACGGACTTATCTCGAGTGTGCGCAGCGGCTCGGCGACCGGCGCCGAGGAGAGGACGTCTTGGGGCGAGATCGAGGCGCCATGGGCGGCGACGGGATTCGCCAGCGCCTGCCTGCGGTTTTTCACCACCACCATCGCGATGGCTTCGTCGGGGATGACGCTGGCATGCTGATACCGCCGCATCTCCAGGGCTGCGATGGCATGAGGGGTCACGCGCACGGGGCGCTCATAGGCAGGATCTAGTGCCATCGCCAGCACCTGCTGGTGGGAGACGATGTTCGACGTTTTACAATGCGCTTCAACCGCCACCAGGTCTGCGATACCGCTCCGAACGAGCATCGCCGCAGCCGCGATCCCCTGGAGGCCATCGCCTGCCACGGTGTGGACCGGCCGGAGCACGGCACCCAGCTGGTCCGGAGTGTATTCGTCGGTGATACTGGTCCCTTCGTGGAAGTCCTCACAGACGCTGACGAAACTATCGACTTCCGCGTGGCTGATCCCGGCGTCAGCGTAGGCGCGGGCGGCGGCCTCAAACGTCAGTTCCCGATAAGAGTGCTCGCGGGATTGCACGCGCAACGGCACAACGCCGATACCCACAATGGCGACCCGATCACTCATGCAGACGAACTCCGGGGAGGCACAGCAGGCGGAACAGGGTCCTCACGTTGAGGCATTTTTACACGCACGGATGCGCCTCCTGCCACACGGGCACACATCGCCCAGGGCAGGAACGGTGGACCCCGGCACATAAAGAACACACTGCATCAACCCCGCATGGACTTCCAGCTGACTAACGAACACCGGATGGTTCAGGCAATGGTGCGGGAGTTCGCGACCAAGGATATTCTCCCGCACGCGGCAGCCCTCGACCACACCGCCACGTTTCCCGCCACCATCATTCAGAAGGCCGCTACCCTCGGCCTGATGGGCATCTGCGTGCCCGAGACCTACGGGGGGGCGGGAATGGATGCCGTAAGCTACGTGGTGGCCCAGGAGGAGCTCGCGCGGGCCTCGGCGGGCGTGCAGGCCATCATCACCGTCAACAACTCGCTGGTCTGCGACCCCCTGGTCCGGTTTGGAACGGAACAGCAAAAGCGGCGCTACCTTCCGCCGTTGTGCTCGGGAGCTTCCCTGGGGTGTTACTGCCTGACCGAGCCCGCTGTGGGATCGGATGCGATGTCGCTGCAGACGACCGCCCGGCGGGACGGGGGGTCGTGGATCCTGCGGGGCACCAAGGCATTTGTGACCAACGGGGTAGAGGCGGATCTGTGCATCGTCTACGCGCGCACTGGACCTGACCCTGGAGCCCGCGGGCTCTCGGCGTTCATCGTCGAGAAACGTCTGCCCGGAATCGCTATCGGCAAGGTGGAAAAAAAGTTAGGCATCAAGTGCTCATCGACAGCCGAGATTGTGTTTGACGACTGCCGCGTGCCCGCCGAGAGTATCGTCGGTGAGCCCGGTGCGGGGGGAAAGATCGCACTGTCGACCTTAGACGGTGGTCGGTTGGGTATCGCGGCACAGGCTCTCGGGATCGCGCGGGCCGCGCTGGAGGATGCGACCGCGTATGCGGCCACCCGGCAGCAGTTCGGCCACCCGATTGGGGAGTTTCAAGCCGTGCAGTGGATGCTGGCGGACATGGCGACGCGCATCGACGCCAGCCGGCTGCTGACCTTGCGCGCCGCCGACCGACGGCAGCAGGGACTGCGTTATACGAAGGAAGCGTCCATGGCGAAGTTGTTTGCCTCCGAAACAGCTATGTGGACCGCACACAAAGCCGTGCAGATCTTCGGAGGGTATGGGTATCTCCAGGATTACCCGGTGGAGCGTTACTTCCGAGATGCGAAGATCACGGAAATCTATGAGGGCACCTCAGAGATCCAGCGTCTTGTGATTGCGCGCCACATCGTGGAGGCCGCGAAGTGACCCACACCGCACAGATGCAATCGCCCAGGTACCTCATCCGGACACGATTAGGCCCCCAGAACCTTCAACCTCGCAGGACGAGCGCGTGAATATCCTCATCTGCGTCAAACAGGTCCCGGACACCGAAGCGCCGATCCGCATCAAACCGGATGGGAGTGGAATTGACGACACCGCTTTGAACTTGGTTATGAACTATTATGACGAGCATGCGACCGAAGCAGGCCTGCGTCTGCGTGAGCAATTTGGCGGGTCGGTGACGCTGCTGAGTGTGGGAAGCGAGCGGGCCAAAGAAGCGCTCCGGACCGGGCTGGCGATGGGGGCGGATGAGGCGATTCTCATTAGTGACCCCGCGATGGCAGGGGTCGACCACCTCGGCCTTGCCCAGGTGCTGGCGGCGGTAATTCGGACCCTGCCCCACGACGTTGTCATCTGCGGGAAGATCAGCACCGATGACAACGCGGGAATCGTCGGGCCCGCCCTCGCCGAGTACCTGGGCCTGCCGCAGGCGACGGCAATCGCGCACCTAGAGGTAGACGCGACCGGGACGAGCGCGGTCGTGCATCGAGAGGTGGAGGGGGGCGTCGAGGTGCTCCAAGTGCCGTTTCCTGCAGTCTTGACCGTGGAGCGCAGCCTCAACGAGCCGCGTTACCCTTCGCTACCAGGCATCATGAAAGCCAAGCGCAAAGAAATTAAGACGCTGAATCTCTCCGCCGCCGGGGTGAACTCTTCGTCTGTCGGTGCAGCCGCTTCCCGGACCATCCTGACCTCGCTCTCCGCACCGGCTAAACGGAAAGCCGGCCGCACCTTCGAGGGCGACACGGACCAAGCTGTCGCCGCGATCATCGCGTTCTTGAAAGATGAAGCGAAGGTCCTGTGAGGCGATGACGGGTGCGCGGCGCAGAGCTGACTGGGGCACAGGTGCATAGATGAGCCACGACGTTTGGGTCGTCATCGAACACCAGGATGGAGTCGCCAAGAAGATCAGCTTGGAGTTACTAGGGTGCGCCCGTGTATTGGCTGCCGCGTGGTCTGGCAAGGTCGTGGCGTTCGTTCCGGGGGTAGGCACCGCACAGATTGCCGCCGCCCTCGGGTCGCGGGGGGCGGACATCGTGATGACCACGGAGCACCCGCTGCTCCAGCGCTATACGACAGACGGGTACGCGACCGTGCTGACCGAGGCGCTGAAGGGGGAGACCCCCGCCGTCGCGCTGTTCGGGGCGACCTCACAGGGACGCGACCTCGCCCCCCGCGTGGCCGCGCGGCTAGGAGCAGGGATCGTGACCGACTGCACCAGCGTGACAGTGCAGAACGGAACCCTCGTGGCGACTCGTCCTATGTACACGCGCAAGGCGATCGGCACCGTCCAGTTCAAAGAAAGCGCCCCGCGCCTCGCCGTGGTGCTCCCTTCGATGTACCCTTTGCCGCCTGAACAGCCCCAGCGGAAAGCCGAGATCCGCTCCTGGCCCGTCCACTTAGACGCCAAGGCAATTCGCACGACGGTTCGAGAAGTAAAAACGATCCAGCGTGAGACGATTCCGTTAATTGAGGCCGACATCATCGTGTCCGGCGGTAGAGGCATGAAGGGGCCCGAAAACTTCGCCCTGCTGGATGCGCTGGCTCGTGCGCTGGGAGGGGCGGTTGGCTCCTCGCGGCCCCCCGTAGATTCGGGGTGGGTCCCGCACGACTTCGAGATTGGCCAGACAGGCAAGACGGTGAGCCCACAGGTCTACCTCGCCTGCGGAATCTCCGGAGCCCCGCAGCATCTTGCGGGGATGTCGGGGTCCAAGTACATCATCGCCATAAACAAGGATCCTAACGCGCCGATCTTGCAGCTCGCTGATCTGGGGATCGTGGGCGACCTCTTTCAGATCCTGCCGAAGCTGACCGAGGCGGTCAAACGCGTCAAGGCATCGTAGAATCAACCGCCTGCGCCAGCGAGCGATTGACCGGAGGCCGCGGATTCGCCATCATCGGTAAGAGAACATGACCAATCCGAACAGACGTCCAGACATCACGGACGCCCACCGGAAGTGGGAGGCGGGCACCCTGCGGCCTCACCTGGAGCGCCAGCCAGAGCGCAAGGAACGGTTTTCCACAATCTCGGATCTGCCGATCGACCGGCTCTACGGACCCGATGATCTCCCTGGCTTCGATCCCTCGCGCGATCTCGGGGTCCCCGGCGAGTACCCCTTCACACGGGGGATCCACCCGACGATGTACCGGGGCCGGCTGTGGACCATGCGCCAGTTTGCCGGCTTCGGGTCAGCTGCAGACAGTAACCGGCGGTTCCATTATCTCCTCGCCCGTGGGCAGACCGGCTTGTCGGTGGCGTTCGACATGCCGACGTTGATGGGCTATGACTCCGACCACCCCCGCGCTCTGGGGGAAGTGGGACGGGAAGGCGTGGCCATCGACACGGTGGCGGACATGCAACTTCTCCAAAAGGACCTGCCGCTGGATCGCATCACCACATCGATGACGATCAATGCCCCGGCGAACGTGCTGTTGGCCATGTATGTCGTCGCGGCCGAACAGGCCGGGTTCCCTCGCGACAAACTAGGCGGGACGACCCAGACGGACATGCTCAAGGAGTTCATCGCGCAAAAAGAATGGATCGTACCGCCCCGGCCCAGCATGCGGCTGATCCAAGACATGCTCGTGTTCGGCGCCCGCGAACTCCCCCGCTGGAATGTGATCAGTATCAGCGGATACCACATTCGGGAAGCGGGGGCGACAGCCGTGCAGGAGCTGGCGTTCACACTGGCCGACGGCATCGCGTACGTTCAGGCCGGCATTGAGGCGGGCCTCGCGGTTGATGACTTTGCGCCGCGGCTGTCGTTCTTCTTCGACTGCCATAACGACTTCTTCGAAGAAATCGCGAAGTTCCGCGCGGCACGACGCCTGTGGGCACGGATCATGCGCGACCGGTTCCATGCACGCAACCCGCGGTCGTTGTGGCTGCGCTTCCATACCCAAACCGCCGGGGTCTCCCTCACGGCTCAGCAGCCGTACAACAACGTCGTGCGTGTGGCGCTACAAGCGCTCGCCGCGGTGATGGGCGGGACCCAATCCCTGCACACCAATTCCATGGACGAAACGTACGCGCTGCCGACTGAAGAAACCGTGATGGTCGCACTGCGGACCCAACAGATCATCGCCCATGAGAGTGGCGCGACCCACACCGCAGACCCCCTGGGAGGATCCTACTTCATCGAGGCGTTGACGAATCGGATGGAGGCGGATGCCACCCAGTATCTCCAGAGGATCGACGACCTGGGAGGCATGGTGCGTGCGGTCGAGATGGGATATCCGCAGCGCGAGATCGCCGAAGCCAGCTACCACTATCAGCAACAGCTAGAGCGCAAGGAGAAGGTCATCGTCGGCGTTAACGAGTTCGTCGCGTCCGAGGAACCCGCGATCCCCGTCCTGCGGCTTGATCCCGAGGTTGAGCGTAAACAGATCGACCGGCTCCGTCGCTACCGCGCCGACCGCAATACGGCCCAAACGCGTCGGGCGTTGGATGCGCTGCGGAGAGCTGCCGACGGCGGGGAGAACACCATGTACCGGGTGGTGGAGTGTGTGAAAGCCCAGGCGACGATCGGCGAGATGTGTGACGTCTTTCGAGCTGTGTACGGAGAGTATAAAGAACCTGCCATCATTTGACCCGTCCCCAAGGCACACAACTAGAACGGGGTGGGGGACCAGTCTACAGGCGCGAGAGGCGGACGTGAGGGCAGGATAGCAGAGAGACGATGAGTGAGGCGAAGATTCGGATCGTGATCGCCAAGCCGGGACTCGATGGTCATGACCGCGGCGCCAAGGTCGTCGCACGCGCGCTGCGGGATGCGGGTTTCGAAGTCATCTATACCGGGTTGCATCAAACACCGGAGATGATCGCGAGCGCCGCGATCCAGGAAGACGCAGCGGCTATCGGCCTGTCGATTCTCTCCGGTGCCCACATGACGTTGTTGCCGCGTCTGATGGATCTGTTGCGCCAGCAAAGCGCGAGCGACATCGTGGTGTTCGGGGGCGGCATCATTCCCGAAGAAGACATCCCGACTCTCAAAGCCGCCGGCGTGAGGGAGATTTTCCTGCCCGGCACGTCGTTAGAGGCGATTGTCCGCTGGGTGCGTGCGCACGTGAAGCCCCGCGGGGTCGCCGCCTAGTGCGCACGGGCCTGCTAACAGACGGGGAGCCCGTGCTCCTGATAGACCGCAAGGAGCGGCGCTACCTGCTGACACTACATGCCGGCGCCATCGCCGACCTGCGCGGCGGGAAACTGCCCCACGACCAGCTCATCGGGTCTGCGGAGGGCCGCTACGTCCGCACGACCCGCGGCGAGGCCTTCCTCATGATCCGCCCGACGCTGGGCGAATTCGTGCTGGCCATGCCGCGCGGAGCGCAGGTTATTTACCCGAAAGACCTCGGCGCGATCCTGCTCGCGGCCGACATCTACCCGGGGGCTAAAGTCCTCGAAGCCGGGACTGGATCGGGCGCGCTGACGATGACCTTGCTTCGAGCAGTCGGCCCTGCGGGTCAGGTGTACTCGTATGAGGTGCGCCCCGAGTTCGCCCGGCAGGCCAGCCAGAATATCGCTCGCTACCTGGGCTCCTCCGATAACCTGATCACGCGGATGCAGGACGTGTACGCAGGCATCCCTGACGCTCCGCTGGATCGCATCCTGCTCGACGTGCCCGAGCCCTGGCGGGTTGCGCCGCACGCCATCCCGGCTCTCCGAGCAGGCGGGATCTTGATGTCATACGTTCCCACCGTGCCTCAGGCGGCCCACATGGTCGAAACCTTGCGCCACTCTGGCGCGTTCGCCATGCTGGAGACGTTTGAAACCCTCGTGCGTCCCTGGAACATCGACGGCGCGAGCGTCCGCCCCGCGCATCGCATGGTAGCCCACACGGCATTTATCACGACTGCGCGCCGGGTCGAGATGGACACCCTGCAGACAAGCACCACCACGCCGACACCCGAGTAAGCACGGAAGCTCCAGAGCGAGGAAGCGCTCGGAAGAAGCGGGATTTCCTACAGCCGCTCGACGGCCATCGCCACGGCCTCTCCGCCCGCCAGACAGACGGCGGCCACGCCTCGCCGTGCCTCGTGCTGGCGCATGGCATACAGGAGCGTGGTGAGGATGCGGGCGCCGCTCGCGCCGACGGGGTGCCCGAGGGCGACTGCGCCCCCGTTCACGTTGACACGGTCGAATCCGATCCCTAGATCGCGGCACACGCCAATGACCACTGCGGCAAACGCCTCGTTGATTTCAAACAGGTCCACGTCGTCTGTCCGCCATCCCACTTTCTCCAGGAGGCGTTTGGTGGCTTGCGCCGGGGCGATCGTGAACCACTCCGGAGCCATCGCCGCCCCCGCTTGCCCGACCACCCGGGCGACTGGGGTGAACCCGTGCGTTCGGGCCACATCTTCGGCAGCCAGGACTACCGCCGCGGCCCCGTCGCTGAGGCTGCTCGCGTTCGCAGCCGTCACCGTGCCGCCTTCCTCGAAAGCGGGGCGCAGGGTAGGGATCTTATCGAAACTCACCCGGCGCGGCTCCTCATCCTCTGCCACCATCTGCATTGCCCCGGACCCCCCAGAGACATCCACTTCCACAATTTCGAGGGCGAAGCCGCCTTCGTTCATCGCCGCCAAGGCACGCGAGTAACTGAGCCGGGCGAAGTCGTCCTGGTCCTGCCGCGAAATACGATACTCGCGCGCCAAGAGCTCGGCACAATTGCCCATGTGCATGTTCGAGTACGCATCGAGCAGACCGTCTTTGAGAATCGTGTCGATGATCTTGTCGTCGCCGAGCCGGTAGCCCGTGCGCGCGCGCGGCAGCAGATAGGGGGACGCACTCATGTTTTCCATCCCGCCTGCGACGACCACGTCGGCATCGCCGACCGCGATCGCCTGAGAGGCCATCATCGCGGCTTTCAACCCCGACCCGCACATCTTGTTCACCGTCGTTGCGGGGACAGACGGGGGCAATCCGGCGTAGAGAGCGGCCTGGCGGGCGGGGGCCTGACCGAGTCCGGCGGTCAGGATGTTGCCCATGATGACTTCGTCCACGCCCTCGCCGCTGACCCCGGATCGACGGAGCGCCTCCGCGATGGCGATGCTCCCCAGCCGAGGCGCAGGAATTCCGGCGAGGCCACCGAGGAAGCGGCCGATAGGGGTCCGAGCAGCACCGAGGATGACGACAGTCCGCATCGCAGTCCCTCGAGGAAGGCGTCGTGCGTTCGTCCCGTCCGCCTACGCTCAGTGTACTGCGCCTGATGCACGGGAGCAAACGCGGAGGAAAAAGCCGTCCCTTTGACACGGGCCAGAAACGCATGCTAGACTCGCCTCACAGTTTTTTGGGCGAAGATGACCAACCCCACCGCTGCCGCCTTTGGGTTTCACGTGAACGCCGCTGGACACCTCGAAATCGGCGGGGTGGACGCCTTGGACCTCGCGCGGCAGTTCGGCACGCCGCTGCATCTGCTGGATGAAACGCGTTTGCGCGGGAACTGTTCGGCCTATCGCGAGGCGTTGGTCGCCGAGTATGGCGCGAATGCGCGCGCGCTGTTCGCTTCCAAAGCCTGCTGCATCGTCGCGACCTGTCAGATCGCCAGCCAGGAAGGATTGGGCGTCGATGTCGCTTCCGGCGGGGAGATTCACACGGCTCTGCGGGCGGGTATCCCGGCATCCGATCTCTACTTCCACGGAAACAACAAAACGCCGGATGAAATTGTGCTTGCGCTACGCGTCGGCGTCGGCCGCTTTGTGGTCGATAACGACTACGAGCTGGACCTGCTCGAATCGCTCACCGCACAGCGGGAGGCGACCGCGCAGATCCTATTGCGTTTGACCCCAGGGATCGAACCCCATACTCATGCGGCGATCCGCACGGGGGGAGTGGACTCAAAGTTTGGCTTCGGCATGGTCGACGGAACCGCGTACCGTGCGGTGGCCCGGGCGAGCCGCATGGCGCGGGTGCGGCTCCGGGGCATCCACGCGCACATTGGCTCACAAGTGTTTGACCTTGAGCCCGTCCAGCGGTCAGCGGCGGCGCTCGTCGATTTCGCGGCCCGGATCCGTGATGAACTAGACGTGACGGTTGAAGAGCTCAACGTCGGCGGGGGCCTGGGGATCCGTTACTTGTCGACCGACGAACCCCCCGCGATCGCTGACTTCGTCCGCGCGGTGGCGCGCGTCGTGAAAAGGAAACTCGCTGAACATCATTTGACCCAGCCCCGATTGCTGGTTGAACCCGGGCGGTCGATCGTCGGTGGCGCGGGAGTGACTCTGTACACGGTCGGCGCGATCAAACCCATCCCGGGGGTGCGGACCTATGTATCGGTGGACGGCGGGATGTTCGAGAATCCTCGGCCCGCCCTTTACGGAGCCCGCTATGAGGCCGTGGTGGCCGCGCGGGCGAGCGCGGAGCCAACCGAGGTCCTCACCGTCGCGGGGCGGTGTTGCGAGTCAGGCGACGTGTTGATTTGGGAAGCGCATCTGCCGCCGGTGCACAGCGGCGATGTGCTCGCTGTGTTTGCGACAGGCGCGTACGGGTACTCCATGGCGAGCAACTACAACCGCTTCCCGCGGCCGGCCGTCGTGCTCGTGGGTGAGGGAAAAGCCCGGTGCGTGGTGGAGCGCGAAACTTACGAGGATGTGGCCCGCAAGGACGTTTCCCTCTAGCCCGCGAAGCAACTCCCCCTGATGTTTGCTCTCGATTTCTCCACCCTCCCCTATGTGGCGGTGGCACTGCTCGCGGCGGTGACGGTGCACGAATTCGCGCACGCCTATGTCGCCGATCGCCTCGGGGATCCCACCCCTCGCGCGCACGGGCGGTTGACCCTGAACCCCCTCGCTCACCTGGATCTCGTGGGGACCTTACTGATCCTTCTCGTAGGGTTTGGCTGGGCGAAACCCGTTCCGATCACGCCGACGAACTTCACGAACTGGCGGCGCGACACGGTGATCGTCGCCGTCGCGGGTCCGCTCGCGAATGTGACGCTGCTGTTTGCACTGGGCATCCCCTTCAAGCTGGGATTGCTGCGGGCGTATGGCCTCGGGGCGGAGCCGATCAGTGCGTTACTGCTGACCATGATGCAGATCAACGCGATGCTCGCTGTCTTTAATCTGATCCCCATCCCTCCTCTGGATGGGTCGAAGATCCTGCTCGGCCTCTTGCCCCCGGAACAAGCGGTGGCGTATGCCCGCGTTCAATTGTACGGCCCAATTCTTCTCCTGCTCTTCTTGATGTTCACCAATGCCTGGCGGTTTCTGAACGTGCCGATGCGGTGGCTGGTCCTTCAGGCGTCTGGCTCCTCGTTCTTCTGACGGAGGGCGCGAGCGATTCCGTACACGGTTAAGCTTCCCCAGTTCGAGGGCCCGCTCGACTTGCTGCTGAGTCTCGTGCAACAGGGACAGGTGGACCTGCGCGAGGTGCCTCTCGGCCAGATCGCCGAGGACTATCTCGCCGCGGCGCGCCACCAGCTGGATCTGGAAGAGGCCACGGAAGTATTGTGGATGCTCGCGGCATTGATCGAGATGAAGTCGCGATTGCTCGTGCCCAAGCCCACAACGCCCGAAGAACCTCTCCCCGAGCCCGAAGAGCCCTTCGATCTCAACGAACGCCTGGAAGAGAAACTCGAGGAGTACCGGGCTTTCAAGGAAGTGGCCACGGCCCTCCGGGCGTTAGAAGACTATCAGCACCGGGTCTTTGCGCGTTCGGAGACAGACGACCCGAATGCTGTGTTTTTGGAGGGTGTCTCGCTCGACGATCTCTTCCGCGCCTTCCAGCAGGTGCTCGAACGGGCAAAGGACGAGGTCGGGGAGATTCCCACCGAAGAGGTCAAGGTCGCCGAGAGAATGGAGGCGATCCTGGACCTGTTGGCCCAACACCGGGAGGGTGTCCTCTTTTCCGACCTCTTTAAGGCCTCGACCACCAAGTTGAACGTCATTGTCACCTTTCTGGCCCTGCTGGAACTAATCAAGAATCGGCGCATTCGCGCCCAGCAGCCCCAGAGGTTTGCCGCCATTCGCCTCATGCTGGTGGCGGCATGACCCTCCCTGCCGACCTGCCCCCGCAGCCCCCGGAGGTCGATCTCGAGGAGCTGAAGAAGGCAGCGGAGTGCGTGTTGCTCGTGAGCAGCGCGCCGGTGACCGTGGAACATCTGGTCGCCGCACTCGGGACCACCCCGCAGATCGTGCACGCGTTGGTGTGGGAGTTGCAGCAAGACTACGCCGGCCGAGGCTTGCAGATTCAAGCAGTGGCCGGGGGCTTCCAGCTCTGCACCCGTCCGGAGTTGGCCCCCTACGTCCAGCGTTTTCTCCAACTGGATCACCGCGAGCCGCTTTCGCGCGCAGCTTTAGAGACCCTCGCGATCGTCGCGTACCGGCAGCCGACCACCCGGGCGGAGGTCGAAGCCGTGCGCGGCGTCCGCAGTGAGCACGTACTCGAGAGATTGCTGGAACGCCATCTCATTCGCGAAGTGGGGCGGAAAGCGGCCTTGGGCCGACCGATTTTGTACGGGACGACGGAGGGATTTCTGCGCTATTTCGGCTTGAAGAACCTGCACGACCTCCCCATCCTAGAGAGTGGCGACCCGCGGCAGGCCCTCGTCGCGCCCGCGATGCAGAGCTCGACGGGGGTTGAGTGACGCGCTGACGCCAGGGCAGGGGCGTAGTGCATGCGGATG
>WNEZ01011197.1_pt1 | contig 11793 bp, 9 predicted proteins | sample 5400521 | NCBI WGS metagenome assembly WNEZ01 (sample SAMN13153339, study PRJNA577476) | soil metagenome | isolation source: 120 cm saprolite under Douglas fir tree site 2 hole 1 replicate 1 | place: USA:California | collected 2015-04-18
ACGCGGGCGCCGGCTTCGCCCAGCATCTTTCCTGAGAGCATTTCTGAGGCGACGCTGGCCGCCTCATCTTTATTCTTCGCAATTACTACGCCTTTGCCGGCTGCCAGACCGTCGGCTTTCACCACGATCGATGGGTGAAAGTGCGGTAGTGCAGCTCGTACTTCCTCCAACGAATTACAGATCGCGTAATTTGGCGTAGGAATGCGATGCCGCTGCATGAACTCCTTGGCGAAGCTCTTGCTCGATTCCAGTCGAGCTGCTGCTTTGCTGGGACCAAACACCGGCCATCCCCGGCGACTGAATTCATCCACCACGCCCTGAGTCAACGGCATTTCGGGACCGATTACCGTAAGATCCGGCCGGACCTGGAGAGCGACTGCGACCAGCGAATCCACACTCTTGATGTCAGCAGCCAGGCACTCGGCCTCCGCCGCAATACCGCCGTTTCCGGGAGCGCAGTAAACGTGGGTAACACGTGGGGACTGGCGCAGTTTCCAGACGAGTGCATGCTCGCGTCCGCCACTTCCAATGACCAGAACCTTCATATGAGAAAGACAAGGTTAGGGGGGAGACAAGCTGTTGTCAAACAGCTCCAACAATCAGCCACAGAGACACCGAGACCCGGAGAATTGACCGTTGAATCATTGACCCATTGAAAGACTGAGGCGCCGACCGGCGTGGACACCCGTCGGACTGCCGTAATCCCAAATTTGCAACTGCTGTTCATGCTCAGAACCAGTTAACTATGCTTAATGAGCAGGTATAATCGTTGGTCAATGATCACTGTCTCTAAGGAAGACTATCTTAAGGCGGTCCTCGAGGCGGAGAGCGAAGGCGAGACCGTCATTTCGGCGACTCTGGCCCACTGGCTTTCCGTGTCACCCCCGGCTGTCACCATGGCACTCCGTCGTCTAAAAAAAGACGGGCTGGTTCGGGTGCATGCGGACGGGGAAGTGCGGCTCACGGGTGCGGGCCGGAAGATTGCGCGAAAGCTCACGCTCCGTCATCACCTTATCGAGCGGATGCTTTCCGAAATATTCGGGATGGAGTGGTACAAAGTGCACGATGAGGCCGAGCGCCTCGAACATGCAGTTTCGCCCGATTTCGAATCTAAACTTCTCTCTCGCCTGGGACGCGGCGCCCCATGCCCCCATGGCAATCTGAGTGAAATGGAGAGCCCCGCCAGCCGCCGTCGGCGGGGACTCCTGCTTTTAGCCGATGCTGAATCCGGACACAGCTACCTCGTCAGCGGCATTTACGAGCGCGATCGGCCGTTGCTGGAATTTCTTGAGGCGCGAGGCATTCGTCCGGGCGCGAAGCTCAGCTTGGTTGAGCGCAACTATGACAAGACACTGTCGATTCGCACTCCGGAGGGTGCGATCATTTTGGGCTGCCCCGTAGCCGAGAGAATTTGGGTGTCGCGATTAGCATCTCGTGTAATATGATTAACTATAGTTAATGTCTTGCTATACTTTCACTGTCTCTGTTTTCGAACCACAACAAAGATGAGAAAGACAGACGGAAAAACGGACGTCAACGCAACGTCTGGTTCTCGCGCTCCGGCTAGCGGCAGTATCGCCGATGCTCAAGCCCCCGGTTACGTGTCTCTGGAGGGAGTGCACAGCTCCGTCGAAGTACCGCACCACCTCGCGGGATTCTGGGAACAGTGGCGGGCGTTCGTGGGGCCGGCGATTCTTGTAAGCGTTGGCTACATGGACCCTGGCAACTGGGGGACAGACCTGCAAGCCGGGGCGCAGTTCAAATACGGACTGTTATGGGTCGTCGCTCTTGCCAGCCTGATGGCGATCTTCATGCAGGTAATTTCTGCCCGCCTGGGTGTAGTCACGGGGAAGGATCTCGCGCAGTGCTGCCGCGACTGGTATCCCAATTGGACGCGCTGGCCCAACTGGTTGATGAGCGAAGTGGCCATTGGCGCCTGTGATTTGGCAGAAGTACTCGGAAGCGCCGTAGCCATCAACTTGCTATTCCATATCCCGTTGCTGTGGGCGGTGATCATCACTGGCCTAGACGTGCTCTTACTTCTGGCTCTGCAATCGTTAGGGATGCGCACTATTGAAGCCGTAGTGCTGTTGCTGATCGTGACCATCGGCGTGTGTTATTTCATCGAGATTTTCATCCTTCCGCAAACCCATCCAAGCTTTCGGGAAATGGGGTGGGCACTCATTTCTCCGCATTTTCGCCAGTCAGGGATGTTGTATGTCGCCATCGGTATCATCGGCGCGACCGTCATGCCGCACAACCTATATCTGCACTCGGCCCTGGTACAGAGTCGCAAGTTGCAGAAGGACGAACCCTCCATTCGAAGTGCAATTCGCTTTAACACCATCGACTCCATTGTGGCCCTGACCGTCGCCTTCTTTGTCAACGCGGCGATTCTGGTGCTGGCGGCAACCGTGTTCTTTGGGAAGGAAAGCGTCGTCGTGTCGGGAGGGCAGTTGGTCAGGTTCGGGGGCAACAGCGATTGGATTCGGGTTGCGTACCTGACGTTGGCGCCGTTATTGGGGACCGCCATCGCCAGCACGCTATTTGCGGTTGCGTTACTGGCGAGCGGCCAGAGCAGCACCATCACCGGCACTCTGGCGGGGCAAGTCGTGATGGAAGGTTTCATGCGCTGGCGAATCAAACCGTGGGTGCGGCGGCTCATTACCCGTGGGTTGGCGATCCTGCCGGCGGTTTTTATTATCGGCCTGCGAGGCGACAGCAGCGTTACCGATCTGCTGACATTGAGCCAGGTAGTGTTGGCGCTGCAGTTGCCATTCGCAATGTTTCCGCTCCTCCACTTCACAAGTTCCCGGAAACGTATGGGATCTTGGAAAAACCGCGGACTTCTGCTAGTTGCCGGTTGGACCAGTGCTATTCTGATCACCGCCATGGATGTTTACGGATTGCCGGATTCGCTCAAAGCTGCATGGCACGTCATTACCGCCGGGTAACGGCGAGATAACAGGACCGAACCACCATGTACGACATCATTCTGGTCACGCTCGACGGCACACCGAGTGACCGGGCAATCATCGAGCACGTTAAACAGCTGGCGAAGCTCGCGCACAGTCGTTTGATGTTGCTCCATGTAGCAACTGGATGGGCGGCTCGGACCTATGGGCCGGACGCGGTCAGTCCGGAAATCGCCGAAGACAGCGCATATTTAGAAAAGGTTCGGGCCGAGTTCCAATCTGTCGGCATTTCTGCGCAGGCCGAACTGGCCTACGGCGAACCGGCGAACGAGATCATCAAATGGGTCCGGCAGAAGGGTTGCGATCTGGTCGCCATGAGCACGCACGGGCACCGCTTCTTGGCCGATGTGTTTCTCGGCACCACCGCCAGCCGAGTTCAGCATAGTATCAGCGCGCCTGTTCTTCTCCTGCGGGCGAAATAGAAGCTTGACCGGAGATGCGACTAGGCTCTGACTTCTATGGGCATTCACTGTATTAAACCTCTGAGTTCGCGGAGAAATCCTGCCGAAAGCCCAGAGCCGGCGCGTACGCAATTGGGTGGGAGAAGATTACACTAGCTTTATTCACGGTGAAGCAGAGTGATCTGCCGGCACGGAACAATACCCTCAGGAAGGCACTTATGTCAGTAAACAGCTTCGGCGCCCGAGCCACTTTAAAAGTCGGCAACAAAGAATATGCAATTTACCGTTTGGACGCGCTGGACAAACAGGGTATCTCCACTAAACACTTGCCGTATTCGCTGCGCATTCTGCTGGAAAACTTGTTGCGTTCTGAAGACGGACGGAATGTGACGAAGGGGGAAATCCGCGCCTTGGCGGCGTGGAATAACAAGAGCAAGCCCGAGAAAGAAATTGCGTTCACGCCCAGCCAAGCGCCTTGGCGGGGACCCGGCACTAATCAACCCATTACAGCCGGCAGAATTGGTAATTGACCACTCTGTGCAGGTCGATGAATTCGGAACTCGCCAGGCTTTCGCCCTGAACGCGGAAATGGAATTCATGCGCAACAAGGAGCGCTATGCATTCCTGCGCTGGGGACAGACCGCGTTTCGTAATCTCGCAATTGTGCCGCCCGACACCGGAATCGTGCACCAGGTCAATCTAGAGTATCTGGCCCGCGTGGTCTTTGTTCTGGAATCCAACGGTAATCGCGTTGCCTATCCCGACACGCTGGTGGGAACTGATTCACACACGACCATGATTAATGGCCTTGGTGTTCTGGGCTGGGGCGTAGGTGGAATTGAAGCCGAGGCCGCCATGTTGGGTCAGCCGGTTTCAATGCTGATTCCGCTGGTTGTAGGTGTGAAGTTAACCGGGAGGCTGCGCGAAGGCGCCACTGCTACCGACCTGGTGCTGACCATTACAGAAATGTTGCGCAAACACGGAGTGGTGGGAAAGTTCGTTGAATACTTCGGTCCGGGTCTGCAGGATTTGCCCTTGGCCGACCGCGCCACCATTGGAAACATGTCGCCCGAATATGGTGCGACTTGCGGCATCTTTCCGGTCGATAAGGAGAGCCTGGCCTACCTGCGCCTGACTGGCCGCTCCGAGGAGCACATCGCCCTGGTGGAAGCATACTGTCGAGCGCAAGGTCTGTTTCATGACGAGAACACGCAACAGGCGGAATATTCCGAATTGCTCATCCTCGACTTGGCCAGCGTCGAGCCGAGCCTGGCTGGGCCGAAGCGTCCGCAGGACCGGGTGGCCCTCTCCAGTGCGCGTGCTTCATTCGAGCAGGCGCTTCCGTCGCTCATCAAGCCGGTCAAACCCGCTCCCAAAGAGAGTTCTACAGCAGTCTCCGCAGCACCCGACGTTGCCCGCATAAGTAAAGAACGATGGGAAGAGGAAGGCGGAAATCCGACCGCGGTTGGAGTGGAAAACCATAAGGTGGAAGAACACGTTACTCCTGAAGTGAAGAAGGAGTTGCGCAATGGCAGCGTGGTCATTGCCGCGATTACCAGTTGCACCAACACTTCCAATCCTTCGGTGATGGTGGCGTCGGGATTGCTCGCGAAGAAGGCGGTCGAGAAGGGATTGTCGGTGCCGGACTGGGTAAAAACGTCCCTGGCACCCGGGTCGAAAGTTGTGCGTGATTATCTCGAGCGCGCCGTGCTGATGACTTACCTGGAACAACTGAAGTTCCATGTAGTTGGATACGGATGTACGACCTGCATCGGCAACTCGGGACCGCTTCCTGCGGAAGTCTCCCAGGCCATTGAGGAAAAGAATCTCGTGGTCGCTTCGGTGCTTTCCGGAAATCGCAACTTTGAGGGCCGCATCAACTCTGAAGTTCGCGCGAATTATCTGATGTCGCCGCCGCTGGTGGTGGCGTTTGCGCTGGCCGGGCGCATCGATGTGGACATGCGTAAAGATCCCCTTGGATGCGACCAGCAGGGCAAGCCTGTCTACCTGGCTGACATCTGGCCGTCACAGAGCGAGATCAAGCAGGCAGTAGCGAAATCCATCAGTTCGGACATGTTTCGAAGAACCTATAGCGAGGTCTATGAAGGCGACGAACACTGGCGATCGTTGCCAGTCCCGAAAGGGCAAACATACACGTGGGAAAAAGATTCCACGTACATCCGTCATGCGCCGTACTTTGAGGGTATGGGGCTTACCCCGGGAGCAGTGGGTGACATAAGGAGTGCGCGCGTGCTCGCGGTGCTGGGTGATAGCGTTACCACTGACCATATCTCGCCGGCAGGTTCGATCAAGAAGGACAGTCCAGCCGGAAAATATCTGATGGAGCACGGTGTAAAGCCAGCCGACTTCAACTCCTATGGCTCGCGTCGCGGCAATCACGAGGTCATGGTGCGCGGGACCTTCGCTAACGTGCGGCTGCGTAACAAGCTGGTGCCTAATCTGGAAGGCGGCTTCACCCGTCATCTTCCGGATGGCGAAGAGATGAGCATTTTCGACGCTTCGGAAAAGTATCGCAAAGAAGGCGTGCCACTGGTGATCATCGCCGGCAAGGAATATGGGGCTGGATCGTCACGTGACTGGGCGGCAAAGGGTCCACTGCTGCTGGTTGTGCGCGCGGTGATCGCCGAGAGCTACGAGCGTATTCACCGTTCGAACCTGGTCGGTATGGGCATTCTGCCGCTGCAATTCCTTCCGGAGGAAAATGCCGAATCGCTCCATTTAACGGGCGAAGAAGTTTTCGAAATCGTGGGAATTCGTGACGCTATCGCAAATTTCGCGGCGGCGCGGCGAGTGAATGTTCACGCGATGCTGAATGGAATCAAGAAAGAATTCAAGGCGATAGTCCGCATTGATACTCCCCAGGAGGCGCAGTACTACGCGAACGGCGGCATCCTTCAGTTTGTGCTGCGGCAGTTACTGGCCGGCAAACCCAGCGCGGAGGAAGTGCACGCATAACTCTTGCTTGCCGGACTGTCGCGGCCTGATTGCTTCGCGCTGCTATAATCAAAAGCTGCGCTCATGTCCTCAAAGCGTCTAGTTCGCTCCACTACAGTTTTATGCGTGCGTCGCGATGGCAAGGTTGTCATGGCTGGGGATGGCCAGGTAACCCTCGGCGAATCTGTTATCAAACACACAGCGAAGAAGATCCGGCGGCTCTATCAGGACAAAATTCTGGCGGGCTTTGCCGGTTCGACCGCGGACGCTTTTTCTCTGTTCAGCCGGTTTGAATCAAAGCTGGAGCAGTATCATGGAAATATTGGCCGGGCGGCGGTCGAGCTGGCAAAAGATTGGCGCACCGACAAATTTCTGAGGCATCTTGAAGCCCTGTTGCTGGTCAGCGATAAGGACCAGACGTTTCTGCTCAGCGGACAAGGCGATGTGATCGAGCCTGATGGTGGGATCGCTGCCATCGGCAGCGGCGGACCGTATGCTCAAGCTGCAGCGCAGGCGTTGGCACAGCATACGCAATTGCCTCCTCGTGACATCGCCGAAGAAGCCATGAAGATTGCGGGCAAAATGTGCATCTATACCAATGACAAGGTTACGATTGAGGAGTTGTAAGTTCCTGGGTTTTCCGCTGCACAATCCGTGATTAGGTCGAGAGATCACTGATAAACCGCAACTGAGAGCCGAGAACTGACCTTATGGCTATCTACTTACCGGGAGCTGTCGACGAAGAACGCATAGCGCTGGATGAACTGACGCCACGCGAAATCGTCTCGGAGCTCGACAAATACGTCGTCGGACAGAAGGCGGCAAAGCGAGCGGTGGCAATCGCGCTCCGCAATCGTATGCGGCGGCAGAAGCTGGCGCCCGAGCTCGCAGAAGAAATCATTCCCAAGAACATCATCATGATCGGACCCACTGGGGTCGGCAAGACTGAGATTGCCAGGCGTCTGGCGAAGCTTACCAACTCGCCTTTCCTTAAAGTCGAGGCTTCCAAATTCACCGAGGTCGGCTACGTAGGCCGGGATGTGGAATCGATGATTCGCGACCTCGTCGAGATAGCCATCGACATGGTTCGTGAAGAAAAACTAGAGGATGTGTCCGACAAGGCTGAACTGAATGCCGAAGAACGTTTGCTGGACCTTCTGTTGCCGCCGTCCTCGCCGTCTCGCCCTGCTGAATCGGGCGGTGGAGTGGTAATCGAAGGCTCGACCGGTTTGGCAGAGTCACATTCCCGGACCCGCGAAAAGTTGCGCCAGCAATTACGTGAAGGCAAGCTCGACGAGCGCATGGTAGAAATCGAGGTCCGTGAAAAATCTTTCCCCTCGTTTGAAATCATCTCCAACCAGGGCGTCGAGGAGATGGATGTCAATGTCAAAGATATGCTGCCGAATATCTTCGGCCAGCGTACCAAGAAGCGGAAGATGAAGGTCAGCGAAGCCTTCGAGTATCTGATCCAGGAAGAAGAACAGCGCCTGATTGATATGGACCAGGTCACTCGCATGGCGATCGACCGCGTGGAAAATGCGGGCATTATTTTTCTGGATGAGATCGATAAGATTGCCGGCCGCGAAAGCGGCCATGGGCCTGACGTTTCACGAGAAGGCGTGCAGCGCGACATCCTGCCGATCGTTGAAGGAACCACGGTCAACTCTCGCTATGGCATGGTTCGCACTGACCATATTCTGTTCATTGCCGCCGGGGCGTTCCACGTTTCAAAACCCAGTGATCTCATTCCGGAGCTCCAGGGCCGGTTCCCGATTCGTGTGGAACTGCAATCGCTCACTATGGAAGATTTCATCAAGATTTTGACTGAGCCCAAGTCGTCCTTGGTGAAGCAATACACGGCATTACTCGAAACCGAAGGTGTGAAGCTGGATTTTACCTCCGAGTCGCTGGAGGAGGTCGCGCGGTTCGCCTTTCGCGTGAATGAAGGCACTGAAAATATCGGCGCCCGCCGTCTGCACACCATTATGGAACGAGTGCTGGATGAGATCAGTTTCGACGCCCCAGAAAGAAAAGGTCAGCAAGTCAATATTGACGCGGACTATGTCCGCAAAATGCTGACCGACATCGTGAAAGATCAGGACCTGTCGCGATACATCCTGTAAGGTTGCGTACCGCACGGGCGAGGACGCCCGCGCCTACATTGAGCGAGTCTTCGGTCCCTCCTGCTAACATCCGTTGAGATGCTCGAACTCAGCACTCCCGTTCAATACGTGAAGGGCATTGGCCCGCGTCTGGCTGAGATTTTGGCGGCGAAGGGCATTCATACCATCAACGAACTGCTGCAGTACCTGCCTTTTCGCTACGAAGACCGCCTGAATCCGCGCACCATTGCGGAGCTCAGACCTGGAGAGATGGCCACGGTCATCGCCGAAGTTCGCACCTCGGGCCTGTTTCGAACGCGTCGAATGCCCATTTTTGAGATGACTGCCGGCCAGGGCCGAGCGCGGCTTAGATGTCTGTGGTTTCACGGGACCTACCTGAAAGATAAGTTCAAGCCCGGCCAGATGGTTGCACTGTACGGAAAAGTGGAAGTGGACGACCGTCGCGGAGACTTCCAGATTATCCAGCCGCAATTTGAAATTCTCGGCGATCCGAGCGACGAGGGAGCCACGGAGAGTGCCGGAGAAAAGTTCGCGGCATCGCTCGAAGTCGGACGGATTGTTCCCATCTACGAGTACGCTGGCCAAGGGCGGCTCACGTCCCGCTGGTTCCGTCGCATTATTCACACAGCGTTGGAAAATCTCACACCCGACCTGCTGGACCCGATACCTGCTGCAGTACGTGCTCGGAGGGAACTCATTTCTCCACGAGAAGCGTTGTGGAAAGTGCATTGGCCGGACCCTGGTGAGAGCCTCGAGGATCTGCAATCTTCGCGGACGGCTGCTCACATCCGCCTGATTTTTGAAGAGCTATTCTTCATCGAACTGGGACTCGAACTAAAACGGCGGGAGCAAAAAGCACAGACTGGCATTGCGTTCCGTTTGGATGATCGCGCGCGAGCGGCAATCAAGAAAATTTTGCCGTTCCACCCGACCGCCGCGCAAAAGCAGGTGCTGAAGGAAATCGCGTCAGACATGGAAAAGGTCTCGCCGATGCGGCGTTTGTTACAAGGCGACGTGGGCTCGGGTAAGACGATTGTCGCGTTTGAGGCCGCCATTATTGCTATCGAGAACGGCTACCAGGTCGCGCTCATGGCGCCGACAGAAATCCTCGCCCAGCAGCACTTTTTTTCCGCACGGCGCATTCTGGAAAACGCAGGTTACCGAATTGTTTTGCTCACCGGCTCGCTGGAGCAAGATCGCAAGCGAGAAGCGAGGCGTCATATTGCTCAAGGGAACGCTCAGTTGGTAATCGGCACTCATGCTTTGATTGAAGAAAAAGTCGAATTCGCGAATCCCGGTCTGGTGATTGTGGACGAGCAGCACCGCTTTGGCGTAATGCAAAGGCTGAAGCTGATGAAAAAGGGCACAGAAGTGACAGCTAGCGTTGCTGCGCGTCTGGCTTCGAACTCAAGTGAGACGAAAAAAGGCGAGGCAACAGTTGCTCCGGAACCCGACGTATTGGTGATGACCGCCACCCCTATCCCACGGACGCTTGCGCTGACACTGTATGGCGACCTTGATTTGAGTGTGCTTGATGAGATGCCTCCTGGCCGCACGCCGATTGTGACTCGGCGCGTGTCCGACGACCGCTGTGAGGAAGTTTGGAAATTCGTGCGTAAGCAGGTTGCCGCCGGGTACCAGGCATACGTGGTTTATCCGGTGATTGAGGAAAATGAAGAGAACGAACTGAAAGCTGCCATAAAAATGCACAAGGAGATGCGACAACGCATTTTCCCCGACCTGCGGGTTGGCTTACTGCACGGCCGCTTGCCTCCCGACGAGAAAGAGTACGTGATGAAGCAGTTTCAGAAAGGAGAAATCAGCATTCTGGTTTCCACCACGGTGATCGAAGTGGGTGTGGACGTACCGAACGCGACAATCATGGTCGTGGAACACGCGGAGCGATTCGGATTGTCGCAACTCCATCAATTACGCGGGCGCATTGGACGGGGCGCAGCCAAGTCGTACTGCGTTTTAATGACCGGCGGCAAAGTATCTGAAGAGGGGGAACGCCGGCTGGACGCAATGGTTCGAACCAGCGACGGTTTTCAGATCGCCGAACTCGATCTGGAACTGCGTGGCCCGGGAGAGTTTTTCGGCACACGCCAGGCGGGATTGCCAAGCTTCCAAGTCGCCAACCTGATCCGAGACCGCCAGATTCTGGAAACTGCGAAGCGCGAAGCCGCTGCCGTGCTAGACGGCCCCAGCGATGAAATTTCGCAGCAGGAAATTAATTTGGCTCTGCGCCACATGCGTACGCGTTGGCAACACACGTATGGACTGGTCGAAGTTGGCTGAGACCTGCGCGAGCATCAACGCGATGCAATAAAAAACCGGCGCCTTTGCGCCGGTCTTCCGATTCTCCCTGGCCGAAAATCAATACATTAACGCTTCAAGCGGCGACGGACCATTCCCGCGATTCCTACCAGTCCCGTGCCGAGAAGAGTCATGCTCCCCGGTTCAGGGACGGTGGAGATAGTGCCCCCAGCTGCAAAGCCGGTGTTGGTACCGCAATTCGTCCCAGAGACATCACAAAAATGTATGGCAAACAGCATCCCCTGGCTATTGGCAGTCTCAAGACTAGCGACAGTGAGGCCGGGCGCGGTGATAACGAAGGTAAGCTTGTCCGCGCTGGTGATGCCCTTGGGCCCATTCTTGAAGTTAAGGAGACGGTCTCCAAATTTCCCGAATGTGCTGGCATTCTTGTCGAACTGCATTTTATCCATCAGTCCGGTGTAGGTATTGCCTCCGGCAACTACGGTAATCCCGCTGATATTGCTGGCGTTCAACCCAAGAGAACTGTTGAAGAAGACGTCTCCACCTTGAAGCTTGATGGTAAAACCAGGATTCATGGTAATGCTAACCGTAACCTGGTTAACACCGCTCTGGGTGAGGCTTACCGTCCCGATACTTCCGGGTATTCCCAGATTATTTGATGTGAGGTTAATGGAATCGGCCGATGCTTTGGGCGCTGCGAACACGAGCACAGCCAAAAGCGTCAACGCGATTGCGAGGGGGAACTTAAGTTTGAGGAAGCAAGGGCCCATAGATGGAAACCATCCTTTAAGTGCGAACATCTACCTAGATGCACGGCGATAGCCACTCGGGTGACTGGAGCCAGATGAACTTGTCGCCAAGATTTTCTTGACAGTGAATGACTTACAACCCATAGCTTAGAGCGAGCCAGATATGGATTGCAGCGAAGCGGATCCGATGGAAAATGCCGCGATAGGGTGTGAAAAGGTTTTCACCGCCAATTGAACATTGCCGCGGCGAGATCTTTTGTGCTCGATTCAAGCTGCTAACACCGTGGTCGGTGTTCGCCATCGCTTTGCCTGC
>WNEZ01017604.1_pt1 | contig 11793 bp, 7 predicted proteins | sample 5400521 | NCBI WGS metagenome assembly WNEZ01 (sample SAMN13153339, study PRJNA577476) | soil metagenome | isolation source: 120 cm saprolite under Douglas fir tree site 2 hole 1 replicate 1 | place: USA:California | collected 2015-04-18
ACACACCGCTGATGTCGGCCACCAACGCGATTTCGGGGATCTCGTTGGTGGGCTCAATTGTCACCGCCGGCGCGCACTACAACACGGTCAGCACGATCCTGGGATTCACCGCGGTATTTTGTTCAACGATCAATGTGGTCGGGGGATTTGTGATCACCGATCGCATGCTGAAGATGTTCAAGCGCAAGCCGGCAGCGAAGGAAGAAAAGAAGTAGGCAGTCGGCAGGAGCAGTAGGCAGGAGCAGATTCCAAATTCGAGATTCCAAAAACGAAACCAATAGCCCAAGCCCAAGACCAAAGAACAAAGACCAAGAACAAAGAACAAAGACCAAGAACAAAGAACAAAGACCAAGAACAAAGAACAAAGCTCAAAGAACAAATCCCTAAACAGTGCGCACCTACTTCATCGAACTAAGCTATCTGCTGGCCTCCATCCTTTTCATTCTCGGCCTCAAGGGATTGAGCCATCCGGAGTCTGCCAAGCGCGGCATGCACTTGGCGGAGTTTGGCATGTTGATGGCGATCATCGGCACGCTGATGCATTACGAGATCGTCACCTTCACCTGGATCATTACCGGCCTGGTGCTGGGCTCGCTGGTTGGTTTAGCGATGGGTCTTTGGGTGCCGATGACGGCGATGCCGCAACGAACGGCGCTATCGCACGCATTCGGCGCTTTCGCCGCGGCGCTGGTGGGAATTTCCGAGTTCTATCGTCACGGTGGTCATCTTGAAACGATAACGATGGCTGCGCTTGGTTTTGAAGTGATGCTAGGCGCGTTAACTACAACCGGAAGCTTGCTGGCCTTCGCAAAGTTGCAGGGGCTGGTGCGTGGCACGCCGGTGACTTACAAGGGACAGAACATTTTCAACATGGCCATGCTGGCAACGACGATCGGAATTTTTGTTTACCTGATTTTCGTGCCGGGCTCGATGCCGCTGTTCTTCACAATGGTCGGTCTGGCGTTCGTGTTCGGGCTATTGCTGGTAATGCCAATCGGCGCAGCAGACATGCCGGTGGTCATGTCACTGCTGAATTCTTACGCCGGGCTCGCATCGGCGGCGACTGGCTTTGTCTTATCAAACAACGTTTTGATCATTGCCGGCACGCTCGATGGTTTTTCCGGATTCATTCTATCGATCTTAATGTGCCGGGCGATGAACCGGTCGATGACCAACGTGCTGTTCGGCGCCTTCGGCAGCGCTGCCACCACCACAACTTCCGGCGAGCAAACCGGGACCATGCGCGAAGTGAGCCTGGAAGACATTGCCACGCAGATGGCTTATGCGAAACAGGTGGTGTTCGTTCCTGGTTATGGAATGGCGACCGCGCAAGCGCAACATGCGGTCCGCGAATTGGCAGACACACTTGAGAAACGCGGCGTCACAGTCAAATATGGAATCGGCCGCATGCCCGGTCACATGAACGTCCTGCTCGCCGAGGCAAACGTGCCCTACTCGTCGCTATATGAATTAGAGCAGATCAATCCAGAGTTTCCGCAAACCGACGTAGCGGTTGTGATTGGTGCGAATGATGTCGTGAATCCCGATGCGCGCGACAACCCCGGCAGTCCCATTGCGGGCATGCCAATACTTGAAGTGGATCGCGCAAAGTCAGTGGTGGTATTGAAACGCGGACAAGGCAAAGGCTTTTCCGGTCTGGAGAACCCGTTGTTCTTCAAGCCGGTAACCGGCATGCTCTATGGCGACGCCAAAGAAACTCTCACGCGGCTGATCCAGGCAGTGCAGCAGGCGTAAATCTTGCCTAACGCTGCTGCGTATTAAGCCCTTCAAATTTAATTCGTTTGTCGAAATCATTAGGAGAAGAGATGCGAAGATTACTGTCAGCAATTGTTCTAGCAGGTGTTCTCGTAACTGGCTTCCCCGCGGCGGGAAACTTTTCGTCGCTGGCTCAGCGCAAAGTCAGCAAGACCGCGAAAGCCGCCCCAGCTTCTGTGGCCTCGCAAAGAGGTGCCGACACCATCACCGCAGCAGAATTGAAAGACTACCTTTCGTTCATCGCTTCCGATGAGATGGAGGGTCGCGATACGCCTTCGCGCGGACTCGACACAACCGCAAAATTTCTGGCGATGAATTTGTCGCGCTGGGGATTCAAACCGGCGGGCGACGATGGCACGTTCTTTCAAAAGATTGCTTTGCGGCGCGACTATCTGGAAAAGGCCGAGACCAGAGTGCAGCTCAACGGTCAAACTTTAAGTCTGGGCGACGACTACATTCCTTATTCCCGCTCGGCCAACATTTCCGCTGCGCTCGTGTTCGCTGGGAATGGCTGGTTTGTTAAGTCGAAAAATATCGATGCTTACAAAGGAATCGATGCAAAAGGGAAAATCGCCATCGTTTTTTCGCCGCCGGACGGACTGCCGCGTGGTCTCACGCGCGCAGACCTCACTGGCAAGCGCGGCGAAGACTATATGACGGCCGGCGAGTATGCACAGAAGCTGGGCGTGGCAGGGCTGGTATTCATTCCTGATTTTCAATATCTGGCGAATTGGGATCGCAATCGAAGTCGACTGACTGAACGAGGCGTTACGAGAGTCGTGAAGTTTGAAACTCCCGGCGCCATCCTTTCCAGCAACCCGGCAGTAAACTCAGTGTTGTTGCCCCAAATCGTGGCGGCGCCGCGGCTGGCAAATGCCTTGTTCCAGGGTGAAAAACAAAGCGCCAACGCGATCTTCGAATCAATCTATTCCGGCAAGGTTCCTGATTCTTTTGAGTTGAATACGGAGAAGCAGCTTTTCCTGACCATCAAGACAAAATCCGAGACGCCGGCGACACAAAACGTGGTGGCCGTCTTTGAAGGCAGCGATCCTGTTTTGAAAGAGGAATACGTTGCAGTCGGAGCTCATTACGATCACATTGGCATCGGCTTGCCGGTGAATGGTGATGCAATTTACAACGGCGCCGACGACGACGGTTCGGGCACAACGGCGCTGCTCGCGATGGCCGAAGCGCTGGCAAAAGCGCCAAAGCGTCCGAAACGTTCGGTGCTCTTTGTATGGCACGCCGGCGAGGAAAAAGGTTTGTGGGGCTCGCGCTATTTCACCAGCTATCCAACCGTTCCGCTTGAGAAGATCGTGACGCAAATCAACATCGACATGATCGGACGCAGCAAAAAGGAAGGCGACACGAATGCTCGCAACGCAAACCTTTCAGGACCAAACGAGGTTTATGTGATCGGCTCGAAGATGATGAGCACTGAGCTTGGCGAGCTGACGGAAACTGTCAACAAGGACTATTTGAATATTGCTTTCAACTATCGCTACGACGATCCAACCGATCCCAATCGCTTCTTCTTCCGCAGTGATCACTATAACTATGCGAAGAAAGGCATTCCGATCGTCTTCTTTTTTGACGGCGAGCACGAAGACTATCACCGCCCCGGCGATGAAGTGCAAAAGATCGATTTTCCTAAGATGGAGAAGATCACGCGCACGGTTTACATGTTGCTATGGGAAGTGGCGAATCGTGCCGCGCGGCCAAAAGTTGATAAGCAATTGCCGGCGCAGTTGAGTGGTGGGTAAATGAAAATGAAATGAAAGAGCGGGGGCAAGCCCGCCTTCCTGACCGTGAGATATTCTGTGTTGAACTTTTTGTTCTGCATTGAATGCTTCTCAATTCGAGTGGGGCCGATCAAACAGAGCGACCTCAAGCTCAGGAAGGTGGGCTTGCCCCCGCTCTTAGTTGCCCCGTTCGGCTACCAGACGTCGATAGGCTTCATCGCGCGAAAGACCCAGCTCGCGCGCCGCCTTCTTGAGGGCTGCGCGATGGTCCATGCCTTCCGCTTCAAAGGCGTCCACCAGCGCAGCAATGTTCGATACCTCGCCGGCGTTCCTCAGTTCACTTTCAATCGGCGTGCGATCGATAAGCAGCACGATTTCTCCGCGCGCTTTCTCCTCTGAACCGAACCGTTCGGCTAACTCACTCAAACGCCCGCGCACAATCTCTTCATGAATCTTAGTCAACTCACGCGCGACGACCGCATTGCGCTCGCCAAGAATTTCGCGCGCATCGCGCAACGTCGCCGCGATTCGATGCGGTGCTTCGTAAAAAATGAGAGTTGCAGGAAGCTCGCGCAACTTCGTCAAGCGCGCGCGCCGCTCCCCCGAGCGCGCCGGAAGAAAGCCGGCAAAAAAGAATTCGTCGGTCGGCAATCCCGAAGCCACCAGCGCCGCGATCAAGGCGGTCGGTCCTGGTAAAGCAACCACTAGTACACCTTGCGCGCCTGCCTCACTGACCAGGCGAAAGCCAGGATCGCTGATGCTCGGCGTGCCGGCATCGGAAACAATCGCAACGTTCGCACCCGACTCGAGAGCTTTCAGCAATTCAACTGTGCGTTCGCGCTCGTTGTGATCGTGATAGCTGATAGTTTTGCGTGTAACGCCATAGTGGCTCAGTAGTTTTCTGGTGTGCCTGGTGTCTTCACAGGCAATGATATCAACTTCGCGCAGCACCCTGAGCGCGCGATGAGTGATGTCTTCCAGATTGCCAATAGGCGTGGCGACGACGTAGAGCGTTCCCGGCATAGCGCTATTCTGTCATCAAGGCAGAACATCTGAAAGCAAAGCAAGACAAAGTCAGAACGCGGAGCGGTAGCGACGGGGTCGTGTCAATACAACCGACTTGTTATCGCCGCTAGAGACCCGGTCTCTACTGCTCCCGGTTCCGTATTTGTGTTCCGAACGAGTGTGGCGTCTCAAACAAACGTGCGAAAGCCTCGTCTCACTCTTCAGTAAAAACGAGGCCCTTTCGTCACCTGGATTCAGATTAATGATTAGTTAGGCCAGGGGATTCGGCGCCACCAATCGTTGTTGTTATTGTTGTTCCTTCGGTTTCTCCGATAGTCGTCGCTGCTGCGTCGGCCATTACGATTGTATTCACCGTGATCCCTTCCCTGGATACCATAAGCCTCTGAGATCACGCTCAACTCCTGCTCAATTGCTGACCACTCCGAAGGCAGACGACCGTTGTAAAAGTGGTGACTCGCAACGTCTTCCAGGTGGCTCGCAGCATCGAGAACTCGATGGGCCTCGTCGGCGCTACTATCCAGGTTGCGTCCATTGAATGCGTTTTTCAAATCGATTACGGCACGACGAAACTCTTTGGCGTCGGCATTCAAATGGTCTTCATGACGACTTCCATTTTCGTTGCTGTGATCGAGTTCGCGATCAAGGTCCCTGTCGAAATCTCTGCTCAGCCGGTCAAGCCGCCTGATTGAATCGCGGAGATAACGATCGTCATACCGGCCGTATTGTCCGTAGTCATCGTAAGTGCGGTTACGGTCGTTCCGGTAATCTCCGTTACGCCCATAATCACCATTACGGCCATAATCCGGGTAGCCATAACCGCCCTGGGCAGCAGCCAGCGCCGGCAGACAGAGCGCCAGGACCGCAGCCGCTAAAATTGAAATCTTTGTTATGCGTGCTTTCATTTTCATCCTCCTCAGAATCTCTTTCGAGCCGACCGCACTCGAGTGCCATCCGAAAAGTTTTGGTCTGCCCGGTTATTCCGCTCGACTGGGGGGACACCAGTCATGGCGAGCGTCGTGCCGCAGCGGCAATCGCAAGCAGCGTGCCTCGCCCGCCAGGCGTGCATTCGCTTGAAAAATGAATCTCATCAACGCGCGAGCTGTCCAGCAGGATAGCAATGTGCTGTCTGATGTTTGCATCGCGAATTTCTTCCGCCGGCTCGTGGTTGTTTTCAACTATCCAGCGCGGTGTGCCTTCAGGCGAAGTCACTAAGCGAATCAGTTCGCTAGCCGACTTAATTCCGACGTGCCTTAGCCGGCCAAGCGCGATGCCGCCGCCGCGAATGAAACCATCCGCGGGAACACGCGGCCAGCCGACTTCAACCAGCAACTGTCTGATACCATTTTCAAGCTTCAAAAGTTTGCCTACCAGCCCGGCGCTTCCAACCGTGAAATGATAATTGTCGTCGTTTGATATCTGAAGAGAGGCGCCGGCTCGATTCATTTCGCCAGCGACGTTTTGAAAGGTCGCCAGCAACCAATCGCACGCCGTCTTACGCAGCAGATCGTTTGACTTGCGCAGGGCGAGGTATTCGGAGATATCGACACGACCAGCCGCACGGGCCTGCGCTTCGGCTTCGGCCAGCGCAGCGGCCCAGGTCTCGTCCAGTTCATCCACTTTTTGTTTGGCAGACTCGCTATCGGACATAAGTTTTGCAGCCTTGCCCTGCTCGCAGGCAAAAGCAGCCGATGTTATCATGGCTCTTCATAACGTCTTACATTGCTAACAGCGGTATTGCCGCTCGGCGTGCTCCCCGACAGTTACAATTCTTCCGGATACAAATTAACGTTCCATGAAACTACCACTCTATCGTAAGGCCGCGCTGCTGTTTGTTGGTTGCAGCGCGGCGGCACTGTTACTTGTCTTTGCTGTGGCCCAACGAGCGCAGACGAACGTTCAAATGCCGGCGCGCACGGGGCATGTTAATGACTTTGCGCACGCGATTGATGACACCACTCGGCAGCAACTGGAAAACACACTTGAGAACTTAAAACAGAAAACCGGCATTCAGTTTGACGTCGCCACCGTAGAGACAACCGGCGGACAAGACATTTTCGATTTCTCGCAACAACTGGCCCAGAGTTGGAATGTAGTTGGTCGCAGCTCGACTGGCAAGAGTCTGCTGCTGGTCTTGTCCGTCAACGACAAAACCTCGTTCACGCAATTTAGCAAGGAGGCGCAGCGCGAGTTGCCTGAGGGCGTGTTGGGCGAAATCAGTCAACGACTACGTGGTTATCTCAACTCAGGACGGACTGCCGCCGGCGTCACTGATGCCGTCGACTATTTTGTTGGTTCGGTCGCGCGCAGTCGCGGGTTTAATGTCGAGGATTTGAACGCACCAGTTGCCGCCGCGACGATGAGCCCTGCAGCGAACGAGCCAACGCCAGACACATCAGCGTCGCCGCAGGTCTCTCCGGAAGCAGTTGCAGTTGTTACTCCCCGAGACATCCCCGCTGCTCAGCCAATCGTTAAGCCGGCAGCGAGCAGTGTGAATGACGAAAGTGAAGCGGAAGAAGTCGAACTGACGCTCACTTTGCCTGTTTCAGCTCGCGTGGCCGCATTAAGAAAGTTTATCGACGCACATCCTGATTCAAGCGCGAAACCGCGCGCGTTGGAATTACTGGTCAGCTCGCACGCGGCGTTTGGCGACGAACTATTGAAGAAGGGCGACAGCGCCGGCGGCATCGAACAATTGCTGCTCGCAATCAGTGAAGCGCCGCCCGCTCCTTCCGACAAATTGTTTGCGGGAGTCATTTCGCAAATTCCCATGAATCTCTATCTGCGTCGGGAGCGTGCCACAGCTGACACCGCGGCGCGAAATATTATTGCGAAGTTTGGCGCCGACCCCAAAAAACTGCTCGCGGTTGCAGCGTTCTACGTTGCCATTGAGCGCGGCGCTGAAGCCTGGCAAATTGCGACGCAGGCCACCAAGCTGGCGCCCGATCTCGCGGAGGCCCATCAAATGTTGGGATTGGCCCTGCACGTTTCATTTCGTTTGGACGAAGCCGCCGCAGAATACAAGCGAGCGCTCGAACTCGATCCAAAATCAAAGGCGGCGCGCCGCGGCCTGGCAGATCTACAGCGCGCTTTTGGCAAAGATGAAGAAGCGCTGGCGCTTTATCGCGAGCAACTCGCTGCCGACCCTGCCGATAAGGGCGCGCGTGCCGGCCTGGTGATCTCACTCCTGGACCTCGGCCGCACAGATGAAGCCAAAACCGAACTGGAAGCCGGGTTACAGGCTGATCCGAAAAATCTGCCACTGCTTTCTTCAGCGGCCTATTGGTTTGCTGCGCACAAGGAAAGTGATCTGGCCCTCGGTTTGGGAAACAGGGCAGTTGAAATCGAACCGCGTTACACCTGGTCGCATGTTGCGGTTGCTCGAGCGCTGATAGCGCAGCGCAACCCGCTGGCGGCCGAAGGGGTGATCCGTTTCGCGCGACAGTATGGAAAGTTTCCGACGCTCGATTATGAATTGGCAAATGCGCTGGCCTCGGCCGGGCTTTACGACGAAGCAGCCGAAGTTCTGACGCAAACGTTTCGCTTCAATAACGACAAAGTCGAAACACAACTGGGCGGCCGGGTAACGGCGCGAGCTGCGACCTTCATCGAACTGCTCTCACCCGAGCGGCAGGCAAGTCTATTTCAGTTGACCGCGGCTGATTCGGAAAGCAGCACCAAGGTTCTTAAGGACTTGCTGGTGCTTACGACTGCGCTCAATCCGGCGGCGGAACCGATTAACGAACCAGCAGCCGTGGCCGCGGCTAAAGAGTTTGCTTCCGGGACGGACGCATCATTAGCGCATCGCGAGCTTTACGCGGCGAATAAATTGCTGCAAAAGGGAATTGGTTTTCAGACGGCTTATGAACTAGCTGAAGCGGCGCGCACCAGCGCCGATGCAGCCTTGACCGTGCCGGCAGTAACACTTGCAGTGCAGGCGGATGAGTATCGTGAGATTCGCGCTCGGGCCATCGCCTCCGGTGGCACACCCGAAGTAATAGAAGCGCCGCCAAATATTTTGTCCAATATTTTGCGCGGCCACATTGAAGACACCTCGGGTTGGGCGCTTTTCAATTTGGACAAGCCTGACGAAGCGGTGGACCACCTCAGTCGCGCGGTCAACATTTTCCCTGCGGGAACGCCGGGCCTGCGCGTGTCGTTATGGCATCTTGGCGCCGCTCTCGAACGACAGGGGAAGAATGAAGAAGCGATCTCTGCTTACATAAAGAGCTACAACGCGGGCGTGCCCGATCCGTTGCGTCGCGCCCTCATTGAAAAACTCTACCGCCGAGTCAATGGTTCGCTGGAAGGATTGGATGAACGAATTGGAGGAACAGGCATTGCGGCGGTTAGCGAGACGGCGCCAGCGCAGAACGAAACCAAGGCGACGACTCCCGCCGCGACGCCAGAGAAGACTGCAAGCAATGCGCAGCCAACCATAAGCGAGCCGGCACCGGCGCCCTCGGCTTCGCCCGAGGTGAGCGCACCGGCTCCGTCACCTGAAGTCGCAATTCCGTCGCCGTCACCGACGCCCTCAATTGAAGTGATAACAGCAACGCCGTCGCCGTCACCAACGCCTTCACCTGAAGTAATGACAACAACGCCGGCGCCGTCACCTGAAGTGATAACAGCAACGCCGTCGCCTTCACCTGAAGTGATAACAGCAACGCCGTCACCGACACCTCAGGTGAAAGAAGGGTCCCAGCCATCCCCAACACCAACTCCTGAACCTGTTGCCGCTGCAACCCCGACGCCAGTTCCTGCAACAACGCCTACAACCACGCCAAGTCCGGAAACAAAACCAGTGGAAACTCCAGCAACATTCACCGTGAGCGGCTTAGTGAAAGATTCCAGTAATAATGCGCTCGTGAATGTCGTTGTCGTATTAATCAGCTCCCAGGGCACGGTGCTGACAACAACAACCGACGAACTCGGCAATTACTCGTTCACTGTCGCGCCCTCCGATCGCGGTTACAGAATTATTCCGTCGCGCGATGGCTTTACGTTTGAACCAGTGGACAAACTATTGCCGTCGGTCAGCGGCGACGTGAAAGACCTGAATTTCGTCGGCACATCAAACCCTAAGCCATAATCCCAAAAACCGAGGCCTTCGATTAGAGCGTAATTTTGGCCGTCCGGCAGAGGGTCAAGACTAGCGAGTGATTCAAGAGTGCTTAGCTCATGGTTGGGAAGGGTGGTTTACCCCCGCGCGTTGAATGCCACTCGATCTTGAGCGGGGGCAAGCCACCCTTCCTGACCATGAGACACCCAGGCTCGCAAGCTTTCTGTAATCGTAAACGAATAAGAAACCGCGAGCCGTGTTCGCCCGGGCGCCGGGAATTCGGCAGCCTGCACGCAATGCTCGCGGTTCTGGCTAATCGCTGCTAAGAGGTTCTGCTAGTTTCCTCCGCCACTCACCGGCTTTCCATCGGCATCATAAACTTCCACTGTTCCGTACTTGGCGAGAATAGCGCGCGTCTTTGCGGCATCGCCGACGGCCACGATTTGCATGTGGTCCAGGTCCACATATTTTTGCGCGACTCGCTGCACATCAGCCGCGGTAACCGCCGAAACTTTTTGCGGATAAGTGTCCCAGTAATCGTCAGGCAGGTTATAGAGTTTCTGCGTGACGATATTTTGCAGCACCGCTTGCGGGTCTTCGAGCGACAGCGCAAAGCTGCCAATAAGTGCGCGCTTGGCGTTTTCCAGTTCGGCGGTCTCAACCGGAACGCTGCGGATCCGTTTCAACTCATACATGAATTCGCGCATCGCGCCTTCGGTTACTTCAGTGCGCACTGAAGAGTTGGCCAGCCACGTGCCCGGATATTTTGAACTGCCAAACGAGCTGTAGGCGCCGTAGGTGTAACCGTGATCTTCGCGCAGATTCAGAAACAACCGCGAGGCGGCGTCAGCGCCGACCACCTTGTTCATCACCAGCAGAGAAAAATAATCAGGATCAGTTCGTTGGATGCCAAGGTTTCCGAGTTGCAAAACCGTCTGCACCGATCCGGGCCGATCGATCAAATAGATGCGCGCGTCAGGCTGGGCCTGGACCGCAGGAATCGCGACCTGAACAACGTCGCCTTTTTGCCAGTCGCCAAAGGCGCGTTCGATTTTCGGCAGCACGTCTTTCAACTTTACATCGCCGACAATTGTTAGCATGGCATTGTTTGGCCGGTAATAAGTTGAATGAAACTGCGCCAGGTCTGCTGCCGTGGTCCGGCGCAACGATTCCGTCGGCGGGGTGACAAGCGCAGCGGGATGATTACCGTAGATAGCGCGGTTGAATCTTTCCTGCGCGAGGTAGGTGGGGTTGGAACGCAGGAACTGCAAGCCCGCCAGCGTGCGACTCTTAAACTTTTCTACTTCGTCCGCCGGAAACTTTGGATTGCGAACGACATCAGAAAAAATATCGAGTAACTGATCGAGGTTTTCAACCAGACCCGAAGCCGTCACCGTTGAGGTGAACGACGCCAGCGACGCGGTGGCGCCAAGCGACGCGCCCAGCGAATCAACCTGTTCAGCAATCTCTTTGCTGCTTCGCTTCGCCGTTCCTTCGCGCAGCAATGAAGCGGTAAAGGAAGCAAGACCGCGCTTGTCTGTCGGGTCGGAAAGACCGCCGCTGAGGATCACCATCTGCATGGAAAACAGCGGCACCTTGTGATTTTCCAGCACCAGCACACGCAGCCCATTCTTCAGTGTCGCTTCCTTTGCCTTCGGCCGCTTCACCTTTAGCAGTTCTTTGCTGACCGGCGCTTTGTTTTTCAGCACCGTGGCTTTTCTCGGCTGGCTCAGGTCTTGTTGCGGACTAGTTCGTTCCTGCGCGAAAGCAGCAAAAGCAACAACCGCCAGAACGATCGCGGCGGCAAACGTTTTCTTAGTGGTGTGATTTATCATGGCTTTGTTTCCTCTTACTGTCCGGCGTTCCCAGCGCCACGAGCGGCCGGAGTCGTAATCACGACCACGCGGTTTTCTTTGGCGAAATATGTGTTGGCAACTCGTTGCACGTCGGCCTTAGTGACGGCGCTCACTTTATCGAGACGCGTATTGATCAAGCCTGGCTCGTTGTAGTAAACGGCATACTGGCCAATCGTGATTGCGCTCGATAGCGAGCGTTGCGCGTTTAGCATAAAGCCTCGCCGCGTTGCACTCTTTGCCTTTTGCAGTTCCCAATCAGCAATCGATTCTTTCTGTAGGCGTCCGATTTCTTCATAGATGGCCGCTTCCACCACCTCTGGTTTCACGCCGGGCC
>WNEZ01004819.1_pt1 | contig 11789 bp, 12 predicted proteins | sample 5400521 | NCBI WGS metagenome assembly WNEZ01 (sample SAMN13153339, study PRJNA577476) | soil metagenome | isolation source: 120 cm saprolite under Douglas fir tree site 2 hole 1 replicate 1 | place: USA:California | collected 2015-04-18
CAAACCCCGCCACCAGTTGCTCCGCTTCCGCCCGGCTCCGTCGCCGCTGACCTTCCCCAATCACGTGTCTAGCTCTCATTCCTCCACTTCATCACGCTTGCTTCTCGAGCGCTAGGTGCGTTCCTCTGACGCATACAGTTGATCTACAAGCCGAAACCCCGAATGTTCAAAGTTTGTCTCGGTTGTGAGCGCAGATTCCTAGCGAAGCGTGCAAACAACCTGACTTGCAGTCCACGATGCCGTTTGCGGGCATGTCGAAAGTCGGGGATGAAACACTTTGTTAAAATGACCTTTCCAATAGCCGCATAAACATTGGCGATTTCGAGGGCGTTTTTACAGTTTGCATCGTTTGGCTATGCCCCTAGCCGGGAGTCCTAGCTCCCTTCCATTAACCCCAATCAAAGATCACGCCGCAACGAACAATCCAAGCGCGTGCCGTGCCTCCCACACGAGCCGCGAGAAGAGTTGCGGACGTGATACAGTGCTGCGCAGCAACGGACGACGTAAGGCGGAAACGAGGCAAGTCCTTGTCACGCCGAGTCGGTCAGACAGGAAACGTGTTTCAACACTGCGATCCGTGGAATCAGACAGCCCCGACTTATGGTCGGTACTGGCTAGACGTTCTCGGTAGCGCGGAGAGAAAACGTCGTACCGTTTCGTTAGGCGTTTGCGCCACGCGAAGCGTTGCACGTCGGAAACTCCGCGAACACATCGAAGTGGAAGGCATCAACAGCAAGGGAAACTTCGCAACCAACACAGCGCCAGCGACTACGTTCCGCGCCCAAGCGTCACGATGGATAGAGTCCCTATCCACACGGCGTAGGAAACCGGTCAAACCCGCTACCGTTTCCAACTGGCAGCACGCACTCGGCAAATGGGTACTCCCGACACTTGGCGACAAGTTCCTCGGAGACGTATCCAACGCCGCGTTGCGTGAACTAGTCGAGAAGATGGCAGCGGCGGGATTGTCCGCTAAATCAATCGTGAACTATTCACTTCCGGTAAAACTGGTTCTAGCCTCCGCAGTTGATGCGGAGGGCTAACTGATTTACCCGCGTGTGTGGAATGACGATTTTATCGGACTGCCCATCATCAAAAAGGAAAGCCAGCGCAGACCTTCCCTAACCGAAAATGAACTCGGAGAAGTTCTTGCCAGCGCGAAAGAACGATACGCAATTATTTTCGCGTTGCTGGCGGGCACGGGTTTACGTGCGGGTGAGGCGTTGGCGCTCAAGCCTACCGACCTTGCGTCGAATTGCCGCGTGCTCCATGTAACGCGCAGCATTTGGCACGGTCGGGAACAAGAGCCTAAGACGCCTAGTGCGGTGCGCGAGATTGATCTACCGGAGCCGCTGGCCGTGCTGTTGCGTGGATACGCGGCCAACAAATCCGGTTATCTATTCGCCACAGCTAGCGGGAAGCCGCTGGGACAGCGCAACGTCCTTAGAGCACTGCACGCAACAGGGAAGGCTGTCGGGCTTCACACGTTCCGTCGTTTCCGCACAGAAACGTTGCGGCGTGCGTGTGTGCCGGAAGACCTAGTCAAGCTCTGGCTAGGCCATTCAACCAAAACCATAACCGACAGCTACGCACTCGGATTGCAAAAAGACGAGGAGTGGCGTCGGAAGTGGTGCAAGAAAGCAGGACTCGGTTTTTCGCCTGTTGGGCTACAAGGGCTACAAAACGTAAAGCCGATTCAGTTGGAGAAAGCCGCGTAAGTGCAACGAGGGGTAGGTTTTAAGATGGTGCGCCCGGGGGGACTCGAACTCCCGACCTTCTGGTTCGTAGCCTCGCGACCAACTTTACCAAATCTTGCCAGAGCGGACGCTAGCGAAGCGAAATCAGTAACTTGAGACGATCCCTGGCAACTCATTTTCTCCTTCACTCTTCTCTTTTTATTTGCGAATTATCACTATTTGCCACTTTTCGCGTCGCAATTTCGTGACAGCTGACAATGGTGCGGAATTCTCGTCAATGGTTACTAAACTATTCCCAGGAATACTGATGCTGAATTTCTGAATCCACAGAGTCAACAATGTCGGCTTCGCCCCAGATTCGCGGCACGGATGGCAAGCTGACAGCTGACATCACCAAGACCTACTCACTGATCTCGGCATCCCTTCAATACAGGAACGACGAACCTTGTGGACTGGCGGACGTGACGCTCCGGATTCAACCCACGTCCGAGGCATGGGAGCGTCTGTTCTACCACTGAACTAGGCCCGCTCGTTGTTTCTGTTTGTACTCAGGAACCGATTTTCCGTACAGCGGTTTGAGTGATTCTGCAGCTCGGTCCCAACGTGTCTGTCGGCCGTGAGCTGACACGGCTTAGAGCATCTGCCTTCTAAGCGCGGCCTCCGGCTCCGACAACTCCATCCAATCTTCCTAACTATTAGTGTTGCCAACAAATCGGGGCATCTGCTTTCGCTCAAAAGCTAACCCCAATGAATGCAAAAGATAGAATTAGTGTACAGTAACTGCACAGTGATACTAGAACGTATGCCTGTCACGCAAGAGGTCGGCGGCAACACTGTTCCTGTGTGGGTAAATGGTTCCGGTGATAACTTCCGGTTAGCGGCTTCGTTCTTGCCGACCACTCGGGAGCTATCCCGCCAACACTCCAAAAGGAAACGTGTCAATCAGAGAGACCCGCGATGAACGTCACTTGCCCGCGGATACGCGGCGGGGCAGCTCGCGAAGTAGTCCGGAATGAAAGTCAGGGCCCCAGAGCGCGAAACAGCGCTTCGGCCTAAAAAGTAACGTCGAGTCCCCGACGGATTTGATTTCAAACGAATAACCCGATGCAACCCGTTGCAACTAAAGCTATAGCCCAGATCAGGTCTAGGTTGAACCAGGCCCGGCGCAGTAGTGCGAGGCCGAACTTCTGATAGACAAGAAAGGCCACCGCCGCAGTGACGGTGAGATATCCCAGAGTATGGATGAGAGTCGCCCATACACCATTGGCCACGCCTTGGGCTGCATGGTGATGCGCGTGAGGCCCGGCTAGCACCACTGGCAGTACCATAAGTCCGGCACCGTGCGCGGAAGCCGTCAGAAAAGACCAGCTAGTGAGTTCACGAAAACCCACCTGCATGCCGCCCCAGTGGAAGTGCCGGCTACGGATCAGTTTGTACAGGCCCAGCCCCATCAGCGCCACGGCCACGCCGATGCGGATATAGATCAGCGGCAGGACGACTTGGGCCAGTCCCGCCAGCAAAACAACCACGCCGATGGAGAGCGCGTGCCCCAGAGCGATGGGCGGCAGCGACCATCCAACGGCTCGCGCGCGATGTTCCTGCATGCCGCGAGCGACCGCGAACAACCATCCCATTCCTGGGTTGATGCCGTGATAGGCCCCTAACAACAAGAAGAGTGTGGGCGAGACCATCAATCCTTCGCTCATGCGTAGCAGTATGAGTCCGAGGAGGCGTCGCCGCCTTCCAGTCGAACCTGATGCCCGCGCAGCTCACCGAAGTCCACGAAGAACTTCGGATCGATCGCCATGCCACCTTCCGGCTTGGCGTCGAGCTTCACCATCCAGCTCTGGATGCCTTCGGGATAGAACTGCGCGTCCCACGGTGCGTAGAGAGAGTTGGTGAAATAAATGCGCCGGCCATCGCGGCTGACCTCGACCATTTGCGGGGCTCCGTTCAGCGGACTCTTGGGCTGCTTGGGATGCGCCGCCTTGCGCACGATTCCACCTAGGTGCACCGATCCGGTTTTGCGCGGATGGAAAGGATCGGAGACGTCGTATTGCAGAAATTCGCCCGTGCCAAAACAGGAGACGTAGAGGAAGCGGTCATCGAGAGACAGATTGATGTCCGTGATCAACGGCGGAACAGCTTTGAATCCCTGCAGCAGCGGCGGCAAGATAGCCGGATCGGCAGGCTCGGCGGGAATATCGATTACCTTCTTGATGCTCCACTTTCCGTTGTCGCGATGCCAGACCCAGACCGACGCCGAGAGATCTTTCAGGGAGACCACCACTCCCAGAAAACCGTAGGCACGCGTGGGATCGTGTGCCGGCCGCAACTCCAGCGCCATCTGATACTCGGGGCCTAAATCGATCTCCTGCTGATGCCGCCGCTTTAGCAGATCCCACACGTGCAGTTTGTGACCATAGCCGCCTTTCAGCAAAATCTCAGAGTTCACTCCCTTCTGCACCATGCTGGGAGTTCCCCATTCGCTGGTGATCACAGTGTCGAATCCCAAATGCCACCAGAAATCATAAGCAAGGAATTGCGGACCGCGATCCAGTTCCCATTGCCCGAGGACATCAAAACTATCGTGATCCATCACGAAAATTCCGCCGGGACCGCCGCCATCAGTCGCTCCCAATGCACTGGCAAAGATTCCGTCCGGACCGCAGTGGATTGTATGCGGCGATGCGTATCCCGTTCGCGCGGCCAACGTCTCCGGCTCGATCACCTTCACGATTTGCGGCTTCCGCGGATCAGGCTTGGTGTCGATGATATGAATGCGCGACGAATTGATGCCCGGCACGACCAGGTAGCGACGTTCCACGTGCGGATGCGGAGCGTGCGGGCACAGGCAGGCGCTGCACGCGTTCCATCCGAAATGATGCAACTCGTCGCCTGCGTTCGGCATGTCCACCTGGCCAACGAGATGGCCGTAGCCCGTGGATGCCGGATCAACGTCCACGACGCCTAGTGCATCTGGCCGGCCGTTATCTTTCGCGTTGAGCATTGCGACGAACGCCAGATTTTCCGCCGGTGCCTGCATAGCCATCTTGGGTGAGGGGTAAAACGTGGGATCGGGACGCCACATCGGCATATATAAATCTCCTTCTAGCTAACGCGTAATTGTTGTACTCGCGTCACACCTAATTTTCAATCGAGATTCCTTTGGGGGGGAAGTGTTGTCCGCTTTGACCTCTCGACACATCTGAACGCCTCAGTGCGCAATGCTGCAGTCGGCTTCTTCGATGCATAACTTTTTCGGGCAGCTGGGTGATTGCTCCCGAGCGACGCCGAGACCCCAAGCTATCGATCGCCGCCACGCGCCTCGTGAAGTCTAAACTAGAGTCGCTAGGCGCCAACGATCTCGGATCGACCGCAAACATACAAATTCGGATGGTTGCAGGGTTCGCAGAAGTTGCTGAAAGGAAAGAATATTTGGTTGCGGGGGCCTGCAACCATCCGAATTGTTTTGTCTTGCCTTTCAGCTTCCCATTGGTTCGCGTAGCCGCCTCGTGCTTATCCGGTTGTTTCGGCCAAAAGAGGATATCTTGGGCGTCGCCGAACCCGGCACCAGAACGGCTGGTGGCGACCTGAAAGGACCGGATAGCCAAAGCCGCCTAGTCGCACGGCCTCTGCCGTAACAGCGCTGCGGGACTGGGTTTTACAATGGCTTAACAGACATGCGGGGACTGGCAAACACCGCGTAGGTCATACAAGACATCGCATTTTGTGGGTTGGGTTGGGGGTTGGAACTCGGCGAAGGAGGCAGCGCACGAGAGACCAGGGCGCTAGACCTCCCATTGCCGCTGCTCGGGAGTACAACGATGTACAATGCCGCCGATGTATCGGTTGGACCATTGGCGGGTGTTCGTGACACTGGCCGTTCTGCTGATTGGCGTGGGTATTTTTCGCTCGGCGTGGGCGACACGACGAGATGGATTCACAATCGACGAGCCATGGCACATTACGGCCGGCGTTGCGTATCTCCGCACGGGCGAGTATTACCTGAACCCAGAGCATCCACCGTTGGTCAAGCTCATCGCGGGCTTGGCCGCACCACGAAACGTCTTTCGATTCGTTGAACCGTTCCCCCTACACGATAAGAATGCCGAGCGCAGGTTCGTCGAGGAGACAATGTATGAGCAGAATGACGCGGACTCTGTCCAGTCGCGCGCTCGCCGGGCGATGTTCCTGTTCAACGGGCTACTCTTATTGCTTTTCGGGTTAAGCACGTTTCGCGTTTTTGGAGGAGCGGTCGCGCTCGGTGCGCTGGTCTTTACGCTGATCGATCCTACCGTCGCAGCGCACTGGCCAGTGGTGATGACCGATCTTCCGGTAGCGATCCTTTCGGTCACGAGCGTGCTGCTGTGTATCCAGTTGTTTCGAGAGTGGTCGAAGGTCAATCTCTGCCTGCTTGCGGTCGCCTTGGGGTTGACGCTCTCCGTTAAGCACTCAGGATTGATCTCCTTCGGATTTGTAACGGCCTTCGGTTTGGGCGCTCTCCTGTGGCAATCTCGTCGCGACAGGCGTTTGGCGCTACGAAGGTCCGTGATGTTTCTTACCGTGCTCGGCTGTGCAGTGGCGATTCTTTGGGGCACGTACCGTTTCCGGTATTCCGAGAGCAAAACGCAGGAAGAAAAGTTCAATCGGACGCTCGCTTCGAAAATCGAGGACGTCCGCACTCCAATCTGGCGGTCCAGTCTGAGGCATCTCGCTACGTGGCGTGTCTTGCCGCGCTCCTACATCTGGGGCCTTGCGGATATTGTGCGAACCGGCATGGAAGGGCGGGCATACTCCACATACGCGTTTGGCGAACTGACCTTCATGAAGCGCCGCCCGCTGATTTTCCCAGGCTATATCGCTGTGAGAGTTCCGATCGCACTGACTTTGTTATCGTGTTTCGGCTGCTTACTCGCCTTCCGGCGCAGCACGCCTGGAATAGACAAGATCGCCACTGCCGTCCTGCTAGCGTTAGCAAGCGTGTGGCTGATCGTTTTGGTGCGTTCGAATGCCAACTATGCAGGAGTCAGACACGCCTTGACCGTGTATTTTGTGATGGCCGTCTTATTCGGGTTCGCCATGCGATTCCTGTTGCAATTAGACAGGAGGGCCGTCGGTGTGGCTGTGTTGGGACTAATCCTCGGCGTTTGTACTCCCGCCCTGATTGTTGAGAGACCTTGGGAGTATCACAACATCCTAGCGGGCGGGACCGGCCAGGCGTATCGCTACTTTCGCAATGACGGGATTGACGTTGGTCAGCGTGACAAGGAAATTGCCGAGTACTGCCGACGGAAGCTGGAGCCCGCGGGAGAGGTCCCGTATGTCGGGTACTACCCGTCTCTTATCAAGCCCGACTTGGTTTCGTATCGCCATGCCAAGCTGAAAGCACTGGACAATCCTTCCGGAGAAGAATTTCCTCCCGCTACGGTTTCCGGCATACTTCTGGTGCACGCATCCGGAGCCGCACCAGCGATTTGGTCGGATCACAAGGCTTTGCGAGAAGCGCAACCTGTGGATCGCATGGGGAACGTTCTCGTTTATCGCGGTACCTACTATCTGCCGAACATCCGAGCCGACGCACTTTTTGACCGGGCGGCGATGTTGTTTGACGAACCCAATCCGGACTTTCCGAGGATCGAGAGTCTCCTCAAGGAAGGTCTCTCGCTGCGTTCAAACGACTTTTCGGGGTGGATGATGTTGGGGAACCTGCACCTGCTTCGCGGTGAACGCGAACAGGCGCTTACCGCTTACCGAAAGGCTCGCGATAGCACTCCGCCCAGCCCATTTCGTACGCTCTTCGAAGAGCAGGTAACGAAGGTTTCGAGCCAACCTCTGGACTCCGTTAAGCCGATACGCGATCCGGGCATCGAGTGAATACGTCGACATAAATCTTTGGCGGTTCCTTGGACCGAGGAACAGCAGGTTGCCAACTGGCCGCCCTGGCGAGTTCTGGAACTAGCGCCAGCGCACAGCCGACCATGATTACTTCAGTTCTTCTAGAAGAGTTTTTCAGGCGTCCCGACTTTCCAAATAACTGCGGCCATTGCACTTTTGGTTTTGCTGGCCGAGACTTATCACTAGCTGAATTGGGCAGCGGTTATGGGCATTGGGTTCAATCCGGAAGAGATTGATATCGTGAAACTGCGGGAGCGGTTGCGGCAAATGAACGACGCGGAACTCCGCAGTTTTGGGCGCGATGCTCTGTATATGACAAGCCCGGCTGCGAACGTGGGCCAGGGAACACGAGATTCTTTTGTACTCCAGTTAGACGAAGCGAGGGCAGAGCTAAAGCGGAGGAACGATCTTCGGGATTCAAAGAAATGAACCCAACTAATCCGATGCTTCTCTGATCCAACTGTGCGCCGCTTGGCGGTCGATATTATGCAATCGCATGTGCGCTTCCACAGCCGCATTCACCAGACTTCGCGCTGTCTGCAACATGAAATCGTCCCGCTCGCAATCTTCCACAGTCACTTGGGCTTCCTGCTTTGTGTTGTAGACGCCGACTGTGACGCCAGCGTTCTGACTGACCATGAACTCGGGGCCTTGGAGTGTAATTCGGTAGGTATCGGCCATTTCGCTGCCCCCAAAATACGAATATAAACTGTCACGGGTGGAAATCGTAGTCTGAAAAAAGTGCGTGCGCTGGCGGACATTCTCATTGACAGGGGCCATCGCAAAAGTGGAGTAGGGCCCTACTGTTTGGCGGTGCCTACGACAGCGTTGCTCCGTCGTTCGGAAGAGTTGGCGGTAGCAACGCATCAACACGTTCTAGCAGCTTCGGAATACCGTCCACTTTTGAAATGAAATCAACGCCGAGGGTTTCGCACAGTGAATCGAGACGCAGGTCGGTATACGTAAATAGGATGACTGGCGTTTCCGGCAAATCATTTTTTAGGACCGTAGCCGCTTCTGCTCCGTTCACCCGAGGCATAGCAAGGTCCAGAAGTATCAAATCAGGTTTCGATTTTCTGGCCTTCTCGATAGCATCCATGCCGTCAAACGCTTCGCGCACCACGATTTCCTTGTGCCGACCCTGAAGCAAGAGCCGCACCGATAGACGCACGGAGGCGCTATCATCGGCAATCAGTACAGTTTTAGGCACGACGCAACTTGATGCTGTCTTTTGTCAAACGCAATACAGGAAACTCTGTACTGGAATAGGCTCCTGTACTGGTGCGGACAAATCGCGACAGGACAAAACGAAGACATCGAAGTAAGATTCAATTTCCCGTTGCTCCGCCCGGAGCGACAATGGCAATCAGTTTCCAATCAGACGAAGAAGTTCTGCGGAAGTTGCGGGATAAACTGCGCAACATGACGGATGAAGAGCTGATTAAGTTCGGCAAAGATGTGCGCAGGCTTGCGGAGAATCCGTTTCAGCGGCAATTGGATGAAGCGAGAAAAGAGTGGAAGCGGAGGAATCTGCCATCAAAGGGCTACTGGACGGCAAACTTGGCGAAGCACAGAAACTAGGCGGGCACGATTATCGGATTTGGATTGATAGGCGGGAGAACACGTCCATCGCAGATGTGCGAGACACGTTGCAGCGCGGAGCGTGCCGTGTCTCAGTTTGACTGGAAAGAACAGGAAGCGCATGGGCCGATGTTTCAGGAGTGCATGACGCAGTTCCGTTAGATTTTCTCTTGGGCACGCGGCTGAAATCATTACCCGACGGACAACGTTCGAGAGTTATTCTTCGGTGGCGGAGTACAACATGAAGCCAAAGGTTTTAGTGGGCGCGCTTCTAATGTTTGCAGCGCCCTTCTTCGTGGGCTGCCCCAAGGCACCGTTGAGCTATAAGTTGCAGCGTTTGGGCACGACCACCGTCCTGATTCCGCCCAGTCTGCGCTCGACCGATGAGAAGTCCTCGCAATTGGTTTCAAACTTCAAGAATGCCCGCCGAAGGTCGGTTGCTGGAACGAACTGCGACATAGAAGGGCATATCGTTAATCTACATTGGCATGGTAAGGCCGCAGAAATACGAGTGAATTCAGACTCTTATATTGCCGAGCGAGGAATGTACCTCGACCCGCTACAGGACATCGGAAAGTTTCACGAGGAGTTGCTGCAACGCGAATCGAAGGGCTGCTTCAGTTCAACGGATACCCGGCAAATCAGGCGTGCAGTGGCCGAACGATTTCCCCTGCCACCGTCCATCGCTTATCGCTATGAGCTGGGAAGCTATGACACCACGGGCTTCTTTGAGTTGACCTCGGATTTCCGGCTCAACGTGGTGAGTCCGATATACCAGGACGGCCAAACTAAGACGATAGAGCATCAATTGGGCTACGAAGTTTCGTACTACAGTTTCAGGTCAGCTGCGAACGGCGACCGGGTCACGGCTTCGGTGACCTCAGTTACCGAGTTCCGCACGGGCGAGCATGAAACACCAAAGGCAGCGCCCCGGAACAGGATCGATTTTCCAGAGTCGCCGACCTATTTTCGCTTGGTGCTGAAGACCGAAAGGTCTTCGACCAAGCAGATTACGCTGACGTTCTTGCTGGGTTCTCCAGAGGAACAGCAGCTAGACGCGGGAACGAAGCAGTTACAAGCCGCCGCCATCGATTCCTGTCGAGCAGTGACTCTGTCGGACGTAGCTTGCATGTCTTTTCCGTTCGATTTCGGTGTTAGTGCCGAACTGCGGGTACGAACGAATGGCCGTGAAGCGTTTGTGCAACTGGACGGCATGGTTCTTGACGCGCTTGGGCTACCAAATCTTTCAGCCGACGTACCGAAAAACCTCCGAATCACGCGACTATATCAAGGGCGGCGCGTACCTGTAATGTTCGACCCATTAACCAAAGACATTTTCCGGCTTAGTCTGATGCCGGGTGACGAGTTGGCGTGGTAGGTTCCGATATACTCAACGGGTGAATCATTTCGGATGTCTGCGCCGATATTCTTCCCGGCAGATTTTCAACTGTCTATCGAACGTGCTGGGCGTCGGTGTACGAGATCGCCGCACAAGATGCGGAGCCGCTTCCCTGCCTTTATCAATTCTTCGTCAGAGAGTGTACGGATAAATTTGCGGTAATCGTTTTCACTGAATTCGCGGAAACCGATGGGGCTGTACATCGCGACACTCACGGTTGGGGGTTCGCAGCGGAGACGGGAGACAAGTCTAACACGGGGCATGTCGTCAATTACGCGACAACGGGAAGGGCGGCATATTTTGCTTTCCTCAATTCTGCTAAGGCGCAAGATGCCTATGCATATCCTGTACCACCAATCGTTAGGTCCACTGATGAAACATGTCGCGATCCCCATCTGCACCGCGAGAATGCCATCGCGAGAATGCCATCTTGACACCTCCCGGAAACGGTGCGATATGACATACAGGGACCCAAACCCACTGACTGCTGTTCCACAGAAGACCGCAAATGGACGTCCCGCAGGAGACCGAACGTGAAATCCAAAATTCTGACATTTTCAACTCACGGCGATACCACACTTCTCGAATACGATCCGGCAACTGCCGACATGGAAGAAGTGAACAAATTGATTGCCGAGTATGAAGCCAAGACCGGCGCGCAGCCATTTGACATGGCAAGCGGTGAACGCCTCGAGAAAGTTACGCGCGAGCAGAACGAAGTCTTGATGGTTCATCCCATCGCAGGCGGCTAACCGCGCACTAGCCGCTGGCGACACGATCCCGGCTAGCAGTGTGAGACTTCGCTGGCTGAATCGGACGCTTGCGGCAGTCCATTTTCCGCGACGGCGGAATTGTATGGCGCCAGCAATTCTATCTGTGATCGCGTTCCTCGCTCTGATCGTGTGGGGGTTTGTGTTCGCTGGCCCGCACCGCAGACCTCGGGTTAGAGCAATTGCCCGATGGCAACGGCGACATAGCAACCTTTTAGCGGCGGATCTCCACATTTCGGAACTGGGAAGTGTGGCAATCATAGCGGTCTGTCCTCTTGAGAACAGTTCGGATGATCTGGACCGCCTCGACCGAAAGGACCCCGCGAAAAGATATTTGGGGCGCATTGCTGCCCTTACCGGCGCCTCGCAAATGGAAGATGCTTACGTCCTAGATGTCGGAAAGATGCGATTTCATGTGCGCCATCGATATGTCAGGCGGCTGCG
>WNEZ01034431.1_pt1 | contig 11787 bp, 10 predicted proteins | sample 5400521 | NCBI WGS metagenome assembly WNEZ01 (sample SAMN13153339, study PRJNA577476) | soil metagenome | isolation source: 120 cm saprolite under Douglas fir tree site 2 hole 1 replicate 1 | place: USA:California | collected 2015-04-18
CCAGCCGCGTCAGAAGTGCAAGATCGGGCCCGACCGCGAACGGCATCAGCACCACCACGGTGAGAAAGAACAGCACGCCGATCAGCGCCCCGCCGCCGACGCGCAGCGCGATCTGGATGTCTCTTCGAATCAGGGCGGCGAGGGCGGTCATGCGGTGCGGCCCCGCGACGATTCCGCCTCAGACGTTCGCGCAAGTTGACCCCCACCCCCGACCCCTCCCCGCAAGGGGGAGGGGAGCGCACGCTCGGTCGATCCGGCGTGCTCGTTTGCCAAAAGCAAAGTTTCCTTACCAGCCAAGAGAAGTAATCGGCTCGCCTCAAGGGAGACGGTTTGCTCCCGCAAGTCGGCACCTTCCTCTCCCCTCTCCCTTGCGGGGAGGGGTCGGGGGTGGGGGTGCAACACCGGGTCCCTCACGATTCTCCCCCGATCCGCAGTTCTCTCGCCTGTATCCCCAGCGGCGCGTGGGTCGCGGCGACGATCAGGCCGCCTCGGGCGAGATGATCACCCATCAGGGTGGCAAACAGGCCCTGTCCGGCGGTGTCGAGGGCATTGGTCGGCTCATCCAGCAGCCAGATCGGCCGCCGTACCGCGAGCAGCCGGGCGATCGAGAGCCGCCGCCGCTGTCCGGCCGACAGATAGGCTGCCGGCAGGTGGCCGGCGTGATCTAATCCCACCGCGGCCAGGCTTTCCGCGGCATCGAACGCCGCGCCGCCCAGAAAATCCCGCCAGAACGACAGGTTTTCCAGCACGCTCAACGCCGGTTTCAGCGCGTCGCGGTGGCCGAGATAATGGGCCTGTTCGGGAAGCGTGAGTTCAGCCTCGCCGCCCTTGAGGTCGACCGATCCGCCCGCCATGGCCAGCAGGCCGGCGATCAACCGCAGCAGCGAGGTTTTGCCGGCGCCATTGGGACCGGTGACGGCCAGCGCCTCGCCCGAGGAGGCCTCAAAATCCAGGCCGGAGAAGATTTCCCGACCGCCCCGCACACATCTGACGCCACGCCCCGAGAGCCGCATCTTGTCCCTTCACAGCCCTCTGGAATCCTATGGGTACCGCAGCAGAATTTGTGGCTATCGTATTGCTGCAGCACCCTTGCCGGTGTGGCGGTGCTGCTAGAAAGATTCTATAAGCCGGAACTTGATGCAGCACACAATCCGCGACTGCAAGCCATTCGGCCCCGCCCCGCTGACGGTGTTTTGATACCCTTGCCGGGTATAACGATGAATTGGGATTGCCTCACATGACCTCGCTCGACAGCTTCAAATGCCAGAAGACCCTCAAGGTCGGTGGCAAGACCTACGTTTATTACAGCCTGCCGGCCGCCGAGAAGAATGGTCTGAAGGGAATTTCCAACCTCCCCTATTCCATGAAGGTGCTGCTGGAAAACCTGCTGCGCAACGAGGACGACCGCACCGTCAAGAAGGACGACATTCTGGCGGTTGCGAAGTGGCTGAAGAAGCGCGCGCTCGAGCATGAAATCGCGTTCCGCCCGGCGCGGGTCTTGATGCAGGATTTCACCGGCGTGCCGGCGGTGGTCGATCTTGCGGCCATGCGCAATGCCATGCAGGCGCTCGGCGGCGACGCGGAAAAAATCAATCCGCTGGTGCCGGTCGATCTCGTGATCGACCATTCGGTGATCGTGAACTTCTTCGGCGACAACAAGGCCTTCGCCAAGAACGTCGTCGAGGAATACAAGCAGAATCAGGAGCGCTACGAATTCCTGAAATGGGGCCAGAAGGCATTTTCGAATTTCTCCGTGGTGCCGCCCGGCACCGGGATCTGCCATCAGGTCAATCTCGAATACCTCGCCCAGACGGTCTGGACCCGCAAGGAGAAGATGACGATCGGCAAGAAGAAAGGCACCTTCGAGGTCGCCTATCCGGATTCGCTGGTCGGGACCGACTCCCACACCACCATGGTCAACGGCCTCGCCGTGCTCGGCTGGGGCGTCGGCGGCATCGAGGCGGAAGCCGCGATGCTCGGCCAGCCGCTGTCGATGCTGCTGCCGGAAGTGGTCGGCTTCAAGCTCAAGGGGCAGCTTAAGGAGGGCGTCACCGCCACCGATCTGGTGCTGACGGTGACGCAGATGCTGCGCAAGCAGGGCGTGGTCGGAAAATTCGTGGAATTTTTCGGCCCCGGTCTCGACTATCTCTCGGTCGCGGACAAGGCGACCATCGGCAATATGGCGCCGGAATACGGCGCCACCTGCGGTTTCTTCCCGGTCGATGCCGAGACCATCGATTATCTCAAGACCTCGGGCCGCTCTTCGGCGCGTGTCGCGCTGGTGACGGCCTACGCCAAGGCGCAGGGCCTGTTCCGTACCGCAAAGTCGCCCGATCCGGTATTCACCGAAACCCTGACGCTCGATCTCGGCGATGTGGTGCCCTCGATGGCCGGACCGAAGCGCCCCGAGGGCCGGGTCGCGCTGCCCGCGGTCGCGGAGGGTTTTGCCGCGGCGATGGCCAGCGAATACAAGAAGGCCACCGACGGATCGACGCGCTATCCGGTCGAGAATCGCAATTTCGACCTCGGCCATGGCGACGTGGTGATCGCGGCGATCACCTCCTGCACCAACACCTCCAATCCGAGCGTGCTGATCGGCGCCGGACTGCTGGCCCGCAACGCCGCCGCCAAGGGCCTCACCGCAAAGCCCTGGGTCAAGACCTCGCTGGCGCCGGGCAGTCAGGTGGTCGCGGAATATCTCTCCAACTCCGGGCTGCAGCTCGCTCTCGACAAGGTCGGCTTCAACCTGATCGGGTTCGGCTGCACCACCTGCATCGGCAATTCCGGGCCGCTGCCCGAAGAGATCTCGAAATCGATCAACGACAACGGCATCAGCGCAGCTGCGGTGTTGTCGGGTAACCGCAATTTCGAAGGCCGCGTCAGTCCGGACGTGCAGGCCAATTATCTGGCGTCGCCGCCGCTGGTGGTGGCCTATGCGCTGGCGGGAACGGTGACGAAAAATCTCGCCGTGGAGCCGATCGGCAACGGCAAGGACGGCAAGCCGGTCTATTTGAAGGACATCTGGCCGACGACCAAAGAGATCAACGCGCTGATGAAGAAGTACGTGACTTCCGCGATCTTCAAGAAGCGCTACGCCGATGTATTCAAGGGCGACACCAACTGGCGCAAGATCAAGACCGTCGAGAGCGAAACCTATCGCTGGAACATGAGCTCGACCTACGTCCAGAACCCGCCCTATTTCGAAGGCATGAAGAAAGAGCCGGAGCCGATCGTCGATGTCGTCGATGCGCGCATCCTGGCGATGTTCGGCGACAAGATCACCACCGACCACATCTCGCCGGCCGGCGCGATCAAGCTGACGTCGCCTGCCGGGAAATATCTGTCGGAGCATCAGGTGCGCCCGGCCGACTTCAATCAATACGGCACGCGGCGCGGCAATCACGAAATCATGATGCGCGGCACCTTCGCCAACATCCGCATCAAGAACTTCATGCTGAAAGGCGCCGACGGCAATATTCCCGAGGGCGGCCTGACCAAGCACTGGCCCGACGGCGAACAGATGTCGATCTACGATGCCGCGATGAAGTACCAGGCCGAGCAGGTGCCGCTGGTGGTTTTTGCCGGCGCCGAATACGGCAATGGCTCGTCGCGGGACTGGGCCGCGAAAGGGACGCGGCTGCTCGGCGTCCGCGCCGTGATCTGCCAAAGCTTCGAGCGCATCCATCGCTCCAATCTGGTCGGCATGGGTGTGCTGCCGCTGACCTTCGAGGATGGCGCGTCCTGGCAGTCGATCGGGATGAAGGGTGACGAGACGGTAACCATACGCGGGCTGCAGGGGGATCTGAAACCACGCCAGAAGCTGACGGCGGAAATCGTGTCCGGCGATGGCTCGCTGCAGCGCGTCTCGCTGCTGTGCCGCATCGATACGCTCGACGAGCTCGAATATTATCGAAACGGCGGCATTCTGCATTACGTGCTGCGCAAGCTGGCGGCGTGATGGTCAATTGTGATCGGTGCCTCACTGCGAAGTGAGTGGCGAGCCAGGGGGAGGCGGCCTATGAAGGACCGCCTTCTCGCCCCTGAAGGCCGGCGCGATCGAGCGCCGCAAGTGGTGGACGATACGGGCGTTTCTCGGTTTTCAGTATGACAGCGATGATGGCCTATAGTTGTATTTCGCGTTGGTCAGGTGCGCTTGGCGTCTGCGCGATTGTTGCAATCATCCGCCCGGCCCATGCCGATCCGCGCGCGGTGGTGGAGCTGTTCACATCGCAGGGATGCTCGTCATGCCCGCCCGCCGACAAGATCATCGGTGAACTGGCCAAGGATCCGTCGATCATCGCGTTGAGCATGCCGATCGATTACTGGGATTATCTCGGCTGGAAGGATACCTTGGCGGATTCGCGCTTCAGCGCGCGCCAGAAGGCCTATTCCCGGATGCGCGGCGATCGCGACGTCTACACGCCGCAAGCCATCGTCAATGGATCGGTGCAGGTGTCATGTCGGTGCCGGTTTCGCTGACGCTGGCCGACAAGCAAATCTCCGTTTCGGTCGGGGCTTCCGGCGAGATTCCCACCGAAGCGCATGGCGAAGTATGGATCTGTTCGATCTCGAAGGCGGTGCCAATTTCAATCGGGCGCGGCGAGAACGGCGGCCGCGAAGTCACTTACTACAATGTGGTGCGTAATCTGCTCAAGATAGGTGACTGGAACGGCAGTTCCGGCAGCTGGACCGTGCCGCTGGAAAGTATTTCCCGCGAGGGCGTCGATGCCGCGGTGGTCTATGTCCAGGATGGCAATCGCGACAAACCAGGCCCGATGCTCGGCGCGGCCTACACGTCGCTTCACTAACTTCCATTACTTCGTTATTGGCACCGTCATTCGGGGATGCGCCGTTTGGCGCAGGCCCGGCATTCCGAACGTATTGGAAGGAGATTTCGGGCTCGCGCCAGCGCGCCCCGGAATGACAACATCCCCCCAAAAGAAAAAGGACCAACTTTCGCTGGCCCAGGGTGGGGATAAACTATCCTGCGAACAGGCCCGATCCCGACTGCCCCGGGGGGCTGGGGGCTGAGGAATCCGGAGCTGAAAGGACCGGGCCAACGCAGTGATTGTTTGTCGCAATCCAGAAGGGCGGTCGCTGGGCGGAAGTTGGGCCGTATTATGATTTCAGCTAACGATCCCGTGACGCTGCATTTTTTGCCGGGCAAGGGGTCACGAACAATCCGCCGTGCAATAATCTCGGCCCGGTCGTCGGAAGCCCCCTTGCGGCGGCAGGCAGTCGGCGCAATCATGTAGGTAATATGACAGGAGGCGCTCGATGGGTTCGATATCGGAGGAAGCCGATCCAAGCGAGAGCCGCGCAGCGGCGCGCAATGCCGCTGCTGGTCCTTTGCCAAGCCGGGTGACGTTCAATCGTTTCGAACTCAATCGTATTTTGAATCTGTACGGGCGCATGGTCGCCGATGGCGAATGGCGCGATTACGCCATCGATTTCTTGCGGGATCGCGCGGTGTTCTCGGTGTTCCGCCGCGCGTCCGAAGTGCCGATCTATCGCATCGAAAAAGATCCGCGGCTGGCGCGCAAGCAGGGCATTTACAGCGTGATCTCGGCGAGCGGATTGATCCTGCGCCGCGGCCATGAACTCGATCGCGTGCTGCTGGTGATCGACCGCAAGCTGGCGGTGGTGTAGCGCGAATGTTGGTCCTGTAGCCCGGATGGAGCGAAGCGAAATCCGGGGCAGGCTTCGCGTTCGTTCCCGGATTTCGCTGCGCTCCATCCGGGCTACAGAGTCTAGGGCAGCGTCGAGCCGCCGTCGCCGAGCGCGCGCTGCATCATCACGGTGTCGAGCCAGCGGCCGAATTTGAAGCCGACATTGGGATGGGTCCCGATCATCTGAAATCCGCACTTCGTGTGCACGCTGATCGATCCGGCGTTGGCGGAATCGCCGATCACCGCGATCATCTGGCGATAGCCGCGCCGCTCGGACTCGGTGATCAGCCGTTGCAGCAGTTGCAGGCCGATCCCGCGGCGGTGGATCGCAGGCTGAAGATAGACCGAATTCTCCACCGTGAAGCGGTAGGCCGGCCGCGGCCGGTACGCGCCGGCATAGGCGTATCCCACCACGTGGCCCTCTAGGACTGCGACCAGATAGGGAAAGCCGCCGTCCATCAATACGCCAAAGCGCCGCGTCATCTCGGCGAGATCCGGCGGGATCAGTTCGAACGTCGCGGTGCCGTAGCGGACCGCGTGCTCGTAGATCTCGGTAATGGCAGGGAGGTCGGCCGCGGCGGCGGCCCTGATTTCGGGAGAGGTCATGGCGCGGAGATTATTTTCGTCCACGCCAAAAGAAAAGCCCCGCCAAAAGGAAAGCCCCGGCCTCGCGGCCGGGGCTTGAATTTTCGCTACGACGAAAGCGTTCAGTCGCGCTGGCCGAGCAGCTGCAGCAGCAGCGTGAACAGGTTGATGAAGTTCAAATACAGCGACAGCGCGCCGGTGATCGCCGCCCGCTCGGCGACGGCACCGCCCTGCGAGGCATAGCCGTAGATGTAATCGTTCTTCAGCCGCTGGGTATCGTAGGCGGTGAGGCCCGCAAACACCAGCACGCCGATCACGGAGATAAAGAACTGCAGCGGCGAACTAGCCAGGAACAGGTTGACCAGGCTCGCGATGATGATGCCGAACAGGCCCATCATCAGGAACGACCCCATCCCGCTCATGTCACGTTTGGTGGTGTAGCCGTAGAGGCTCAGCGCGCCGAACGTGGCCGCGGTGATGAAGAACACCCGGACGATCGAGGTGTGCGTATACACCAGGAAGATCGACGACAGCGAAATGCCCATCAGCGCGGAGAATACCCAGAACAGCATTTGGGCGGTCGCGGGCTTGAGCCGATCGATGCCGGCCGAGATCACGAACACCATCGCCAGCGGCGCCAGCATGAACAGCCATTTCAGCGGGCTGACGAACATCGCGTAGCCGAACGGTGTCAGATAGATCTTGCCCACCCGGACGGCGTCGCCCGCCGGGTCGGCTGTCACCGCCGCCATATAGACGCCGAGCGCGGCGAGGCCGGTGATGGCCAGGCCAATGCTCATGTAATTGTAGATGCGCAGCATGTAGGCGCGCAGACCAGCGTCGACGGTCGCGGCGTCAACGCGCCCGGCGGCCCGGCCGAAAGGAGAAGCATAATTGCGGTCTAGGTCCGACATGGTCGAATTCCCGTTGTTTGTCCGGCGGAGCGCAAGGGGTTTGCGCCGCCAATTAAGAAACGTATCCCAGATACCGAAATTTGCTGACATTAATTTTACGTCATCAAATCGGCGTCTGAACCCAAGCTGATATGTGGGAAACTAGCACATTCACCGCAAGCTTCCATGCGCGGCTGAATGTCGCTCCGCGGCATGATTCACAGGGCCAAGCACCGGAAAGCGGGGCCAGGTCAGCCCCGCCGGGTGCTTCAATCTATCATAAATTCCGCAGCACGGTGGCCGGCTTCTGGTTCAGGGCCAAAAGGGTGCCGGCGAGCCCCAGCCCCACCGTGACCACCAGCGCCGCCGCCACCACCCCCGCGGCGCTGCCGGCCTGCCAGATGAAGCTCAGCGTCATCAGCCGGGTCACGATCAGCCAGGCCGCCACCGAGCCTGCGATCACGCCGAAAATCGCCGTGGCGAAGCCGATCATCAGGTATTCCAGCGCGTAGGCGCCGAGCAACCGCGCCCGGGTGGCGCCCAGGGTCTTGAGAATGACCGCGTCGTAGACCCGATGGCGATGGCCGGCGGCGAGCGCCCCGCCCAGCACCAGGATGGCCGAGATCAAGGTGACCGCGCTGGCGCCCCGGATCGCCAGCACCAGGTTGGTGACCACGGTGCCGATGCTTTCGAGCGCCTCGCGAACCCGCACGCTCGTCACCGTCGGGAATGCGTCGGCCACCGATCTGATGATGCGGGCATCGTCGGCGGGGTTCGGGTGGTTCTCGGTCAGCGTCGCGATATGGCTATGGGGGGCGCCCTTGAAGGCGTTCGGGGAGAACACCAGCACGAAATTGATGCCGAGGCTCTGCCAGTCCACGGTGCGCAAATTGCCAATCGTGGCCGGAATATCGCGGCCGAGCACGTTGACGACGATCTCGTCGCCGATCTTGAGATTGAGCCCGTCGGCGATCTTCTTCTCCATCGAGACCAGCGGCGGGCCGTCATAGTCGGCTCCCCACCATTGGCCCTCGACGATTTTCGAGCCCTTCGGCATTTCGCCGGTATAGGTCAGGCCGCGATCGCTCTGCAGCACCCATTCGGCGTCGGTCGAGGCCTTGAGGTCTTCCGCCTTGACACCGCGGGCGGCGACGATGCGTCCGCGCAGCATCGGCACGTCCTCGACGGTCGATTGCGGCGCGGTTTCCTTAAGGAATGCGCCGAAGCGGCCGGCGTCGGCGGTGGGAATATCGATGAAATAGAACGACGGCGCGCGGTCCGGCAGTGCTGCCAGGAATTGCCGCCGCAGATTGCCGTCGATTTGGGTGATCGTGACCAGCACCGCCAGGCCGAGGCCAAGCGACATCACCACCGACGGCGTCAGCGCGCCGGGCCGGTAGATGTTGGCGATCGCCAGCCGCAGCATGGTGAAGCGGGTGCGCGGCAGTCGGCGCGCCAGCGCCATCAGGGCGGCGGCGATGCCGCGCAGCAGCGCAAATACCACAACCGAGGATGCGACGAACACCGCCGCGATACGCTTGTCGTAGGCGAGCCCGATCACGACGGCGATCAGCAATGCGATCACCATGGCCATCAATGCGAGATAGCGCCAGCGCGGGCGATGCCATTCGCTCGACACCGCTTCGCGAAATAGCGCCGCCACCGGCACGTCATGCACCCGGCCGAGCGGCCAAAGTCCGAAGGCGAGCGCGGTCAGGAGGCCGTAGACGAACGACAAAGCGAGTTCGTCCGGATGCAGCGCCGGCACGATATGGCTTTTGACCGCGTTGGCGACGCCGACGCCTCCGACCAGCAGGGCCGCGAGGCCAACCAGCGTGAGAAACTGGGTGAAGCGGCTGATGGTGCGCTCCAGTTGCGGCGAAGCATTGCCGCGGCTGCGAATCTCCCAGCCTGCTTCGGACAATGCGGCTCTCGCATCATCCGCCAGCGCGGTCGCCGCACGGTCGTCGGCCGCGTTGTCCGGCAGCTTGACCCGATAAATCCAGCGCACCAGGCTGCCGGGCTGCAACAATCCGGTCGCGCGCAAGGCGGCTTCGCTGACCAGGAATCGCGGGCCGAAACCAAGCCCGCCGGCGAGTTTGTCCGGCTCGGCGCCCACGACGCTGCGGATTTGAAATGTCGCGCTGCCGATCGTGACGCGGTCGCCGACCTTGAGATCGAGCCGCGCCAGCAAGGTCTGGTCGGCAGCCGCGCCGAACGCGCCGTCGCGCTCAGTCAGCAGATCGGCGACCGGCATTTTCGGGTCGAGCGTGAGTTCGCCCAGCATCGGGTAGGCGGCGTCCACCGCCTTCAACTCGACCAATGCTGCCCGGCCGTCGGCTGCGCGCGCCATGCCGCGCAAGGTCGCCACGACAGATACTTGTCCGCGTGAACCAAGAAACGCGACTTCTTGCGGTCTGGCTTCGCGCTGGATCACCGAGAACGCCAGGTCGCCGCCGAGCAGGGTGCGGCCCTCGCGCGCCAGTCCCTCGCTCAGGCTTGCCGCGACCGAACCGACGCCGGCGATCGCCATCACGCCGAGCGCGATACAGCCGATGAAGACGTAAAAGCCGCGCAAGCCGCCGCGCAATTCGCGCAAGGCGTAGCGCAGGGCCAGCGGTGCCGCGCGGCCACCGGGGATCGGTTCGGAGGCAATGGCTTCGGAGGCAATGGTCATGAAGCGGTTTCGCGTTTCGCAACATGCCCATCGATCCGGCCCGAGCGCAGCCGCACCACGCGATCGCAGCGCTGCGCCAGCGAGGTGTCGTGGGTCACCAGCACCAGGGTCATGCCGCGCTCGGCGTGTTTGGTGAACAACAGATCGACGATCTGCTTGCCGGTGGCTTCATCGAGATTGCCGGTGGGCTCGTCGGCGACCAGGATCGCGGGATCGGGCGCGAGCGCGCGGGCCAGCGCGACGCGCTGCTGCTCGCCGCCGGACAATTGGGTAGGATAGTGATGCAGGCGGTCGCCGAGGCCGACCGATGTCAGTTCCTGCGCCGCGCGTTGCGACGCATCGGGATTACCGGCGAGCTCCAGAGGCACCGCGACATTTTCCAGTGCCGTCATGGTCGGAATCAGATGGAACGACTGGAACACGATCCCGACCTGGCGGCCACGAAAGCGCGCCAGGGCGTCCTCGTCGAGGGCATTGAAAGGGGTGCCGTTGACCACCACCTCTCCGCTGTCAGGACGCTCCAGCCCCGCCATCACCATCAGCAAAGTGGATTTCCCGGAGCCGGAAGGCCCGATCAAGCCGATCGCTTCACCCGGGGCCACGCGCAGGCTGATATCTTTGAGGATATGAACGCGCGCTGCGCCCGCGCCGAGCGAGAGATTGACGTTCGAGATGGAAATGGTGTCCGACTCAGGGCCGGCCAATGACGAGGGTTCGATGAGACTGTCCATGGCTCGGTCATATGGCACTTTCGCCGCTGGGGTCGAGGGGCGGCGAGGGATGTTCATGCACATACTTGTGTTGGCCATCGTTTTCATGACGGCGGGAACTGCCTCGGCGCAAACGTCGGCAACCGGGCCGACAAAACCGATCAAGATGGTTGTATTGGGTGACTCGCTGAGCGCCGGCCTTGGCCTGTCGGCGGCATCGGCGTTTCCGGCGCGGCTCCAAAAGTCTCTAAAGATCAATGGGATAGATGTTGATATGATCAATGCCGGGGTGTCCGGCGACACCAGCTCCGGCGGTCGCGACCGGCTCGACTGGTCGGTGCCCCCGGGAACCGACGCCGTGATCCTCGAACTCGGCGCCAACGATGCCTTGCGCGGCACCGATCCCAAGGTTACCCGCGCCGCATTGACCGACATTCTGACGCAGCTGAAGGCGCGCGGAGTGGCGGTTTTGTTGTGCGGGATGGTTGCGCCGCCGAATTACGGTAGCGACTATGCATCGCGTTTCAATGCGATCTATCCGGATCTTGCGAAATCGTTCGGGGTGCCGTTGTATCCGTTTTTCCTGGAGGGCGTCGCTGCGGACGCCCGCCTCAATCAGGCGGATGGCATGCATCCGACCGCGGAGGGTGTCGATGTAATCGTTAAGAATATCCTGCCTACCGTGCAGGCATTTGTTGGCGCGATATCCGGGCAACGCAGTTGAAAAGACAGGCAGCGATAACCCTAATGCGATGTTTTCCCGGAAGCTGTGTCGTGCTTGAACTACGGATGCTTCGCACGGTCATATAACTACGGTAAAAATCAGCATCGGTGATTCGTTACCGGGATTTATTTCAGGGCACGATCTTTTCCGGAAACCGGTGTCTAATTTTCGGGATCAGGCCCTAGCATCGGGAGTCATGCGATGCCGCGTTTGTTCACTGGACTGGAAATTCCGGCCGAGATCGGTCAGACCCTTTCCGATTTGCGCGGCGGCTTGCCGGGCGCGCGCTGGATCGATCCCGAAAATTATCACGTCACCTTGCGCTTTATCGGCGATATCGACGGTGTCGCGGCCAACGAAATCGCCTCGCTGCTGTTCCGGGTCAATCGAAAGCCGTTCGAGGTTGCCCTGCAGGGCCTGTCGAGTTTCGGCGGGCGCAAGCCGCGCGCGGTGGTCGCGTCGATCGCGCCGAGCCGGCCGCTGATCGAGCTGCAGGCCGAACTGGAGCGGCTGATGCAGCGTTTCGGTC
>WNEZ01004824.1_pt1 | contig 11784 bp, 7 predicted proteins | sample 5400521 | NCBI WGS metagenome assembly WNEZ01 (sample SAMN13153339, study PRJNA577476) | soil metagenome | isolation source: 120 cm saprolite under Douglas fir tree site 2 hole 1 replicate 1 | place: USA:California | collected 2015-04-18
ATCGCGAGTAGGGTGAGGATTTTGATCCAGCAAAGCTTTCGCGGTCACCAGAATTGCCGGCGTGCAATAGCCGCACTGCGCCGCTCCGAGATCGGCGAAAGCATCCTGCAATGGATGAAGGTTTCCATCTTCTCCGAGGCCCTCGACTGTCAGAATTTGCTTTCCACCGCATTCGAGCGCCAGCACGAGACAGGAAAGCACGGGCTTGCCGTCCAGCAGAACGGCGCAAGCCCCGCATTCTCCCAGTTCACAGCCGTGCTTCGTGCCGGTGTGACCGAGATCCTCGCGCAGGACCTCCAGCAATGTTTTGTAGGGTGCGAAGGAGACATCGGTGTCTTCGCCGTTCAACGTGAATCGTATCTGTGCCGTTTTTTGCGATTCCACGGGCAGTATGGTCACGTTCAATCACCTCGCCAAAATGTTACCTGACTGATGCGCGCTCTCTTGCGTCCTGCGGAACAGGCTCGTGGAAAGTGTGATGCGGTTCCTTGTTAAAGGAAACCCTCTGCAACGCATCCGGTTTGGCCAGCAAACCACGGATCAGATAGTCTGCGAATCTCTCTGCGATCTCCGCCGCCGTTAGTGGTCCTTCCGGGCTGAACCACTGGACGCTCCAGTTCAGACCTCCGAGGATGGCGCGTGCCGCAAGCGCCGCATCGCAGGGAGCGAATTCCCCCGAGCGCATGCCCGCACCGATTAGATTGCGTATACCTTCTTCATATTTATCTCGTTTTGTAACTAGGTAGCGTTGCTGGCGGGGCGGGAGCGCCGTTGTCAAGAGATGCGCCGCGGACCCCTCGACTTCGTCGAGGACGCATCGCAAATGCGACACGATCACCATGCGCAGTTTTATCGCCGCGCTGGTTCTCATGCGGCGAGCCTTGTCGAGCGCCGTGATCATCCGATCCAGGGAATTGTCCTGGCAAAAGAAGAGAATGTCCTGCTTTCCCCGGAAGTAGTTGTAAAGATTTGCCGGAGAAAGGGCCGCGGCTGCCGCAATGTCGCGCATGCCGGTCTCCGCGAAACCACGCGCGCGAAACTCTCGCCCCGCGGCGCGCAAGATCTCCAGTCGCTGTGAAAGATAGCGCCGCTTGAGATGGCCGTTGCGCGGCCTCTTCACTTGGCTGTTTGGCATCTTCATTCTCCAGCGCTCGAACGGCGGGGAAATTGCTTCCCCGCTCCGCCTCCCTATTGTCCATCTTCGGGCCGCCGGTGTCAAAGGACTGTGAACAATGGTTCAGAAAGCGAACAGTCGTTCAGATTGTGGCTGGATAGAAATGCACCCCTTGCTGGCCGCGCGAACTAAAAATTCTCCGCCTATCCTGGTTGGTTCTCTGAAGCGCCGTCCAGCCGCCGAAAGCGGCGAGCCTTCATCTCAAAATGGCTGAGAGCGCCTGGTTTTGCCACTTTGACCGTTGGGCGAAGCGCAAGAGCGCGGTAAATGGCCTGCTCCACGTCCGCTCGAATGCGGTCGGCATCATTGCCGGAAACGACTTCGATTTGCACCTCAAGGTGTTGCATCTCGCGCCGCCTTGTTACCGTCACCTGGAACTCATCCACGCTTCCGAACTGACGGATTATATTTTCGATCGCCATCGGGTAGACGTTTACACCCCGGATCGTCACCTTGTCGTCGCTCCGGCCCAGCAAGCCACCGTCGAAGCGCGCGAAAGTGCGTCCGCATGCGCAGGGAGCCGGATTCAAGCGCACTAGATCTCCGGTGCGATAGCGGATCACCGGAAATCCCGCGCGCCCCAAATTAGTGATCACCAACTCTCCGATCTCGCCAGTGGGCACTTCTCTTCCTGTTTGCGGCTCGACTACCTCGGCAATGAACTCGCTTTCGATGAGGTGAATTCCGCCGGGTTGAACTTCGCACTCAAAGCTGTGAGCGCCCACTTCGGAGGCGCCGGCATGATCGAAGCACTTCGCGTTCCACTCTTTTTCAATGCGCGATTTCGTGCGCGCCACGTTTGCTCCCGGCTCTCCGGCGTGGATCAGCGTGCGAACCTGCATTGCGCGCAGGTCGAAATGTTCCTCCCGCGCAACCTCCGCAAGCCGCAGCGCATAAGTTGGGGTGCAACACACCACGGTTGCGCCGAGATCGCGCATCATGTGCAAGCGTTGAATGGAATCCCACCCGCCGCCGGGAATCACCATCGCGCCTATCTTTCTTGCTCCTTCGACCGTGGCCCAGAAACCGATGAAAGGGCCGAACGAAAATGCCAGGAACACGCGATCCGCTGCGGTCACAGCCGCGGCCTTCATCACATGCCCCCAACAGTCGCCCCACCATTCCCAGCTTTCGGGAGTGTCCACAACACGCAGCGGCGTGCCCGTGGTTCCGGATGTCTGATGAACGCGCGTGTAAGCGTCCACGGCGAAGGTCGCATTGGTGCCAAAGGGCGGTGCTTCTTCCTGCGCGCACATGAGCTCCGATTTGTACGTGAATGGTAATTTCTGGAAGTCGGAAAATGATTGGATGTCGAGCGCTACGATTCCCGCGTCGTCCCATTTCCTGGTGTAGAACCGATTGCGGCCGGAAATCTCGAGAATAAGTCTTTGCAACTTGTGGAACTGAAGCGTTCGCAGCCGCTCCCGCGGCGCCGTTTCATTGGCCTGGTCGTAGAAGGGCATCGATTTATTTCAGTTGCAGAAAATCTTTGAGATTGCACCATGCGCGGTCAATCGCCGCGAACCCCGAACCACATGCTGAAAACGTCATTCAACGCGCAAACAGCCGCGCCGCATTGTCGTACAAAATCTTGCGCTTCGCCGCAGGCCCAATCGGCAGAGCGTTGAACTTCTCGATGTTCCCCTTGATCTCCGGAACGCCGGGGCCGGGCCAGTCCGTGCCCCATAAAACTTTATCGGCTACGTCTTCGATTCGTGGAAAGTACTCCATCAATTTCTGCGGTGGGATGCCGGAGATATCCATGTACATGTTCTTGTGCCGGCGGACCAAGAAAAACGCCTCGTTCATCCACAGCGGCCTGCCGCCATGCGCAAGAATGACCACGAGATTCGGATAGTCAATGCACACATCATCGCAGAGCATCGGCTGCGCATGCCGATTTCTCGCGCCAGGAAAAATCGAAGTCCCGGTATGAATCATGATCGGCAAGCCGTTCGCTTGCGCCCGCTCATAAACCGCCGCCAGACCGCGATTGCCATCCATGTAGTCATTCGGCGAAAGCACCTGATGCGAGGGATGCATCTTGATGGCGCGAATCCCGAGCTTTGCGAGGCGGTCCACTTCCGCGCCCGGATCGGGAACCGTCCCAGGAAGCACGCCGCCGAACGCGATGAGGCGATCCGGAGCCGCGCTGCAATACTTCGCGCTCCAGTCATTCACTTCCGGCGTGAATCCAATAATTTTTGGCGCGACGTAGTTGATCAGCCCGACGCGCTCCACTCCGAGAGTGTCGAGAAAGGCGAGAAATGCTTTTGGATCGGCCGAATATCTTTCCACTTCGGCGAAGTCCTTGCGCCCGTGCTTGATCAAATCCAGCGCTGAGTGCTTCACCATGTGATAGGGCATGATGTGAACGTGAATGTCTATGATGGGTAGCAGAGATCGCCGTCCTTCGCCGAAGCTTGCGCCTCAATTGGGCGCACTAATTGAATCGAACGTATTCAAAGTTCAAAGGTTGATTGTTAATTCCGCGCGCCGGCGGAGCAATCCAATTCGCAAACTTGCCCGGCTCCACGACTCGTCCACTCATCAGCGACTGGACGTACGCATGATCCTTGGGATTCGGGAGCCATTCGAATTTGTGGTTCTTCCACGCCTCTTCGCCCAAAACTTCTCCATCGGGGCTTATAAAATGCCCTGCGAAATTACCGATCGCTCGATGGAAGCCTTTGTGTGGCAAAGTCAGCCAGAATGGAACGCCCGCATTAGCAATCACCCGCTGCCAGCGGCCGACGCCATCGGCAATCTCATCGATATAGTCATCGCGCAAGCGTTCGTTCAATGCCGTCAAGGCCGGCGCGTTTTTGGTGACGATTTTTCCGCCCACAACTTCAGAGACCGGGTATTCCGTGTCCCTCAGCACGTGATCGTCCTCCAGCTTGGTTTCGCGGAATCGCCCTTTCAGCCCACTGGTGTAGTAATTCGCGGCGTTCGAAGAAACGTCCGAGCCATAAAGGTCGAGCGTGACGCTGTAGTGAAAGTTCAAGTATCTCTGTATCGTCGGTAAGTCAATCACGCCGAGTGCCCGCACATCCGACGGGTCTTGGACCTTGTTTTCCTTCATCACCTCGCAAGTCCGCTGAATGATGCGGCTTACCCCCGTCTCCCCGACAAACATATGATGGGCTTCCTCGGTCAGCATGAACCGGCAAGTGCGGGCAAGCGGATCGAAACCCGATTCCGCCAGAGCGCAGAGTTGGAATTTGCCATCGCGGTCGGTGAAAAACGTAAACATATAAAAGGCCAGCCAATCCGGCGTCGGCTCGTTGAAAGCGCCGAGAATGCGCGGGTTGTCGGCGTCTCCGGATCTCCGCGCGAGCAGGGATTCGGCTTCCTCCCGGCCATCGCGCCCAAAGTAGCGGTGCAGCAAGTACACCATGGCCCAGAGGTGACGTCCCTCTTCCACATTTACCTGAAAAATATTTCGCAGGTCGTACATGGACGGACAAGAAGCACCCAGCATGCGCTGCTGTTCCACCGAGGCTGGTTCGGTATCCCCCTGGGTCACGATCACACGGCGCAAAGTCGAGCGGTATTCGCCAGGTACTTCTTGCCAGACGGGCTGCCCTTTGTGAATTCCAAAATTCACTTCACGCTTCTCGTCGCGCGGCTGCAGGAAAATGCCCCAGCGGTATTCTGGCATCTTCACGTAGTCGAACTGCGCCCAGCCGTCGGGCTCCACGCTGATGGCCGTCCGCAGGTACACCTCATAGTTGTGGCTCTCGTTCGGCCCCATGTCATACCACCAGCCCATGTACGCGGGCTGCCAATGCTCGAGGGCGCGCTGCAAGACCCGGTCTCTGCCCAAATCGACGTTGTTGGGGATTTTTTCCGTGTAGTTAATCATGGCGATCTCCTCAGAAGCTCAGATTCGGGCTCGCCCACTAAACTCTTTCCCAGTTGAATTTCACCGGCGCTCCCGTTCCGTATACTTTCAGCGCTCCGCTCGCGCCGACTGCGTTCGGGCGGATGAATATCCAGTTTTGCCATGCGGAGAGCCGGCCGAAGATTCGCGTCTCAAGCGTTTCCGCCGGTCCAAAGCGCAGATTTGCTTCGAGTCCCGTGAGAGCATCGGGCGATTGCGCGGCACGCGATTCAATGGCCTGGCGGATTTCGTCTTCCCAGTCGAGATCATCCGGTGCGGCGGTAACCAGGCCCGCGTCGAGCGCCTCGCGCGCGGAAAGTTTCTTTCCAATTTCGCCGCGCAACCTCTCCATCTGTGCCTCATCGCCGTAGAATCGCGCCGCCATCCGCGAAAGTTTATTCACCATCGGCAGCGGCCCGAAATTCATTTTCGAAAGCGTCATGCTTGCGATACTCCCGCCCTCCTGCGTATCGCGCATGTAGATGCGGTCGGCAGCGAGCGCCAATTCCTCTAGCGTGCCGGCAAAGCAGGACCCAGGCTCGACAATTGCATAGATGGAACGGGACGTGACGTCGATCCGCGCAAACGTCCGGCGCATCATTCCCAGCACTTCGCGAACGAGCCAATTGTCCTGGTGATTCAAAATGAATTCGTCGATGGCGAGCACGGCGTCCGGATTTCCGGCCGTTTTGATAATCCAGAGCCCCAAATCCAGTTCGCTGGCGCGCAACGTCAGAATGGCGTCGTCCAGCTCTCGCGCCATTTGCAGCGGCCACCAATTCGCGCCCGCCGCGATAATCTTTTCCAAGCTATCTTCGGTAACGGACTCCGGCGCGCGCACCGTGATCGTCGCCGTGCGAGCCTCGCGATTGCATTGCACATCGACATATCCGTAATGCAGCCCGGCTTCATCAATCGCCCGCTTCAACGGCGTCAAAGCCACACCTTTTGCTTCGGCTGGGCGATCGCTCTCCCCGGCAAGTTTCAAGGCGCGCTGTTTGATGTGCTCCGCAAACTGCTGCGTCTTGACGACGTCATCGACCAGCCGCCACTCTTTTGCTCTTTGACCGCGAACGCCATCCGGATTTGTACAAAACATGTCGGCATGGTCCCGGCGCACCTTCCGCTTGTCCGTCACCCGGGTGAGTCCGCCCGTTCCGGGCAGAACGCCCAGCAACGGCAGCTCCGGCAGGCTGACCGCCGAAGAACGGTCGTCCACGAGAATGATTTCATCGCAGGCCAGCGCCAGCTCGTAACCGCCTCCAGCCGTCGTGCCATTACAGGCGGCCAGAAACTTCAATCCGGAATGTGCGCTCGCGTCTTCGATCCCGTTTCGTGTTTCATTCGTGAATTTGCAGAAATTCACTTTCCACGCGTGCGAGGACAGCCCGAGCATATAAATGTTGGCTCCAGAGCAAAAAATGCGGTTCTTCGCGCTGGTGATGATGACCGAACGAATCTCCGGATGTTCGAAACGAATGCGCTGCAAGGCATCGTGCAGCTCGATGTCCACGCCGAGGTCGTACGAATTCAATTTTAGTTTGTAGCCCGGGCGGATTCCACCGTCCTCGGCAACATCCATCGTCAACGTCGCCACCGGACCGTCAAACGCGAGACGCCAATGCTTGTATCGCGAAGGATCGGTTTGGAAGTCGATCGCTTCCATTTTCGCCTGGGATTCTTGAGCAGCGCCAACGTCCACGAGATCCTCCTACAGCAAATTAGCCTGCAATGTTGTTTTCAATCTCGAAAAACTCGCTTCCACCGGACTGCCCGAGGTGTCCAGCTCCATGTCCGCTTGCCGGTAGAGCGGTTCTCGCGCCTCGAGTATCCGCCGCAAATCCTCCATCGCCCGGTCGTTCCCGGCCATCGCGCGAAAATCTCCCTGCTCAAGCACCCGCGACATGTGCTCCTCCGGCTGCGCCTTTATCCAAATGGTGTAGCAGTGGGAAAGAAGGTAGTCAAAGGTCTCTTTTTCAGACACCACGCCGCCTCCCACCGACAATACCGCGCACTCCTGCTCAGCGAGCACTCTCGTCAGGGTGCGCTGCTCGATCGCCCGATAGCCGGATTGCCCATAGAGCGAAAATATTTCTCCCAGGGGCATTCCCGTATCCTTCTCGATCTCACCATCCAGTTCGATGAAGGGGACCCGCAGCTCAAGAGCCAGCTTGGATCCCAGCGTAGACTTGCCGGCTCCGCGCAGCCCAATCAGTGCGATGCGCTTCCGGCGAACCTTTTCTCCCGGACTGAAGTCGCGCAATAGCCGGAACATCACGTCTTCAAGGCGGTGATTGGGGAGACGTTCAAGGAATCGCTGGATCATCTGTTTTTCGGCAGGCTCTTCCACCTCAGAGGCGAATAATTCGACGAGAGAAACGTTGAGAGCGGCGGCAATCCTCCGCAGCAACACGATCGAGACGTTTCCTTCTCCAGCTTCGAGCTGCGCCAGATGACGCTCAGACACTTCCGATTCCCGCGCCACCATCTTGCGTGTCATCCCACGGAGGTTGCGGAGTTGACGAACTCGTTTGCCCAGGAAGAGCAGGAAATCCCCATCGGGAATTGGCGTCGCCCGTTGTAGACTCGCAACCTTGGAATTGGTGCTTGCAGGTGTGCTCATGCGTTCACAAATCGAATATGCATTATAATACATTGCGACTACCGCACGTCAAGAAAGAAGGGGATTTTCATTGCGGGTATAGCATCTCCTGCATCCTCAAAAACGAGAATTCTTGTAACACATTTATATTCTTAATGTTAGGTCGGCAGATACGAGCGCTGCATCTAGGACAAGAGACGGTTCAAATTGACTCGAATATGCAGTATTATTCCGAAGTCGCGTTGCGCTCTCTGCACTTTGACTTTCGGTGTTTAGGGTGCGTTTTGGAGCTAAGACCGTGAGATCAATGGAGGTTCGCCGATGAAGTTGCCTAACTACGTGAATGGTCAGTGGAGTGAAGGAGCTGGTCCCGGGGAGCTACTCATCGATCCAGTCACCGGAGACGAGTTGGCGAGCATATCTTCGCAGGGTGTCAATCTTGAAGCGGCCCTCGCGTTTGCGCGCACTCACGGCGGACCCGCGCTCCGTCAACTCACCTATGTTCAGCGCGCTGAAATGCTGGCAAAGATCTCGGACGCCCTGGCGGCAAATCGCGACGAATATTTTCGGCTCTCTCTCCTGAACTTGGGAGCAAACCAGGCCGATGCCTCCTTCGATGTGGACGGCGCCATTTACACCATGAAGTATTACGCGAAAATCGGCCTGGCGCTGGCGGAAGGAAAAATGTTGAAGGAAGGCGCCCTGGTTCCCCTCTCGAAGAGCAACGCGTTTGTGGGGCAGCATTTTCTGATGCCCACGAAGGGTGCCGCCGTTTTCATCAATGCTTTTAACTTTCCGGCCTGGGGTTTCTGCGAAAAGGCTGCGCCTGCGCTGCTCTCTGGTGTCCCCATCGTCGTGAAGCCCGCATCCCCGACAGCTTGGCTGACGCACCGGATGGTGGAAGATATTGTCAAGGCGGATATTTTGCCGCCGGGAGCGATTTCCATTATCTGCGGCTCGGCGCGCGAACTCTTGGGCCACGTTCGAGAGGAGGACATCGTTTCCTTCACGGGCTCGGCAGATACCGCCGCGCGCATTCGCTCTCATGCGAACGTCCTGCGCCGTTCCGTTCGCGTCAACATTGAAGCAGATAGTATCAACTCCGCGATTCTTGGGCTTGATTGCGCTCCCGGCGCGGATCTGTTCGACCTCCTCGCAAAAGAAGTTGTCCGCGAGATGACCCTCAAAGCCGGTCAGAAGTGCACCACCATCCGGCGCGTCCTGGTACCGCGCCAGCAGCTCAAAGCCTTTGGCGATGCGGTCACGTCGCGCTTGAGTTCCATGAAAGTCGGAAATCCGCGCAACTCCGACACAAAGGTGGGGCCGGTGGTGAACAAGGCGCAACAGGCTTCTTGCTTGGAAGGGCTGGCCAAGTTGAAAGAAGAATGCGAGGTCCTCTTCGGCGGCGACAAGAATTTCCAGCCGATTGACGCCGATCCGCAAAAGTCCGCCTTTGTGCAACCGGCGCTTCTCTCTTGCCAGAATGGACTCGGCGCAAAATACATTCATGATGTCGAGGTTTTCGGCCCGGTGGCGACGCTGGTGGCTTACGACGGTCTGGAGGATCTTATCGCCATCACACGCCGGGGATTAGGCTCACTCGTTGCCTCGGTCTTTTCCGACGATGCGAGTTTCACCCGCGAAACGATATTTGGAATCGCCGATCTCCACGGAAGAGTCATGGCCGTCAATTCAGCCGTTGGGGTTCAACACACGGGGCATGGCAATGTCGTGCCGAGTTGCTTACACGGTGGCCCGGGAAGAGCTGGGGGCGGCGAGGAACTCGCCGGATTGCGCGCCTTATTGCTCTACCATCGCCGTTTCGTCGTGCAAGGACCGGCCGATTGCATTACCGATCTGTCGGGATCGTGTGTCGACACCGCTCCCTTATATTCATAATTCTCCACCGCCTGACGTAGGTCCGAAGGCCTGTGCGTTGGCGAGGTGGATTGTAGCTTTGCGTTACTGCGGGATCCCCGTACTACAGCGCATAATTTGGTTTTGCGCATTGGCCCCAAACCAGCGGAAGCAACAGCCCCCTCGACGGCAATCTTCTTGTAATCAGTCTGAGCCAAAATGAACTCTCCTGCATCCGATGCAGGGGAGCAGTCTGACGCCTGCGGGGCTTGCCGGAACAGGCACGCGTCCCGAAGTCAACGCTGCTGTTATCCAGGAAAAATGCGACCATAGCCTGAATCTTTTGGCCGAGGGCCATCCAACCATGCCACGTATCCAGACCACCGAAGACTGCCGGCTCGAAGAAGCGCGCACCCGCAAAAAGCATTGGAAGCGCTGGGGGCCCTACCTCTCCGAGCGGCAGTGGGGAACGGTCCGTGAGGATTACAGCCCGGGCGGCACCGCCTGGGAATTTTTCCCGCACGACCACGCGCGTTCCCGCGCCTACCGCTGGGGAGAAGACGGCATCGGCGGGATCAGCGACCGTCACCAAATGATGTGTTTCGGGTTGGCGTTATGGAATGGGCGTGACCCCATTCTCAAGGAGAGACTGTTCGGCCTCACTGGAAATCAGGGCAATCACGGCGAAGACGTGAAGGAGTACTACTTCTACCTCGATTCCACGCCCACGCACAGTTACATGCGCATGCTTTACAAGTATCCGCAAGCAGGATTTCCGTATGAAACCCTGGTTGAAGAGAACCAGCGTTGCGGGCGTGGCCAGCCGGAATTCGAATTGCTCGACACCGGCGTTTTTTCCGGGAACCGTTATTTCGACCTTTTCGTCGAATACGCCAAAGCTGACGTCGAAGACATGCTCATCAGGATTACTGCCGTGAATCGCGGGCCGGAAGCCGCCACACTGCACCTCCTGCCGCAACTCTGGTTTCGAAACACGTGGTCCTGGGGCAAGGACCTTCGCCGCCCGGTCACGCGAATAGCCACCTGCATACCGGGAAGCATCTGCGCGGAATTACAGCATTGGCAGTACGGCAAGCGCTGGCTGCTGTGCGCCGGTCAGCCCGAGTTGCTTTTCACGGAAAACGAGACCAACAACGCGCGTCTCTTCGGCGGGAGAAATCGCTCACCCTACGTCAAGGACGCCTTCCACGAATATGTAATTCATGGCAACAAGGCGGCGGTCAATCCAGGGCAGATGGGAACGAAAGTGGCCGCGTATTACCCATTGCAGCTTGCCCCTGGGCAGTCCGTCACGTTAAAGCTGCGACTCACCGACTTCGAGCCCCTGGGAGGAATGGATCTCAACTCCGGAAAAGTGGGCACCATCACCTCGCCCGGGCACGCCGAGCGAGCCGAAGGCGTTCCCGCCACGAACGACTTTGACGCCGGATTCGACGGCCTCTTCGCTACGCGTCAAAAAGAAGCGGAAGAATTTTACGCTACAAGAATCCCCAAAGAGCTGTCAGACGATGCGAAGGCGGTGATGCGGCAATCGTTTTCAGGCATGCTGTGGTCCAAACAGTTTTATCACTACGACGTGCGCACCTGGCTGGAGGGTGATCCCGCGGGCCCCAAGCCGCCGGACAGCCGCTGGGAGGGACGCAACAAGGATTGGACGCACCTCTACAACGACGACATTATTTCCATGCCGGATAAATGGGAGTATCCGTGGTACGCGGCATGGGACCTGGCGTTCCACTGCATTCCGCTGGCGCTTGTCGATCCGGATTTCGCCAAGGAACAGCTCATTCTTCTCCTACGCGAATGGTACATGCACCCCAACGGTCAATTGCCCGCCTACGAATGGACCTTCGGGGATGTGAATCCGCCGGTTCATGCCTGGGCCGCGTGGCGCGTCTACAAAATCGAGCGGCGCGTGCGCGGCGTCGCCGATCGCGGATTTCTCGAAAAAGTTTTTCACAAGCTGCTTCTGAACTTCACTTGGTGGGTAAATCGTAAGGATCCCGGCGGAGCGAATATTTTTCAGGGCGGATTCTTGGGACTGGATAACATCGGTGTTTTTGACCGCTCGGCGCCACTTCCCACCGGAGGTCACCTCGAGCAATCCGACGGCACAAGTTGGATGGGAATGTACTGCCTGAATATGCTGGCCATTGCGCTGGAATTGGCGAAAGAAGACCCCGCATATGAAGATGTCGCCAGCAAGTTCTTTGAGCACTTCGTTCACATTGCACATGCCATGAA
>WNEZ01004825.1_pt1 | contig 11784 bp, 9 predicted proteins | sample 5400521 | NCBI WGS metagenome assembly WNEZ01 (sample SAMN13153339, study PRJNA577476) | soil metagenome | isolation source: 120 cm saprolite under Douglas fir tree site 2 hole 1 replicate 1 | place: USA:California | collected 2015-04-18
ATCCAGGCGAAAGGTAACGATACGGATAGTATCCTCTTTTCTGATGACTGCTTGTATCTCAAAGAGATAGTCCGTTTTCAAATCGAGCGCGCGTGTCCTGGAGAGCATACCGTGTTCAACATACTGATTGAGTAACTCCGTGGGGAGATCAAAGGAAAAGCTTCCGCCCCCGTTAAGTTTGAGATACCAGCTGTTGCTATCCCAATAAATTTTGACAGAGCAATCGCGTAGATAGTCCAGGTCGATATCTGGACCAGGAACGAGAAACACAGGAAATTGTCTTGCGATCATCCCAAGCACAGCGCCATTGATCTCACGGCAGGCCTGGCAAAAGTGACTGAGCAAGTTCAATGCTGTATCTCTGACAATATCTGACAGTTCATATCCATACTGCCCCCTGATGTTTGCTCGCACATATCTTCTCAGCTCAGGGTGCGCCAGCCCGATGGCGCTTGGATCGTAAGGGACAGACATCTCTTTTTTCAAAAGGCGTCTTTGGGGAGAATGAGGAGGGAGAGTAAACCCTTTGATCGTTTGAATAGCCGCTATGATCGGTTGAATAAAAGCTGATCTGGTCAAAGGGATGAGGTAGATATCGTGAGCATAGGCGAACCGTTGTGCATTGGCACTACACCAGGAGGCGGAGAATATGGCGTAAACATAGTGATATCTCGGTCTCACCGCCTCGTTTTCATCCTGATATGCTCTCCAGTATCCCCTCACGTCTTGCAACACGCTGGCAGCTTTGAGGATCACTTCACTATCTAGGGGCCTTCCATGAAACTTGACCTCGACTAAAAGCCGCTGTGGGTGTGAGAAAGGGTGCCCGATAGCAAAGTCAGCGATACCGTCAATTTGATGCCTCCCACCGCGTCCCAGGATGGACAATTCATCGTGCTCTTCATGAAGTGTAGGATCTCCATTGGCGGCTAAGACGGTCCTGTAGCCTGCTGTTTCAAGTAAATAGAGAATAGCTTCTTCCATAAGGATGCCGGCAATACGTCGAGCATCCGGCCCTCGCCTGTGAGGTGCTTCATCTCTACGTTGCATCTCTTTTCACTCCTCATATGTTGTGTTTTTCTCACTATCAGCCGATGTGTGGTGCGTATGTTGCTGCATGCTTGTTACGAAATAGTTCCTTATCATCTCTATGCTGTATTGAAGATACACTTCTTCCTGACTTTTCTCCACCTTCTTACCCGATCGTCTCATGCATTTCAAAAAACTGTTGGACGACCTGAGGTGCTTTCTTCGGCAACAGTACAACAATTTACCGGTCCCTGTCCCTTTCCCCGCGCTATCCCCATCTATACTGTCAAGAACACGTGTGCTACAATAGGGCTGTGTGCTCCTTCGTTGGTGGACAGGGCATTGCAGGAGAAGGATCTTCTGAGATGATGGTCTGTCAGCCTTGTGGCTGGCACCCCGGTTGGCTTTGTCGTTGGTTGGGTGGGCCACAATGAGTGGACTTGCAGGTATTGCTGTGGGAAAAGTCACAGGAATTATTGTGCTGCTTGGTGTGAGTGTGCTGATGCGACCAGAGCGGCATCTTACTGAAAGAAACGGTTGCTGAAAGGCGAAGATTTGCTCTATGGCTGATACATATGTACAACTGTTTGAGCATATTCGTGAGCGATGCCAGCGGGTTGGCTGGTACGGCGGGCATCTTGATTGCCCGAGAGGGTCACATATGCGTCCCGATCATCCACAACGAACGGGCTTTGCCTATACTACGGCGAGCGAGGAGCAACTGCGTGCTACAGAAGCGGCCCTTGAGTTCTCACTGCCGCCCGTGCTGCGCGCCCTCTACGCCCAAGTGGCCAACGGTGGTTTTGGCTTTGGCTATGGGTTACGTGGGGCGATGGGCGGCTTCGATGGACGTGGCAGTGGGACCATCGTGGACCAGTACCTCGCCCGTTCGTGTAGCGAGGAGATCTTGCCCTGGGCCGGCGAGAAGATCCGCCTGATCGACCTGGCCGACTACGACGGTCGGTGGGAGGAAGTGACCGGCGAATACAGAGACAAGGTCGTGAGGACGTTCCGGTATCTGATCCTCCCCTATCACCTCTGGCCGGAGCGCTTCCTGCCCATCTGCAATTGGGGATGCTCCATCGAATGCTGCCTGGATTGCGTGAGGGGTGGCGTCTACCGTGTGGGGGTCACCAAAGAGGAAGGCCACCTGATCTCGTTGCAGGCGCCTTCCTTGCAGGACATGCTGGAACGCTGGCTCTAACTGCCATAGGACAGCCCCGTGTTGATTCGAGGGTACTAACCACCGCATTGTACTTGGGCTGCGAGCCCAGGCGACGGGTGGAGAGGCGAGCAACAGAAAAATTGGCAAGTGTGGCTGCCGTATGGATGACGGAAACGCCATTCAGAAACTGTTCCTCGTGGCACAGAGACAAGAAGAGGGAGAAGGTGTGATGGACATGACCGTCAAAGAAGTTGCCATCTACGTCGAGACCGAGCGCGTAGCAGAAGTCATCCGCATCTTGCCGCTGCCCTTTCAGGTCGCGCCGTTTCCTTTTTTTGATCCACCTTTTGGACCACAAACCAGTATCCTACGCTATGTCGGCGAGTGGATAGATGAACAGCAGCAGATAGCCCGTCGTTTGGTTCATGCGCGGGTGATTCGGCGTGTTGCTAGCCACTGGAGCCGTCAGTATGAAGGGCACGGTGGTGAGACAACCCACCAGGAATGAGTCGGCGTTTGTTCACCGGTGTTAATATGGTGAAAGGCCGCCGATCAGGATTAGTAAGGACACGTCTCTCAGCCGCACAAACTGAAGCGAAGCGAGTGCGACAATGATTGAGCGCGACTTACAAATCATCTTGTTCCGGGCAGGCACGAAACTGGCTCCGCTCTGCGAAGTAGAAAAGCCGGAAGATGTCCCTCCCAGAAGGTAAGGAGCGCGATGTCGAAAGAGCAAGAGAGATCACGTTTGTTTCAAGTAGGTAGTAGTCCATCAAATTCGGAATACAGAAGCGTCTTTTTTCAGGTAGCAATGAATTCATAAAAGCTTGAGGACTCGGAGAGCCATCCTTCTACTCAAGCTGATCGTCATTTGAGTTCTCACCAGGGGTTCACGAAGCTATGTCTGGATCAAACACATGTAGCGGGATAAATTTTCAGTATGCTGGTGGCATCAGTTTTCTGGTTGACGCTCTACAACAACCAGAATGGCACATATTGCAATTTGAGGGAAAAGTAGATGTGGAAGATGTCGTCGTCTTCGATGAGATTGGAGAGGAAATATTACGTGTCCAGATCAAGCAGATGGAAAGTCCTCATCAATGGGCACCGGCGGACTTCCAGGAAGTACTCCAGAAATTCTCAAGGTGTCACGATACAGAGAAAATTATGTATCAGTTCATGTATGCCGGATCAGAGGGGCGCGTGCTTATCAATGAGATCAAACCAGTTCTAGAAAAAATGAAATGGAGTGGCAGCGATTCATTAGCCCCATCAGATAGAAAGACATTGGCAAAGTACTTTAGCCAGGAAGTGATCGCATTCCTGTGCAAAGTCTATCAGCGGCTCCAATTCATCTGTTGGGGTTCAGAGGAGAGCCTTGAAAAGCATAACCTGTTGCAAATCAGGAAACTATTCACACAAAAATCACTCCCCGGTTTTGGAAAAGATTACGAACGACAAATTTACTATATGTTATTTCACTTTGTGGCACATAAAAATGGACCCGGAAGAAAGAACGAGTATTTGCGCATGGTTAAGCGAGAGGAAATAGTAGAACTTTTATCTGAAGAAAACCTCTCGCTGGAAAATGATGATTTTCAGAATGGCGTGAAACGAAGCTCGCCATTTCCACCTCTAGCTAGACCTCCCTGCCCTTTGATAGGTCGTATAGATGTACTCGACGATCTGAAGCGGCGCCTCCTTGCAGAAAAGATGGGCTGCTGTATCGCCCTCAATGGTCTCCCCGGCGTAGGGAAAACTGCGATAGCAATTGAACTGGCTCATGAGCCGCTGATACGCAAGCATTTTTGTGATGGTATCTTATGGGCAGGTCCAGGGCTTCACCCTGATGTACTCACAATCCTGGGAGAATGGGCCGTGATAGTGGGCATTCCGCGAACAGAAGTTGCTGCATTGACTTCGATCGAGGAAAGAGCAAGGGCCGTTCGTACAGCTATCGGAATGCGCCGAATGCTGCTGGTAGTTGACGACGTCTGGCAGATCGAGACTGCGCTGGCATTGCAGGTGGGCGGACCGTATTGTACTCATCTGATTACTACACGTCTTCCTGGAATCGCACAGCAGTTTGCACTTTCTTCTGGTGCGGTGGAGATTCAAGAACTCGATGAGAGCGCAAGTCTTCTACTTCTCGAACAACTGTCACCTAAAGTTGTGCATGAGGAACCGGACGAAGCACGGGAATTGATACAGTCTGTTGGTGGTCTTCCTCTCGCACTTATCTTACTGGGGAAATATCTGTTGAGGCACAGTTATCAGCCCCGTCGCCTCCATACCGCGCTCGAACGGTTGCGCAGTGCGGAGGATCGGTTGAAGTTGAGCCAACCGCAAAAGCCGCTAGAGCGTCATCCTAGTTTACCTCTGGACATTCCCCTATCGTTACAAGCAATCATTCAAATCACCGCTGATGAGCTAGATGAGTATGCGAGGCATACGTTCTTTGCACTATCGGTATTTCCTCCTAAGCCGAATACCTTCTCAGAGGAAGCAGCGCTTGCTGTAACATTGACCTCTGTTGAGGCACTTGATACTTTGTATGATTATGGGCTTTTAGAGGCTGACGCCTCAGGCCGTTATACATTGCATCAGACGATATCTGATTACGGGCGGATGAACTGCGAGGATGAAGATGGCTACTATAGAAGAATGGCGACGTTTTTTGTTCACATGATAGAAAAGCATGAGATAGAAAAGGAATACGAAGTCGAATACGAAGGGTTGGATGTGGAGATCACGAATATTCTTTCCGCGGTCCGCGTTGCCTCAGAAAAATGTCTCGTTGATGTGTTGGTCACGGTTGTAAATTCTTCCTACAGGTTCTTAGAAACGCGGGGACTCTACTACCTGGCAGAGACATATTTAGAGCAGGCCGAGCGTATGGCTCGTCTATTAAACGATGCCTTTGAACAAGAGTTTGCCCTATATCATCTTGGAAGAATCGCGAACAGGCTGGGGCGATACGAAAAAGCGACGGCATGCTTCTATAATGCCCTCGCTCTCGCATACCAGCGTATGGATATGCTTCAAGTGGTGAATATTCTGGGTAATCTCAGTGAAGCCTATATGGAGCTACAAGACTACCGGCAAGCGGAAAGGTTCGCGCAGGAAAGCCTTGCCCTATCGAGCAAATGTGGATTGGATAGCCTTAACGTTGCTGCATACGCTATGCTAGGTACCATATATGCCAGACAGGAGGATCACGAGCAGGCCAAGACTTACTTTCAGGAGGCCTTAAAGAGAGCCCAGCAGCTTGACAATTACACTGAATTGAGCCCCATATTATCAAACCTTGGTGCGACACTATCTCATATCGAGGGCTATGCACACGGGGAGGCGTATCTCCAGGAAGCCCTTGCCCTCGCTCAGAAAACGAACAACTATGAGCATATTGCCGCGGCCCAACTAAGAATCATTGATACAGCTCTTAGATATAGCAGGCAAGGGCAGGCGGAGGATTACCTGGAGCAAGTCCTGAGGCTTGCAGATAAGGTCAGAGATCGCAGGCTCATCCACGCCACACTGGTTTATATAGGAAGGGTAGTACTCAACTGTAAAAGCGATATACGTTCCAGGGAGTATTTGCACAAGGGAATTACGTTGGCTCGTGCATTCGAGGCGGCTGATTTAGCGAGTCTTTTGTTAATCAATCTGGCAGCTGTCGTCAGCGGATCGGGTGATTATGTACAGGCGCAAACGAACCTTCAAGAAGCCCTGGAACTGGTATACAAGACAGAGCAGCACGATCTCGTTTTCGAGATACTGATCAATCTGGGTAAGACTGCCATTCACTTGAACAATTCCCGCGAGGCGATAGGATACTTTGAAAGAGGCCTTGCACAGGCTTCTAAAGACGCCAATAAGCAGCAAATGATAATGGCACTGACGATGTTAAGCGAGACGGTAGCAGCATATCAAAAGGATTACAAAGAAGCAGAGAAATATATGACGAGGGGGCTTACTCTTGCTCGTGAACAGAATGACCGAGAAAGAGTTCTCAGTTTGCTTGAAGGCCTCGCCGCGCTCGCAAATTACTGGAAGGATTATGCCGGTGCCAGAGAATACTTACAGCAAGCCTTGGAACCTGCCCGTAACCAGGGGGACACGGAAAAGATCTCCGACTTTCTAATAGGCCTTTACGAGATCGCCGACCGTGAGGATGATTATAAAACAGCGGAGGCATACCTGGAGGAGGCTCTACCATTGGAACGTGAACGGGGAGACCTGGCAAAGTGTCGTGCCTTACTGGTAAAGCTTGCCGAGCTTGCCAGCCATCAACAAAATGATGTGAAGGCCGAAGTATACCTGGAAGAAGCCTTGGTGTTGGTGAACAAACAGGATGATAAAGAGGCAGTGTTTGCGTTGCTGCTGGACCTCTTTGGACTTGCCAAATATCAGAAGGACTATGTGAAGGCAGATGTACATCTGCAAAAAGCCTTGACGATGGCTCGCGAGATCGGCAACCGGGAAGCGATATGCCAGGCGCTCAATTTGCTCAGCAGTTTTTATTTTGATCAGCAACTCTTTGACTTATCCCGCTCCACGGCACTTGAGTCACTCGCTCTTGCTCGTGAAGAGAATGATCAGTACTTTGTGGCGGTGAGCCTGCACAACCTTGGAAGAGCGGCTGAAAAGCAAGGGGATTTCATCAAAGCACGTTCTCTCGGTCAGGAATCCCTCACTATTCTGGAGACAGTGGAGGGATTTCCGGTGGACTTCATTAGACAATGGCTGGCTACCCTTCCTGAAAATTGAAAGAATCTCTTACAGAGGTATTGTCAGGAGCTGCCTCTGGAGGACGAGTGCCTCTAAATGGCTCACCAAAGAGTACCCGAGATGTCCCGGCATAGGGCGTTTATTTATTTAAAGGAGGACTAAATATCCTCGATAAATTCCTTCTACGTTGCAGCTACACAGATGGGCCCGCAGCCTATTTTTTCACGCTTCCAGAATACGGTAGGAAAGAAAGAATGGGTGAAGAAAAAGGGGTACATGCATGGCAAAAAAATCGAAAAGACAACCTCTACAGGAAGATTTGCCTTTCCACCTGAGCGCGCGGGCGCGTGTCTTCTTGCCGATCTGCGATGATAATCCCTATGCTGCTTATTTACTAGAATATTGTTCTAAGGCATGGTTCAAAGAAAGCTCAAACGAATGTGACAGTTTGAACAGTCCAAATACAATGTCGTATGCGGCTACAAGGCCTTTTATAGCCACATACTTTTTACGAACTGTCACATTGATTTGAACCATGCCTAAACAAAAGATCATCTCAGAGTACAAGTATGCAGAAAAACAGGCGTAAGAAGAAGCCGACCTTGCTGCTATGACGGAAGAGGAGCGAGAACAGGAGTTGATCGACCGTGTTGATGAAGGTTATGACCGCTACATGGACCGCCTGTTAAATGAAAATAATGGCGAAGCATGGCTCAATGATGAAGAGGATGCAGTAGAGGGACGCGATGGCTATTTCGACCTGCATATGGATCATATCAAAGAGGAGCTTTTGCAAAAGACGTGCTTTAGCGCCCAATTGCCGACAAATGTGGAAGAGCGAAGCGCTGTGATACAACATAAACTCTTGGGAGCACTCCATCTGCTTGATGAGAAAGGGTATCTCTGCCACGTCTGGCCCTACGATCAACTGAATGAGGAGGTTCTAGAAGATGCGATGGAAGAAGCCTATCCCGCGCTTTTTCAACGTTACAAGGACAGGGAGCAGCAGCGCAGGCGCGAAGCGGACCGGGTGCGTCATCATCTTCATATGGCCAGAAAATATGGCCTCTCCGCCACACTCACCCTAGAAGAGTGGCTTGCCACCCTGGCATATTTTCACTGGAAGTGCGCCTATTGCCAGCATGCACCCTATACGGTGCTGGAGCATTTTGAGCCCATGATAGCCGGAGGCGGCACGACCAGGTACAACTGCGTTCCGGCGTGCGACGAGTGCAATCTCGGCAAGCATGGATTGCATCTAGATCACATTCCTGCTGAATATGGAATAGATGAGGGAATCGCATGTGTGCGCTCCTATCTGGCTTCTCTCCGCCAGCAAGCGCTAGAAAAGCGGCAGAAGCGCTTAGGAGCGGGGGCTTCTGTCATAGAGGGAAAGAGACCGTAAAAAGCTGCAAAATTCACTCTCGACTTACCAAGTTCCATATAGCTCCAACCTAGAAGTTGAGCGGTCGTTCCCGCACTTTCGTAGTCGGGATGAGTCTTTTCTAGTTTCTGCTATTGACCGGATGTCATTAGTCCGGTCCGTCACTCACGCTAAAAAGCTGTGTCCCAGTTTAAGGATGCCGAAGTGAGTTGGAACTTGTGTTTCATGACCATGTGTTTTATACTTCGACTCGTAGATGTTTAGGAGGACATGATATGAATGATGAACTCGATCAGTTTATAGCGCTTGCCACGCAGGCCAAAGCTCGTCGCCGTTTACATCCTGATGCCGAAAGGAAATTGAACTCGCTTTTGTCTCGCCTCTATCCCGATGATATTGTTGTTCAGGAAGTATTTGCAATACTCGGTGGGCGTATTGACCTGATGCAGTTCGCTTTCAATGGCCGTCGCGCTGTCTTCGAGTTTTTCTTTACACCTGATCAAGTACCCCAGGATTTGCGTCTGCTTGAGCTGGCGAAAGCCGAGATCAAAGTTGCAATCTTGCTCGATCGCTCGGTTAACCCGGCAGTAGCTGAAGAATATGTTCGGAAGAAACCAGATCATTTTCCGTATCTCTGGCTAAGCGAGCTAATGATGCCGAGCAAGGAAGCGGAATGCTTGATCAGATTGCGTGAGATCGTTGACGAAAATGCCTCTATCAATCGTCTACGCCGCGTACTTTCCTTAAAGGGAGGGAATATAGTCGAAGAACTCCTGAGCAAGGAGTTCGAACATATTGAACATATCCTGAGCGATCTCAGCTTTCCCCCTTCAGATTTGTCGACTACCATTAGCAGCCTTCTGACACATCAGCGGCACCGATTACGTGAAGCTCTAGACTTTTACGTCGGCTCTTCCCTACAAAATCTTTCCTCCCTGGGTCACGCCCCGGGAATCGGAGTCTATGCTCTTTACTACATGGGAGACTACGAACCTTATAAGCCCATCGCTCACCTGCATAAAACAGGATACGAGCAACCGATTTATATCGGGAAGTGTGTTCCTCTTGGCTTAAGGTCGGGAGGACGGATACGGGAAGAACAATCCTCACATTTACCGACCAGACTGAAGGAGCAGGTGAGAAGTATTAGCTCGGCTGTAAATCTGGACATGAAGGATTTCAAGTACCGCTTCATTACTCTTGACCACGGTGAACCGGAGCTGATCTACTCCCTTGAGTTACAGCTCATCAGGATGCAGCGTCCGCTCTGGAATGTCTGCGTGGAAGGTTTTGATTATCATTATCCAGGTCTAGGGCGCTCTGCTCAATCATCTTCAGAATGGGATACCTTGCATCCGGGCCGTCCCTGGGTGAGCAAATTAACCGGGAGGTCGAGAGAAGTAAGCGCTATCCATGAAAAAATCAGACGATTCTTGGAACTCATGGCAGCTTAGCCGAAAGGTCCGCTTGAAGGGTCAAGACATAAAAGCGCTATGAGTATTTGCCGGCAAGAGACGAACGGTAACCTTTTGCTTCTTTTGCCTATCATACTCATATGTTCAGAGGTGCTGCTAAGAGAGAGGGGTAGGAACATTGCCATTTGAAATCAGGTAGACATCCTGCCCCTCTTGCCTTTTGCGCCAACGTCATGTATATTCTTAAAAGAGGAAAAACAGGCCGTGACATCCTGCCTTCGCGAGCGCGCAACATCCTATGTCATGGCCACACGAAATGTAGATGTGAGCGTTGAAATCGCCTCCCAAGCCGATGTACAGGAAGCGCGCGGCGAAGTTGTGACACCCTGCCTTCCAAGCAGGCTGTCAGGAAACTACATTCCATCTTCTACCCCTTCATTGTCTTGGCAATCATCCTCAGTGATCGTCCTGACCCCATCAGAAACTGCTATGGCAGGGTTTCGGGCCAAAATCCCGCCTGGGTGCGGTTCATTTTTTTGCACACAGCAGGGAGGTGGTAAAATAGGGGAAAATGACCAGGAGAGAGGCGAGAGCATGAAAGGCAAGAAGAACAAACGAGAACGGAGCGCGCAGATACAGCAGGTGAGCGCAGGACTGCGCGACGTACTGGGGATGACCCAATGGAGGAAAGAGCACCCGCACGCGACGTGGGCCGAGATCGAAGCGGCGGTGGATGAACAGATCAACCAGCTGCGGGCCCAACTGATCCAGGACGTGGTGCAGCTGGGGGAGACCGAGGAGTGGAGTGAGATCCCGCAGGAGGAGCGTCCGCGGTGCGCGACCTGTGGCAAGCCGCTGGTGGCACGGGGAGAGCAGACGCGCTTCATCCAAACCACGGGAGGAGAAGCGGTGAAGCTGAGGCGCACCTATGGCACCTGCCCCGCGTGTGGGGTGGGCTTTTTTCCCGCCTTTATGAGGAGTTAGGGCTCTTGAGTGGAGGGCTGACGCCGCGTGGAGAAGAAACGCTGGTGCGCTTGGCGAGCTGGATGCCTTACGCGTCAGCGCGGGAGCTGCTGAAGGACCTGGTGGGGATCCAGGTGAGTAAGGCAACGGCGCGCCGCCTGACGCTGGGAGCAGGGGAGGCAGCGCTGGCGGTGTGCGAGGGGGAGGTAGAACGCCTCAAGCAGGAGGTGCCCCAAGCGCCTGCTGGCGCAGACCAGCAACTGCTGAGTGCAGATGGAGCCTTTGTGCATCTGGTGGGAGGCGAGTGGGCCGAAGTCAAGACGCTGCTGATGGGGGAGGTCACCCGCAACAAGCGGGGAGAGGTGTGCACGCAGCGGATTTCCTGCTTTTCGCGCCTCTCTCGTGCCGAGCGCTTTGCGGAAGCAGCATTGGTCGAAACGCATCGACGAGGGCTGGAACGGGCGGCAGCGGTGTGCGCGGTGCAAGATGGAGCGGAGTGGCTGCAGGGGTTGGTGGACTATCATCGTGCGGACGCGGTGCGCATCTTAGATTTTGCCCATGCCGCCGAATACCTCACTGAGATCGGGCAAGCGGTGCAGGCAGCGGGAGGGAGACTCCCCGCTCGCTGGCTGGACGGAGTGCTGCATCGGCTCAAACACCAGGGACCCCAACGAGTGCTCAAACACCTGGGCTGGTTGGCCGCTCGCTATCCCAGTCCCCTCATGCAGGAGAAATTGACCTACTTACAGAAGCGAGAAGCGCACATGCAGTACCCGACCTATCAGGCAGCCGGCTGGCCGATTGGCTCGGGGAGCGTGGAAAGCGCCAACAAGCTGGTCGTGGAAGCACGCCTCAAAGGCGCTGGCATGCGTTGGTGTCGACAGAACGTCAATCCCATGCTGGTGCTGCGCAATGCGGTCTGCAATCGGCGCTGGGATGAGACGTGGCAAGCCGCCAGGAGGCAGCGGCAGCAGAGCCGCCACCAGCTGCGAGGCCAGCGCATCCAAGCACGCTATGAACAGGCCTTGACTCGCTTGCTGACGCTGTGGCTGTGGTTCAGGCCTTCGACTCCACGCCCAGTGGGTGAACCCACCCCT
>WNEZ01015695.1_pt1 | contig 11783 bp, 14 predicted proteins | sample 5400521 | NCBI WGS metagenome assembly WNEZ01 (sample SAMN13153339, study PRJNA577476) | soil metagenome | isolation source: 120 cm saprolite under Douglas fir tree site 2 hole 1 replicate 1 | place: USA:California | collected 2015-04-18
CGTGGAGACGATAGACAGCGAAGGCCCCTACGGCGCGAAGGAGGCGGGCGAGGGTCCGCTCAACCCGGTGATCCCGGCGATCGCGAACGCGGTGTTCGACGCGATCGGCGTGCGCTTCGACGAGACGCCGATCACCGCGGAGAAGATCCTCGACGCGCTCGGCAAGCGCGACAACCGCGGCGTGCCGAAGGACCGGATCGGACCGACGGGACTGTCGGACGGTAAGAGCGATCCCAAACGGGCGTTGCGCAGGCTCAAGGCGAACACGGATACGCGCGAGAAGCGGCGCGCGGAAACGCCGGCCACGTAATGCTGAGGCTCCCGAAGTTCACCTACGTCGCGCCGGCCACGCTCGCGGAAGCCATCGGCCTGCGCACCGAGAACCTCGACTCGTCGATGTACGTCGCCGGCGGCACGGACGTGTATCCGAAGATGAAGCGCCGGCAGTTCCAACCAGCACAGCTGATCTCGCTCGCTGCGGTGGTGCCGAATTCGATCTCCAATGGCTCCGGGTTGACCATCGGCGCGGGCGCGACGCTCACCGAGGTTAGTGCGCATCCGAAGGTTCGCGCTGGATATCGCGCGCTGAGCGAGGCGGCCGCGCTCGTATCCACGCCGCAGCTGCGGAACATGGGCACGATCGGCGGCAACGTCTGCCTCGACACGCGTTGCAACTGGTACGACCAGTCGCTCTTCTGGCGCACGGCCGAGGGCTACTGCATGAAGACGCACGCGGAGGTGGTCTGTCGCGTCGCGCCGTCGAGCGCGCGCTGCCTCGCCGTGGCGAGTGCCGACACAGTGCCGGCGCTCATCGCGCTCGGCGCCTCCGTCAGGGTGGCGGGCCCGAAAGGCGAGCGCAGCGTCGAGTTGGCGGACTGCTATCGCGAGGACGGGATCCGGTACCTCACGATCGAGCCGGGCGAGATCGTCACAGAGATCCGGCTGCCGCCGAGCGACGGCTGGCGATCGACCTACCTGAAGCAGCGCGACCGCAACTCGTTCGACTTCCCCATCGCCGGCGTCGCCGCGGCGGTGCGTTGGGACGGTCCGGTGGTGGCCGAGGCGCGCGTGGCCATCACCGCGCTCGCGTCGCGGCCGGTCGCGGTCGACGCGAGCGCGCTCGTCGGGACAAAGCTCGACGACGACGCGATCGCCGCGGTCGCCGACGCCGCGCACAAGGCAGCGCGTCCGATGGACAACACCTCGGGCACGATCAGCCAGCGTAAGCGCGCCGCGCGCGTGTTCGCCGAGCGCGCGCTGCGCTCGCTCCGCGTATGAAATGAGGCGAGCGAGGAGCGGCTTTGCCGCGATGAGTGCGTCCACAAGAGCGGAGCGACGCGGCGAGGCGACGCGGCGAAGCTGGCGGAGCCGAGCGCGAAAAACATGACCACACCGTTCCGCGCCATCGCCGTCGTCACCGCGGCCGGATCCGCGGAGCGCTTCGGCGGCAAAAAGCTGCTCGCGCTCGTCGACGGCGAGCCGCTCCTCGATCGCACCATCCGCAGCCTGAGCGCGATGTGAACGCGATGAACGACGCGCGCGTGCGTCCGGTGGAGAACCCCGATCCGTCGCGCGGGATGTTCTCGTCGATCCAGATCGGCGTGGCCACCGCGAGCGGCGACGCGCTGCTCGTGCTTCCCGGCGACATGCCCTTCGTGCGCGCGGAGACCGTGCGCGCGGTCATCGAGAAGTACCGCGAGAAGCCGGCGATCGTCTCGCCGCGCTATCGCGGCAAGCGCGGGCATCCGGTCGCGCTGCCGCTCTCGCTGCGCGATGAGATACGCGACACGCCCGCGACCGCGAACCTCCACGAGGTCATCAAGAAGCACGCGGACCAACGTGTAGACCTCGAGGTCGATGACCCGGGGATAAACCGCGATGTGGACACCCCTGCTGATCTTTTTGACGGGCCGAGACCGGGGGTCTAACGTCCGCTTCGGTGAGCGAGGGTCCAGCCGCCGACGACGCGCGCCCTGAGGGCCCTGAGGTCAGCCGTCGCGGTCTGCTGATGAGCGCCGCTCCCATCGTCGCGTTCATCGCCCTCGAGGCGATCGGCGGCCTTGGCGCGTCGAAGCCGAACGGTCCGATCCAGGTCAAGGGGGCCGAGGGCGTCATCTACCCCGACCCGACGCTCTGCATCGGCTGCCTCACCTGCGAGGTCCGCTGCTCACAGGTGCACAAGGCGCAGGGCCTTTCCGACGTGCCGCGCATCCGCATCTTCAACGACCCGGCCACAAAGGTCGCTCCGGTCGTCCAGGCCGCATACCCGGACCGCGGCAAGTTCCACCAGGAGCCGTGCCTCCAGTGCCCGACCGCGGAGTGCCTCTACGTCTGCCCGGTCGACGCGCTGCAGGTCGATCCGAAGACCGGCGCGCGCTTCATCAACGAGGACAAGTGCGTGACCTGCGGCCGCTGCAACGAGGCGTGCATCTTCCCGGTCTCGTCCGAGACGACCGCGACGAACCAGCTCGTCTTCAACCAGCACTCGCGCATCACCTACGACCCGGACAAGGACGTGTTCGCGAAATGCGACCTCTGCTACTGGCGTGAGGGCGGCCCGGCCTGCGTCGAGAGCTGCCCGATCAACGTCCGCATCCGCCAGGGCATCATCAAGGTCGAGAGCGGCCGCATGTGCCTCGCGGCGCCGGCCTCGACGCCCGAGACCTGGGACAAGCTCCGCGCGTTCCAGACCTTCGAGGGCAGCCCTGCGCAGGGCAAGGCCTAACAGCGTGCGTGGTCTTCTCGGTCTGCTCGTGGCCCTCGCGGGCACCGCGGTCACGGGATTCGTCGTCATGACCATCGCGGGGCAGTCGGGGACGATCCAGCCGTGGAGCAACGAGCTCGGCGACGACTTCATCTTCGTGCGCGCGCTGCCCGCGGTCCTCGCGCTCGGCGTGCTCTACGGACTCATCGGCGGATGGCTGTCGCCGGCCGGGGCGTCCGCGCGACGCGCCGACGGCGCGGTGCGGCGCTTCTCGACGACGACCGTCCTGCTGCACGCGTTGCTGATCGTCGGCTTCCTCATCGCCCTGCCGACGGGCGCATGGCAATACCTCGGCGGCATCCTCGACGTGCAGGGCCCGCTACCGACGTACCTCTATTACCGGATCCACTACATCGGCGCGGGCATCGTGCTGGTCAGCGTCTTCGCGTTCGTGACGTACTGGTGGATGACCGGTGACCGCTCCCTGTTGTTTCCGCTCGATGACTGCGCGCGCTATCTGCGCGGTTTCGCGCAGGAGCTTCCGTCGATGCTCGGTACACGCCTCGCGCAATTGCTGCGGCTCGACCTGAAGCAGCCCGCGGGATCGCCGGGCGCGTTCTCGTTCTACGAGAAGGTCTGGTCGTTCCCGACGTTCGGCTTCGGCATCGGCCTCATCACGATCACTGGGATCGTGAAGCTGCTCCGCTACGCGATCCCCATCCCCGGGCCGATCGTCTGGGCCGACTCGACGCTGCACGTCGCGGCGATGGTCATCCTCATCATCCGCATCGCCGATCACCTCCGGTACACGCTGGCGCGCTGGCCACTGGTGGTCGCGATTGCGACCGGCTGGCTACCCAATCGGGTAGGTCAGACCCGAGCCGCGCCGGCCACCGGAGGCGACGAGTGAGGCGCATTGCCGGACTGCTGGCCCTCGTGTGGTGCCTGCCGAACCTGGTGGTGGCGTTCTGGATGGTCCAGGGCGCATTTGTCGCAAAGACCGCCCAGCACGAGGGGATCGTCGCGCAGGCATCGCTCCTGCTTGGGGGTCTGCTGATTGCGCTATTCACCGTGCTGCTCGCACGACAGGCTCTGCGAATGCTCGCCGCACCCGAGGCTTCGGGCGCATGATGTGACCTTGCGCACGCTGCGCGTCGTCTACCTGGCGCTGCTCGTGGGCCTGCTCAGCGTCAACGTGACCTCCGCCGCGTCGCCTATCCGCCAGCTCACCAGCACCTCCTCCACGAACGTGCGCCCCGTCTGGAGCCCAGACGGAAAGCGCATCGCCTACCAGAGCAACCGCGACGGCAGCTACCACATCTACGTGATGGACATCGACGGCGGCAACACCAAGCAGATCTCGAGCGGCTCCGACCTCGATGACCGCCATCCCGCGTGGAGCCCCGACGGCAGTGCCATCGCCGTCGACTCGGGCGATTCAACGCATCGCGAGATCTTCATCATCGACGTCTCGAGCCAGCGCCGGACGCAGGTGACGAAGAGCAACGCCATCGCGAGCTTCCCGAACTTCAGTCCCGACGGAAAGCGCATCGCGTACTACGTGTACGACGCCGGGACGATGGACGTGTGGATGTCCGCGCGCGAGGGAAGTGGGACCGCGCGCGTCACCACGCAGCTCGCGAGCGAGAAGAACAATCAGTGCACCTTCGCGTGCCACTCGGTGCGCTGGTCGCCCGACAGCAGCCACATCGCGTTCTCCGATGGCGACCTGTCGCGCGTGCTGGTGATGTCGTCCGCGCCGTCGAGCTCACCGCAGGCGATCAGCCCCGACGGCGAGCGCAGCCACTTCCCGGTCTTCCTCGCGAACGGCCAGCTCATCTACGTGACCGAGCATCTCTCGATGGATCAGAGCTGGACCGACCTCTGGCGCCAGCAGCCCGATCCCACCGCGCAGCGCGACCAGATCGCCCAGGGCATCCTCGCGCAGGGCCCCTTCGAGTTCTCGGCCGACGGGTCGCAGCTGCTCTTCGCCTCCCCCCGCAGCGGCAACTTCGAGATCTACGCCGTGACGCTCGACGACGCCGGCAAGACCGCCCTCTCGACGAACCCGAACGCCGTCACCGTGACCCAGGCGGCGAAGGCCGGGACGCCGCTGCTGCCGGGGATGTCGCTCGAGGCGTACATCTTCATCGCCCTGGTGATCCTCGCCCTCGCCTTCGAGCTCGCGTACCGGATGCTCAAGCGCCGCCGCGCTCGCGTCGTCGCCCGCTAACTCTTCTCTTCCTCATCCCGGCCGCGCAGGAGCTCGCGCCGTGTCTTCGGAGCGCTGGCTCCTCCGCCGACGACGCGGGAGCGCCCGCGGCCGGCGGAGCGGCCATCGCCGCGAGGTCGGACCGCAGCGACGCGAGCTCGTCGAGGATCAGCCCGAGCTCGCTGGCGTGCAGCTCCTTGAACGAGCGGATCTGCTGCTCCAGCCGCGCGACGCGCGTCTCGAGCTTGCGGCGGATCGCCTCTTCCATCACAGCCTCTCCATCCCGCGGTGGGTCACGATGTTCGGCGCGCTCGGGTCGGCCTTCTCCGCGAGGATCACGTCGCCGCGCGCGATCTCGCGGAGCAGCTGCTCGGCGCTATCGGCCGCGCTCTGCCGCGTCGTGACGAAGAGGAACGCGTCGCCCAGCACCGCCTCCGCACGCCCGCGCAGCTCCGGAGCCACGACCACGAGATCGTAGTGCGGGGGCATTTCCTCGAGCGGTTCGAGGCGCACGCGGATCTTCAGCCCGGCCTTATTGACCGCGTGCTCGAAGCGCCGGAAGACCTGGAGCCACGATGTCGGCAGCTCCTCGCTGAACGCGCAGACGATCGTCGCGATGACCCGCGGACCTCGCGTCACTACCATTGCGAAAGATGATGGACGACAAAGCCTCGCGCGACATCGCCACGCGCGCGGCCTTCCGCGCTGGGCCGCTCGCCGTGGCTCGGGCCGGGGACCCCGGTTCGTTCAGCTGGCGGGGCCGGCGCGACGCGATCGTCGGCGCGGCGGTCGAGGTCCAGGACCTGCTTGTGAACATCCTCCGCCAGGAGTGCCCCGGGGACGCGATCCTGACCGAGGAGGGCCCCGAGGACGAGACGATCGACGTCAGCGCCGAGCGCCTGTGGATCGTCGACCCCATCTGCGGCAGCCTCAACTTCGCGATGGGCATCCCCTTCTTCGCCATCTCGCTGGCGCTGCGCGTGAACGGCGATCTGCGCGTCGGCGTGGTGTACGACCCGATGCGCGACGAGATGTTCTCGGCCCAGGTCGGGCAGCCGGCGACGCTGAACAACACCGACATCAACGTGCGCGCGGTCTCGCTCGGGCCGGAGTTCTGGGAGCAGGCCTGGGTCGGCGCCGACCTCCCGCACGACGGGCCGGTGCTCGACGAGGCCCTGCGCGTCTACACCATCACCTCGCGGGACGTGCAGCATCACGTGGTCCTCGGCTCGCCCGCGCTCGGGATCTGCTACGTCGCGTGCGGGCGGCTGCACGCGTACTGGAACCTCGATGCGCGTCCATGGGACGTGGCTGCCGCCGGTGTGATCCTCCGCCAGGCCGGCGGTCACATCACCGATGCCGACGGCGGTTCGTGGCTGCATTCGAGCGGCACGTACGTCGCGGCCGAGAACGTCTCGCAGAACTGGGCGCTCAAGACGATCAAGATGGTGCGCGAGCAGACGAAGAATCGCGCAGCCAAAGCCGAGGGGATCCTGGGCTGACCATCGGCACCTCGATTCGTCCACCGCGTTTGGCGAGGGCTGCCCTCGTCGCGCTCGTCATGAGCCTCGTCGCCTGCGGCTCGCCGCCGCCGCCACCGGCCGCGGCGAGTGGCCCGACGTCCAGCGCCGAACGTTTCCAGGCGACGACCTGGACATTCGACCAGGACTCGGTGGGTGGACTTCCCGCCGGTGCCGCCGCGTTCACCGGTCAGTGGTCCGTGCGCACAGAGCAAGGGACGCCAAGCGCGCCGAACGCGCTGTGCCAGACGGCGTCGGCGGACTACCCGGCGATGCAGCTATCGAACGAATCGCACAAAGACATGTCCGTGACGGCACAGGTCAAGCCGATCTCGGGCCGCACCGACCAGGCGGCGGGCGTGCTGCTGCGTATCAGGGACGCGAAGAACTACTACATCGTGCGGGCGAACGCGCTCGAGGGCAGCGTCGTCATCTTCAAGTACGTGGAGGGGAGCCGCAGCGAGATCAGGAGCGGCGCCGTCAGCGTCGCATCAGGGGTCTGGCAGCAGCTGCGCGGCGAGGCGATCGGCACGACCCTGCGTGGCTACCTGGGCGGCAAGCTGATCGTCGAGGCGACGGATGCGACATTCAGTGAGGGCCGAGCGGGTCTGTGGACAAAGGCCGACTCCGTGACCTGCTTCGACGACGTCGTGCTCGCGCCGGTCGGTGGTCAATAGACGCCGGTCTGACGCCGCGGCTCTCGCTCGCGCAGATAGCGCGCTACTTCTTCCGGCTGGGCGCGCTCGGATTCGGTGGCCCCATCGCGCTCGCGGGCTACATGCAGCGCGACCTGGTCGAGCGGCGACGGTGGTTCACGCAGGAGGAGTACCTGCAAGGGCTGGCGGTGTCACAGACGCTCCCCGGTCCGCTCGCGGCCCAGCTGGCGATGTGGCTCGGCTACGTGCGCCGCGGCTTCTGGGGCGCGGTCGCCGCGGCGCTGCCGTTCATCCTGCCGCCGTTCGTGATCGTCAGCGTCGTCGCCGCGGTGTACGTCGAGTTCCGCGGCACCACCGTCATTCAAGCGCTCTTCTACGGGATCGGGCCGGCGGTGATCGCGCTCATCCTGCGCGGTGCGTGGAAGCTCCTGCGCGTGAGCATCAAAGAGGACCGCCGACTCTGGGCGATCTTCGGCGTCGTCGCTGTAGTGACGTTCCTCGTGCGGAGCGAGGTCGCCATCCTGTTCCTCGTCGCCGGGCTCGTCGGCGTGGTGCTCTTCGCGCCGGGATGGCTCCTCCGGCGCGTGCCGACCGCGCCTGCGCTCGTGCCGGTGTGGCTCGGCTCGCTCCTGTCGGCGGCGCCGACCAGCGATCCGAATCTGCTCCTGCAGCTCGGGATCTTCTTCTTCAAGGCCGGCGCGTTCACCTTCGGCTCGGGCCTGGCGATCGTCCCGTTCCTGCAGCAGGGCGTGGTGCGCGACTTCGGGTGGCTGAGCGAGCGTGAATTCCTCGACGCGGTGGCCATGGGCATGATCACGCCGGGGCCGGTCGTGATCACCGCGGTGTTCGTCGGCTACCTCGTCGCCGGCCTCGCCGGCGCGACCGTCGCCGGCGTCGGTGTGTTCCTGCCGCCGTTCCTGATGGTCGTGATCTTCGCGCCGTGGATCATCCGGTTCCGAAAGCATCCCGCGGTCGTCGGGTTCACCCGCGGCGCGACCGCGGCGGCCGCCGGCGCGATCGTCGGCGCGGCGGCGGTCATCGCGACACAGGTGCTGGTGGACATCCCGACGCTGGCGATCTTCCTCGTCGCGCTCGCCGCGGTGTGGTCCGCGAAGGTCCCGGAGCCGCTGCTGGTGTCCGTCGCCGGGATCGTGGGCTTCGCGGCGTTCGCGCTCCGCTGAGCGCTATTTGACGACGATCTTCCCCGTCATGTGCTCGACCGTGTGGAAGCTGCAGAGGTAGGCGTACTCGCCCGGCTTGGTGAACGTGAACGTGAAAAGGTCCCCGCGGTTCATCGGGCTATTCGAGCGGAACGAGCCGTCCGCCGCGACCACGTCGTGTTTCGCGTCCCCCGCCACGATCTCCCACGTCACGCTCGCGCCGACGGCGACGGTGATCTCGTCGGGCGCGAAGTAGTTGTCGCCCATGGTGACCTTGCCCGAGAGACCCGGGGTCGGGACGGGGGTCGGCGTGGGCACCGGGGTCGGTGTTCCGGTGGCAGTGGGCGCGATCGTCGCCGCGGTGGTCGCGGTGACCGGGGCCGCGGGCGAGCACGCGGCGGCGAGGAGGCCCAGGGCGCACAGCATCGCGCAAAGAGAAGGGCGGCGACTTGCGTCGCCGCCCTTCACGCTTGCGTGCCGATGCGTACGGCTCAGTTGTTTCCCATCGCGTCGAGCAGCGTGCGCTCGATCAGACCCGCGGCAACGTCCACCTTGTACGCGTTGAGGCTCATCGGACGAGCCACGGTGCGGATCTGCGCCGCGGCCGCCTTCGCCGTCGCCTTCACGTCCTTGCCCTTGAGGGCGTCCTCGACGACCTTGGCGCGGTACGGGACCGGCGACACGCCACCGAGCACGACGCGTCCGTCCTTCCAGTTCGGGCCATCGAGCGTGAACGAGATGGCGACACTGGTGAGGGCGAAGTCGTACACCTGACGGTCCTTGAGCTTCGACCATCCGAACTTCGTTCCGGAGGCCGGCGCGGGGATGGTGACGTGGGTCATGAACTCGCCCGGCTTGAGGATGTTCTCGCGGAGCACATCCACGCGCGGGCCGGTGAAGTATTCGTCGAACAGGACCGTCTTGTCGCCGTTCACGCCGGTGATCTTCGCTGAGGCGTTCAAGGCCATGAGAGCGGTCGCAGTGTCCGACGGGTGGACGATGTAGCAGAGCTCGCCGCCGATGATCGCGTGGTAACGGTTGTCACCGGTCACGGCGTAGCAGAAGTCGCCACCCTTCTTGTAGCAGTTGAAGTCCTCACCACGGAAGAACCAGCAGCGCGGCCGCTGGTTGATGTTCCCGCCGAGGGTGCCGAAGTTCCGGATGAGCGGCGACGCCACGCTGAGCGCCGCCTGCGAGAGAAGGCCGAACTTGTCCTGGACCGTCTTGTGGTCGATCACGTCCGACAGGGTCGTGGCAGCGCCGATGGTCAGTGACCCACCGCTCTCGCTGATGCCCACGAGCTCCTTGATCGTCGTGATATCCACGAGGACGTCCGGTAGCGCGAGGCCCTTGCCGTGGACCCAGTCCTTCATCAGGCCGCCGATGAGATCGCTCCCACCGCCGACAACCCTCGCCGTCTTGGTCGAGTTCGCCTTCAGGAGGTCTACGGCTTCTTTGATCGATGTCGCGTCGTAGAGCTCGAATGCTCTCATCTCATATCCCTCCCTTAGCTTCCCTTCAGTGCGGCGAGCAGCTTGTCACGAGTGAGTGGCATGTCGGTGACCCACGCACCGACCGCGTTGTAGACCGCGTTGACGACCGTGGGCGCGGGCATCGCCATGGGCGGCTCGCCCAGACCGTGGCCGCCGAAGGTGCCGTAGGCCTTGGGGTGCTCGATGATGATGACCTCGGCCAGCGGCGCGTCCTTGATCGAGAGCGGCCGGTAGTCGAGCAGGTTCGGGTTGAGCGGAAGTCCGGTGGCCTTGTCGATGAGCAGCTCCTCCGTGAGGACCGCACCGAGGGCCATGACCAGACCACCTTCGATCTGCTGGCGGATCGAGAATGGGTTGAACGCCTTGCCGACGTCGTGGGCCGCGACGTAGCGCGTGACCTTGACGGTCCCGGTCACGGTATCGACCTCGACCTCTGCCGCAGCCGCGCCGAGAGCGACTTGCTCCCAGTTGGTGGGCTGCAGATAGTTCGCCACTCCGACGATCGCGGTGGCCTTGAACTGCACGATGTCCGAGAGGCCCAGGGTCTGCTTGGGATCGCTCTTGACGAAGACTTTGCCGTCGACCAGGTCCAGGTCGGCCGTGGTGACCCGCGTCGCCGAGTTGGCCTTGGTGAAGTTGTCGTTGAACTTCCTGGCGCCCCAGTCCAGCGCCTGGTTGCGGGCGTCGATGCCCGCCTCGTACATGCCCCGGCCACCGGTGTTGGTCATGCGGCTTCCGTTGGTGCCGCCGCTGTCGGTGGTGTTATCCGTGTCGATGTACGGCGTGATCGTGATCTGGCTGAGCGTGACGCCGAGCGCCTCGGCCGCGACCATCACCATGTTGGTCCGCTGGCCGGAGCCGATGTCCGTGACACCGGAGACCGCCTGGACGCTTCCGTCGCTGTTGATGATCACCTGACCCGTCGAGGGGTTACTGCCGGCGCCGTGGCTGCAGAGGTGGGCCGCCATACCGATGCCGTGGTAGACGCCGGGGCGGACCAGCTTGGTCTTTGGCGCATGCCACACCTTGGTCCAGTTGATCGTGTCGCGGACCGCGGTGATGCAGTCGCGGATGCCGGGGTTGCTGAACGGCTTCTTGGTGTCCGGATTCCCGACCTCGTTGAGGTTCTTCAGCCGGAACTCGATCGGGTCCATGCCGATGGCGTACGCCGCCTTGTCCATCGTGGTCTCGAGGGCGAACGTGCCGTTCGGGTGACTCACGCAGCGGTACGGGCCCGACTTGTAGCTGTTGGTCATGACGTCGACGGCCTCGAGCCGCAGGTTCGGGATCACATACAGGTCCTGCATGTTGACCCACGACCCGTTGGCCGCGCTCGCGCGCTGCGCGCCGACGTTGGCGATGACCTTGAACTGGCCGAACTGGATCTTGCCGTCCGAGTTGACGCCCATCTTCATCTCGTTGCGGAACTCATTGCGGTGCGTCCGCGTGACGAAGTCCTCGTAACGGGTGTAGTTGTTCTTGATCGGACGCTGGGTGATCTTCGAAAGGATCGCGGCGTGCACCTCGGAGAGGTCGATGCCGCTGCGGTAGCCGTAACCGCTGCCCAGGTAGCCGGTCTGCGTCACCCGCACCTTGTTCTGCGGGATCTTGAGGGCCTGCGACAGACCGGACCGCGTGCCGTGCGCGTGCTGGTTGGTATACGTGACGTTGAGCTTGTCGCCGTCCCAGTAGGACAGCGAGTTGGTGATCTCGAGAGCGACGTGCTGCTCGACGGACTTGTGCGCCACGTTGTCGACGACCTTGTCGGCCTTGGCGTTGTTCGGGTCGCCGCGCACCAGCGGCGCGGTGATCGCGATGGTCGTGCCGTCGAGGGTGCTGGTGAACTGTTTCGGGGTCGACGACTTCATCGCCTCGAGCATGTCGAGCGAGGCCGGAAGGACCTCGTATTGGACGTCGATCGCGCGCATGGCCTCGTCGCCGATGTGCTCGCTGGTGGCGGCGATGACCGCGATCGGCGCACCGACCTCGAAGACCTCCTCACTGAAGAGGAAGCGCGTCGGCTGGGCCGAGCCGAGGA
>WNEZ01004826.1_pt1 | contig 11782 bp, 10 predicted proteins | sample 5400521 | NCBI WGS metagenome assembly WNEZ01 (sample SAMN13153339, study PRJNA577476) | soil metagenome | isolation source: 120 cm saprolite under Douglas fir tree site 2 hole 1 replicate 1 | place: USA:California | collected 2015-04-18
GGCCGACCTGGTGGCGGCGATCCGCGCCATTGCGCCCGCCGCGAAGCTCAAGCAGATCGCCGACGAGCGCATCGCGCGCACCCGCGCCTACACCACCGAGATGGCCGAGTTCCGCCAGAAGATCGCGCGCGAGAACGCCGACCGCACGCCGGTGAGCCTCGAGCGTATCGGGCTCGAGCTCGAAGCCGCACTCGCCAAGGACACCTGCTACGTCTGCGACGTCGACTCCGGCAAGACCATGGACCCGCTGATGTCGTTCGGCGGCGACGACAAGCCCTATTTCGCGACCAGCCCGAACATTCTCGGCTGGGGCATGGCGGCGGCCTTCGGCGTCAAGCTGGCGCGGCCGGACCAGCCGGTCGTGTCGGTCGTGGGCGACGGCAGCTTCCTGTTCAGCGGCCCGCAGCCGTTGTGGACCATGGCGCGCTACAAGGCGCCGGTGATGACCGTCGTGCTCAACAACCACAGCTACAACAATGAGCGCAATCGGATCTGGCATTACGGCGGCCGCCAGTTCAAGACCGGCCGCGACATGACCTGCTATCTCGGCAGTCCCGACGTGGACTACGCCAAGACGGCGGACGCCTTCGGCGTTGAAGGCGAGGTCGTCAAGGAGCCCGGCAAGCTCAAGGACGCGATCGCGCGCGCCCAGCGCGCGGTGGCGGACGGCCGGCCCTACCTGCTCGACGTGCACACGTATCGCGACGGCGTGGGCGCCGCCTCGACCTGGCATCCGCCCTACTCGGTCGCCGACCAGCGCGCGCGCAAGGTGTGACCATGCGGCGTCTCGTTCTGTCGTGCGTCGTCGCGGCGCTGTCGCTCGCCGCTGCCCCGGCGCGGGCGCAACCCGCAAGCGCGCTGCCGCCCGGCGAGGGCCGCGACCTCGTCGCCACCGCTTGCGCGCAATGCCACACGCTCGCGGTCATCCATTCGGTGCGCGACGGTCCCGTCGGATGGAAGCGGCACGTCTACAACATGGTGATGCGCGGCGCGCAGCTCACGCCGCGCGAGGCCGACACCATGCTGGACTATCTCAACACGAATTTCGGCCCCGGCCAGCGCATGCCGCCCGCGAAGCCGATCACGCTGCCGGCCGGAGCCGGCAAGGAGCTGGTCGAGACGCGCTGCGCGCTCTGTCACGATCTCGAGCGCGTCACCATCGCGAAACGCCAGAAGCGCGACTGGGAGGGCCTCGTCGCCAACATGTTCGAGCGCCTCGGCCAGTCGGCCCCCGACGAGGCGCGGGCGATCTCGGCCTATCTGGTCACCCAGTTCGGACAGGATTAGCGCGCGCTCTTGTGACTTCGGCGGCAAGGCGATATCGCAGCGCGATGACGCCCGCCGCCAAGCCCCTGCGCATCTACGTCGACGCCGACGCGTGCCCGGTGAAGGACGAGGTCTACCGCGTCGCGGCGCGGTACGGCGTGCCGGTGAGCGTCGTCGCCAACGGCTTCATTCGCGTGCCGCAGGATCCGCTGATCGAGCGCATCGCCGCCGGAACGGCGCCGGACGCGGCCGACGACTGGATCGCCGGGCGCGCCGGTGCGGGCGACATCGTGATCACCGCCGACGTTCCGCTCGCGAGCCGCTGCGTGAAGACCGGCGCGCAGGTCATCGCGCCGAACGGCAAGCCCTTCACGGAGGACTCGATCGGCATGGCGCTGGCGGTGCGCAACCTGATGCACGACCTGCGCTCGGCCGGCGAGACCACGGGCGGGCCGCGGCCGTTCGCGCCGCGCGACCGCTCGGCCTTTCTCGAGGCGCTCGACCGGGCGATCCGGCGTCTGCAACGCGTGCAAGATTGAGCATGGCGGCACCGCTCGTCCAGCTCAAGGACATCGCGCTCACCTTCGGCGGCACGCCGCTGCTGGCGGGCGTCGAGCTCAGCGTCTCGGCCGGCGAGCGCGTGTGCCTGGTCGGGCGCAACGGCTCGGGCAAGTCGACGCTGCTCCGCATCGCGGCCGGGCTGGTCGAGCCCGATGGCGGCACGCGTTTCGTGCAGCCGGGCGCCACGGTGCGCTACCTGCCGCAGGAGCCTGATTTTGCCGGCGCGGCGAGCACGCTCGCCTATGTCGAGGCCGGGCTTGGTCCGGGCGACGATCGTCACCAGGCGCGCGCGCTCCTCGACGAGCTCGCCCTCACCGGCGACGAGGTCCCGTCCCGCCTCTCCGGCGGCGAGGCGCGCCGCGCCGCGCTCGCGCGCGTGCTCGCGCCCGAGCCCGACATCCTGCTGCTCGACGAGCCGACCAACCATCTCGATCTTCCCACCATCGAGTGGCTGGAGCGCACGCTCGCCGGGCGGCGCGCCGCGCTCGTCGTGATCAGCCACGACCGGCGCTTCCTCGCCAACCTGACGCGCGCCACGGTGTGGCTCGACCGCGGGAAGAGCCGCCGCATCGAGCGCGGCTTTGCCGCCTTCGAGGCCTGGCGCGACGAGGTGCTGGCCGAGGAGGAACGCGACCAGCACAAGCTCGACCGCAAGATCGTCGCGGAAGAGCACTGGCTGCGCTACGGCGTCTCGGGACGGCGCAAGCGCAATGTGCGCCGGCTCGGCGCCCTGCAGGCGTTGCGGCAGGCGCGCCGCGACTACCGCGCCGCCGCCGGCCGCGCCGCGCTGGCGGCCGCCGAGGCGGATTCGTCGGGCACGCTGGTGATCGAAGCGGATCGCGTGACGAAATCGTACGACGGCCGGCCGATCGTGCACGATCTCACGACGCGCGTCCGGCGCGGCGACCGCATCGGCATCGTTGGCCCGAACGGCAGCGGCAAGACGACGCTCGTCAGCCTGCTCACCGGCGCGCTCGCGCCCGATGCGGGCGCGGTCCGCCTCGGCGCCAACCTGGCGATGGCGACGCTCGATCAGACGCGCGAAAGCCTCGACGACGACGCCACCGTGACGGAGACGCTCACCGGCGGGCGCGGCGATACCGTGACGGTGGGCGACACGCCGCGCCACGTCATCGGCTACATGAAGGACTTCCTGTTCGCGCCCGAGCAGGCGCGCACGCCGGTCTCGGTGCTCTCGGGCGGCGAGCGTGCCCGCCTGATGCTGGCGCGCGCGCTCGCCAAGCCCTCCAACGTGCTCGTGCTCGACGAGCCGACGAACGACCTCGATCTCGAGACGCTCGACGTGCTCGAGGAGATGCTCGGCGACTACGCCGGCACGATCCTGCTGATCAGCCACGACCGCGATTTCCTCGACCGCGTCGTGAGCGCGGTGCTGGTGCCGGAAGGCGATGGCCGCTGGCAGGAATACGCCGGCGGCTACACCGACATGCTGGCGCAGCGCGGCGAGGACGTCGCGCGCGAGGCTTCGCCCAAGCCGGCGGCGCCGAAGGAGGCGACGGCGCCGCCGCGCGAGCCGAAGGCCGGCAGGCGCCGCCTGAGCTTCAACGAGAAATATGCGCTCGAAACGCTGCCGGGCGAGATCGCCGCGCTCGCCGCAAAGATCCGCGACTGCCAGGAGCGGCTCGCCGATGCGGGCCTCTATGCGCGCGACCGCGCCGCGTTCGACGAGGCCTCGGCCGCGCTCGCCGCCGCGCAGATCGCGCTCACCGCCGCCGAGGACAAGTGGCTGGAGCTGGAGATTCTGCGCGAGAGCATCGATGGCACTTGAGGTGCCGTAGGGCGGGTTAGCCGAAGGCGTAACCCGCCGATCCGCAAGACTTATGCGATTGATGCGTAAACGGGATATACACGCCGCATGTCGAGCGGGCCGATGTCGAATGAGACGCCTGCCGCGGGCGCGGACTGCCCGCGCTGCCGCAAGCCGGCCGATCTCTGCGTGTGCGACGGCATCGTGCCGATCGCCAACCGCATCGCGCTCCTCATCCTGCAGCATCCGCAGGAGCAGGACCGCGCGCTCGGCAGCGCGCGCCTCGCGGCGCTGCAGCTCAAAAATGCCGTGCTGCGCATCGGCCTGTCGTGGCCGAGCCTGTCGAAGGCGCTCGGCCGCCCGGCCGAGCCGCGGCGCTGGGCGATCCTTTATCTCGGCTCCGCCAAGGTCGGCCAGCTCGCGCGCGATCGCGACGTCGTCGCGCTCGACCGCAAGGGCGAGGCGGAGCCCGACCAGGACGCCGCGCTCTCCGACATCGAGGGCGTGGTGGTGCTCGACGGCACCTGGAGCCAGGCGAAGACGCTGTGGTGGCGCAATCCGTGGATGCTCAAATGCCGGCGCGTGGTGCTGGGCCCCCGCCGGCCGTCGCGCTATGGCAAGCTGCGGCGCGAGCCGCGCCGCGAGGGGCTCTCCACCATCGAGGCCGCCGCCATGCTGCTCGGCCGGCTCGATCGGCCGGAGATCGAGGAGACGCTGGTCGCGAGTTTCGAGCGCATGCTGGCGAAGTATCGCGCGGCGCAACGGACGTAGCCCGTAGGGCGGATTAGCGAAGCGTAATCCGCCACCTTTGTGAGCGGCGGGTTACGCCTTCGGCTAACCCGCCCTACGATCCTACGACTTCCCCATGCTCTTGCGAAACTCGTGCGCCGGGTAGACGCCCAGGATGATCAGCTCCTTGGAGAAGAACTTCAGCTCCTCGAGCGCGAGCTTGAGGTTCGGGTCGTCTGGGTGGCCGTCGACGTCGGCGTAGAACTGGGTCGCGAAGAAGTTGCCCTCGATCATGTAGCTTTCGAGCTTGGTCATGTTGACGCGGTTGGTGGCGAAGCCGCCGAGCGCCTTGTAGAGCGCGGCCGGAATGTTGCGCACCTGGAACACGAAGGTGGTGAGCACCTGACCGTCGCCGCTTCTCGCGCGCTTGTCCTCGCGCGAGAGCACGATGAAGCGCGTGGTCGAGTGCGACTCGTCCTCGATGTTCTCGGCGAGGATGTGCAGGCCATATATCTGCGCGGCGAGCTTGGAGGCGATGGCGGCGCGCGTCTTGTCGCCGCGCTCGGCCACCTCCTTGGCGGCGCCCGCCGTGTCGGCCGCGACGATCGACTTGATGCCGAGCTTGCGGATGTAGTTGCGGCACTGGCCGAGCGCCATGATGTGGCTCTCGACCGTCTTGAGGCCCTTGAGCGTCGCGCCCTTGAGCGCCAGCAGCTGGTTGCGGATGGGCAAGAAGTGCTCGGCCACGATGTGCAGGCCGGCGGTCGGCATCAGGTGGTGGATGTCGGAGACCCGGCCCGCCACCGAATTCTCGATCGGGATCATGCCGAGATCGGCCTCGCCGTTGGCGACCGCCGTGAAGGCGTCCTCGAAGGTCGGGCACGGCACCGGCTCGTGGTCCGGATAGGCCTCCTTGCAGGCGATATGGGAGTTCGCCCCGGGCTCGCCCTGGAACACGACGGTCTTGCGCTTGGCCGGTTTGCTGGATCGTTTGCTGGATCGTTTGCTCATGGCGCGCCTTGTATACCAACCCTTTCGGCTCGTCATTCCGGGATAGCCGCGATTTCGGGGTTACCGAGATCGATGGCGAGCCAAGCCGGCGGGCGGGATGCACGGTAGCGCGTTCAGCCTACCGCGCGGGAGCAGCCGCTCGCCGGACGGCGACATGGGCCGAGGTGAAACCGGCTCAGGCGGCGGCGCGTCGCCAACCACAAATCGAGCGTGGAACTTGGTCGATTCTCTTTGGTTATATGCTCGGTAATTCACCCACTGAGGAACACCCCATGACCAAGATCGCGCTCGCCGCAGCGACCGCCGCGGCGATGTTTACGGCTGCCCCGTTGCTCGTTGGGGCCATCCCTGCCAAGGCGGAAAACCTCATAATGGCCCAGGCCGGCATCGATGTCCGGGTGGGTCGTGATCGGGATGAGGGGGTCCGTCGCAACCGGCGGGATGAGGGCGCAGGAGTCACCGTCGGCGTTGGCCCGAGGGGCGTTGTCGTCGGCCCAAATCGCAGAAATTGCCGCACTGTCACCACCACCGTCCAAAGGGACGATGGCAGCGAGGTGAGGCGCACGGAGCGCCGTTGCGATTGAACGGCGCGTAGGCGCGTTCGGATGGATTGAGCACGCGTGCCCGCCAACAGCGATCAGTTATCAAAAAATTCTTTTGACGACTGATACCTGATCCCTCGGCGGGCACGGAGAGCGCGTCTTTGCCAACTCCGTCACGAACCTGGGTCTTCCCGGCGCATGCGAACGGGGGTGACCCATTTTGTCCCGGATGCCTTCCGGTGACACTCACCGGGACAGCAGGACGCGTGCCTTCTCCAAATCCTCCGGCGTGTCGACGCCGAGCGGCGCCGAATCGACGATGGCGACGTCGATGCGCATGCCGGCCTCGAGCGCGCGGAGCTGCTCCAGCTTCTCACGTTTTTCGAGCGTCGAGGGCGGCAGCTTGACGAAGCGCTCGAGCGCGGCGCGCCGATAGGCGTAAAGCCCGATGTGATGATAGAGCGGCCCCTCGCCCGCGGGCGCGGTGGCGCGGGTGAAATAGAGCGCGCGCAGGCGCCGCCCGCCGAGGGGCGAGCCGATGACCTTCACGACGTTCGGGTTGGTGCGCTCGGCCGGATCGCCGATCTCGGCCGCGATGGTGGCGATGTCCACTTTTGCATCGGAGAGCGCGCCGAGCGCGGCGCGGATATCGGCGGGATCGAGCGTCGGCAGGTCGCCCTGCAGGTTGACCACCGTGGCGACGCGCCGCTCGGGATCGATCTGGTTGAGCGCCTCGAAGATGCGGTCCGAGCCCGAGGCGTGCTCGGCGCTCGTCATCACGGCGCGGCCGCCCGCCTTCTCGGCGGCGACGCACACCGCCTCCGAATCGGTCGCCACCACCACCTCGCCGACATCCGCCTCCCGGGCGCGCTCCAACACATGGGCGATCATCGGCCGGCCCGCGATGTCGGCGAGCGGCTTGCCGGGCAGCCGGTTCGAGGCGAGCCGCGCCGGAATCAGGATGATGACGCGATCGCCGGCCATCGGAGCCCCAAAACGGCAGGAAAATACGACCAATTCGCCCCGCTTATACGGGTTGCCAGGGGCGAGGCAAACCGGCTATCTGTGCGCCGCTTTCCCCGGGCCGCACGGCCCTTTCCGCACCTGACGCCACGAGCCGTTCCGCGATGGACTCCTTTGAACTTAATAAAATCCTGATGGCGGTGCTGTTCTGCTGCCTCGCCCTGCTGTCGCTCAACATCGCGGCCGGCGCGATCTTCACGCCGCCGAAGCCCGCGAAGCCCGGCTACGAGATCGCGGTGCAGGAGCACCCGGCCGGCGGCGGCGCGGCCCAGCCCGAGAAGGCGGAGCCGATCGAGGTCAGGCTCGCCAATTCGAGCGCCGAGCGCGGCCAGTCGGCGGCGAAAGTCTGCCTCGCCTGCCATACCTTCGAGAAGGGCGGCCCCAACAAGCAGGGACCCAACCAGTGGGGCATCGTCGCCCGGCAAAAAGCCGCCGAGCCCGGCTTCAACTATTCGGCGGCCATGAAAGCCAAGGGCGGCACGTGGACGTTCGAGGACCTCGACCAGTTCCTCGCCAATCCGAAAAGTTTCGTGCCCGGCACTGCCATGACCTATGCGGGCATGCCGCGCGACCAGCAGCGCGCCGACGTCATCAACTATCTGCACACCCTCGCCGACAAGCCGGTCGACCTGCCCAAGGCGGCCGCGAAGTAACGCGGCTCGGCCCGGAAGCGAGAACGTTCGGCCGGGCCCCGCGCCCAGCCGATGTCGTTTGAGGGAGCGCGCCCGCACGGAAAAGTGAAGGCGGGCGCGGGACTTAGCCGCGGCATGGCTGGCCATGCATCCAAAAAGCGACATAATCCGTTAAAGACATAGAGCACGACCCGAAAGCGGATGCCGGCTTTTCGAGAAGACCCTGCGCCAGCCAGAAGCGTCGCAGTTCGTGACCGCCGTCCGTCAGAGCATCCGATCGATCAATTGCGGAGAAAACCCTTGCGCCTGACCCGCCGTCAGATCCTCCACCGCAGCGTCCTCGCCCTCGCCGCCCCAGCGCTGGCGAAGCTCGGCATCACCGGCCTGGTGCGCCCCGCAGCGGCGCAGACCGGGCGCAAGTGGCGGCACGCCCTCTCGCTCTTCGGCGACCTGAAATATCCGGAGGGCTTCAAGCATTTCGAATACGTCAACCCGAATGCGCCCAAGGGCGGCAGCGTGCGCCAGGTCGCATTCGGCACCTTCGACAATTTCAACCTGGTCGTGGCGGGCGTGAAGGGCAATATCGCCGCCGCCATCGACCAGATCTACGACACGCTGATGGCGCCGGCCTTCGACGAAGTCTCGACCGAATACGGGCTGCTCGCCGATGCGGTGAGCCATCCCGACGACCATTCGTTCGTCGTCTATCGGCTGAACCCGCTGGCGAAGTGGCACGACGGCAAGCCGGTGACTCCGGAAGACGTGATCTTCTCGTTCGACGTGTTCAAGCGGAACAGCCCGTTCTCCGCCGCCTTCTACAACCACGTGGTCAAGGCCGAGAAGACCGGCGAGCGCGAGGTCACCTTCACGTTCGACGGGCCGGGCAACCGCGAGCTGCCGCAGATCGTCGGCCAGCTCAACGTGCTGCCGAAGCATTGGTGGGAAGGCCGCGACCGCAACGGCAACAAGCGCGACGTGACCGCGACCACGCTCGAGCCGCCGCTCGGCTGCGGAGCCTATCGCATCAAGGACTTCGAGGCCGGGCGCCGCATCGTCTACGAGCGCGTCAAGGACTATTGGGGCAAGGACCTGCCCGTGAACATCGGGCGCGATAACTTCGACGAGCTGCGCTACGAATATTTCCGCGACTCCACGGTCGCGCTCGAAGGCTTCAAGGCCGATCAGTTCGACTGGCGCACCGAGAACAGCGCGAAGAACTGGGCCACCGCGTACGACTTCCCCGCCGTGAAGGACAAGCGCGTTCTGCTGGAGGAATTCCCCATCCGCAGCCAGGGCGTCATGCAGGCCTTCGTGTTCAACATCCGGCGCGACAAGTTCAAGGACGCGCGGCTGCGCCGCGCCTTCAACTTCGCATTCGACTTCGAGGAGATGAACCGGCAGATCTTCTTCGGCCAGTACAAGCGGATCGCGAGCTATTTCGAAGGCACCGAGCTTGCCGCCACCGGCACGCCCGCGGGCCTCGAGCTCGAAATGCTGGAGGCGGTGCGCGACAAAGTGCCGGCCGAGGTCTTCACCACCGCGTTCACCAATCCGGTCGGCGGCAAACCCGAGGCGGTGCGCGCCAATCTGCGCGAGGGCCTGCGTTTGCTGCGCGAGGCCGGCTACGAGATCCGCGACCAGAAGCTCGTCAATGCCAAGACCGGCGAACAGGTGACGGTCGAGTGCCTGGGCTCGGATCCGAACGCCGAGCGGCTGTTTCTCTTCTACAAGCCCTCGCTCGAGCGGCTGGGCGTCGGCGTCACGGTGCGCACGGTCGACGAGGCGCAGTACGAGAACCGGCTGCGCCAGTGGGATTTCGACATGATCGCCGCAAGCTGGGGCGAATCGCTGTCGCCCGGCAACGAGCAGCGCAACTTCTGGGGCTCGCCCGCCGCCGATCAGCCCGGCTCGCGCAATCTCGTCGGCATCAAGAACCCCGCGGTCGACGCCATGATAGACCGCGTCATCTTCGCCAAAAGCCGCGAGGAGCTGGTCGCCGCCACCAAGGCGCTCGACCGCGTGCTGTTGTGGAACCACTACGTCGTGCCGCAGTGGACCTATGGCAAACAGCGCACCGCGCGTTGGGACCGTTTCAGCCATCCCGAGAAGATGCCGCAATACGGCGCGTCCGCTTTCCCGATCGTCTGGTGGCACGACCCGGCAAAGGCGGCGAAGAGCGGGGCGCGCCAGTGAAGATTACGCGCCGGAATGCGCTGCTCGCCGCCGCCGGCGCGCTTGCGGGCGCCGCGCGACTTGCCCGTCCGGCGCAGGCCGCCGACGAGGCCGAGCGCCACGGCATCTCGGCCTTCGGCGACCTGAAATATCCGGCCAACTTCACGCATTTCGATTACGTCGATCCGCAGGCGCCGAAAGGCGGGCTCTTCTCGCAGATCGGCCCGAGCCGGATGTTCAACCAGAATTTCCAGACCTTCAATTCGTTCAACAGCTACATCCTCAGGGGCGACGGCGCGCAGGGCATCGAGCTCACCTTCGCGACCTTGATGTCGCGCGCGGCCGACGAGGCCGACAGCATGTACGGCCTCGCGGCGCGCGCGGTCCGCGTCTCGGCCGACGGCTTGATCTATCGCTTCATCCTGCGCCCCGAAGCGCGCTTCCACGACGGCACGCGGCTCACCGCGCACGATGTCGCCTGGTCGCTCACGACGCTCAAGGAGAAGGGCCATCCCATCATCTACCAGCGCCTGCGCGACATGGTCTCGGCGCAAGCCGCCGACGACGCCACCGTCGTGGTCCGTTTCGCCGAGAAGCGCGCGCGCGACGTGCCGCTGTTCGCCGCCTCCATGCCGATCTTCTCGCGCGCCTATTACGCCAACCGCCCGTTCGACGAGTCGAGCCTCGACGTGCCGCTCGGCTCCGGCCACTACAAGGTCGGACGCTACGAGACCGGACGCTACGTCGAGTACGAGCGCGTGAAGGACTGGTGGGGCGCCAAGTTGCCGGTGAGCGTCGGCATGAGCAACTTCGACACGGTGCGCTACGAGTTCTATCGCGACCGCGAAGTCGGCTTCGAGGGCTTCACCGCCAAGAACTATCTGTTCCGCGAGGAATTCACCTCGCGCGTCTGGGCAACGCGCTACGCCTTCCCGGCGCTGCGCGACGGCCGCGTCAAGCGCGACGTGCTCGCCGACGACACGCCGTCGGGCGCGCAAGGCTGGTTCATGAACATGCGGCGCGACAAGTTCAAGGACCGCCGGCTGCGCGAGGCGATGATCGACGCCTTCGACTTCGAATGGACCAACAAGAACATCATGTATTCGTCGTATCAGCGCACCCATTCGGTGTTTCAGAATTCCGACATGATGGCGGTCGGCAAGCCGGGCGCCGAGGAGCTTGCCGTGCTCGAGCCTTTCCGCGGCAAGGTGCCGGACGAGGTCTTTGGCGAGCCCTACGTGCCGCCGGTCACCGACGGCTCGGGCCAGGACCGCACCCTGCTGCGCCGCGCGAGCCAGCTCCTGCAGCAGGCCGGCTTCATGCTCAAGGACGGCAAGCGCGTCACGCCGAAGGGCGAGCCGCTGGCGATCGAGTTCCTGATCGACGATCCGACCTTCGAGCCGCACCACAACGCCTACGTGAAGAACCTCGCCGTCGTCGGCATCGACGCGACGGTGAGGCGCGTCGATCCCGTGCAGTACAAGGCGCGGGTCGACGACCGCGACTTCGACATCACGGTCGAGCGCTTCGGCTTCTCGACCACGCCGGGCGACGAGTTGCGCACTTATTTCTCCTCCCAGGCCGCCACCATGAAGGGCACGCAGAACGTCGCCGGCATCGCCGACCCGGTGGTCGACGCGCTGATCGACAAGATCATCGCGGCGGACAACCGCCCGGCCCTGGTGATCGCCTGCAAGGCGCTCGACCGGGTGCTGCGCGCGGGCCGCTATTGGGTGCCGCACTGGTACAAGGGCTCGCACTGGGTGGCGTATTGGGACGTCTTTGGCCGCCCTGCGACCAAACCGCGCTATGCCCGCGGGGTGCCCGAGACCTGGTGGTACGACCGCGACAAGGCCAGCAAGATCGAGCGATCCGGGTGATGGATGCTTGCCGCGCCGCATGCACGGCCTTACCTCTCCGCGCACGCGGGGAGAGAGAGCGCAAGCGCCGAGTTCCTGGCCCGACAACTTCGATGTATGACTGACCGAACCGCATGACCGCCTACCTGATCCGCCGCCTGCTGCTGATGATCCCGACCCTGTTCGGCATCATGCTGGTCTCGTTCGTGGTGGTGCAGT
>WNEZ01044969.1_pt1 | contig 11781 bp, 15 predicted proteins | sample 5400521 | NCBI WGS metagenome assembly WNEZ01 (sample SAMN13153339, study PRJNA577476) | soil metagenome | isolation source: 120 cm saprolite under Douglas fir tree site 2 hole 1 replicate 1 | place: USA:California | collected 2015-04-18
GCGGCGCGGTCCTCCGACCGTTCGCGCCCGCTCGTTTGGTACGCGCGTTCTCTTATGCGAGCGGCGAGATTTCTTCCGCCCGGTTAAGCCAATAGGATTGCAAAAAGATTCGACGGCGCACCGATAGACGCGGCCATCCTCAACGCCAGGGACCGAATCTCCGATACTAGGAGCCAATCGAAATCTTGCACGGCGACGGACGATCTGTTTTTTAATCAGCAGGACTGGAGCACAAAGCCCAATAAAAATGGCTTTTTCTGACATGTAATCGAAATTTGTCAGTAAATCCGGCTCGTAATCAGCAGGTCGTCGGTTCGAATCCGACGGGTGGCTCCAAACAATCCCTGAAAATCAACGACTTCTTCTGAATTTGACGCGAACATCGCGGCACCAACAAGCCGAATTGTCCGCATCCTGTCCGCATTTGTCAAGGGCACGAGGCGCGCCGCGAAATTTCTACAGCCGATCGCAGCAGCCTTGCTCGGAAAGAGAGGGGGCGAACGGAAGGAAGGCGGGCTGATTCTTTTAACTCAAACATCCGAGTGCCGCGCGGACCTCCACGTACTGCTAGGATCTCCTGCATTCAAGCTAGCCGGCGCTGCGGTGCTTCGACGGCTACCGGGAGACCCCTTGGTCTGTTGATTCGTCTAATCACGTGTTGGAGAGTTCAGTTTGTGGGGCCAGCGCGCCGCGGCTATGATGCTCTAAAACGGGTTGCCAACCGTGCGACAGGACCGTCACCAGCGAGTGCTCGAAACAACTTCCTGGAAAAATGATTCGGGAGAACAAGCTCCTGACGTTTATTTTTCGGCGGACGTAGAGACAGACGGCCCCATACCGGGACCCTTTTCTATTCTGTCCTTTGCACTTGTTTATGCGGGTAGCTTCGATGGAATCAAATTCGAACGTCCAACTGGTCTGAAGCCCGTAGCGTTTTATCGTGAGTTGAAGCCAATTTCGGAATCGTTCCAAGAAGAAGCGCTCAGAGTGAACGGGCTCGACCGCGAGCGCTTGATCAGAACAGGTCAGCCACCTCAACGAGCGATGACCGAAGCGAGTGTGTGGGTTAGGGAAATATCAAAGCAGGGATGTCCGGTATTGGTAGCGTATCCGCTCAGCTTCGATTGGAGCTGGTTGTACTGGTACTTTGTCCAATTTTCTAAAGACGGGTCTCCTTTCGGCTATTCTCGATGCTTCGATATCAAAACGGCCTTCGCTGTGAAAGCTGGAGTTCCGATTGGCAATGCCGGCCGCGCACGACTGCCAGACCTTCTCAGATCAGCGCGGGTCCATTCTCATAATGCTCTCGACGACGCGATCGAGCAGGCGGAGATATTCGCTAACTTGTTCGAGTGGGGGACTGTACATGGGGGAGGTTCTGACAGCTCGTCGTACTGAGACGCAATCACGATTGGCGAAGTTAAAAGCTCATTTGGGAGCATCGGCTCCTCGTGCTGAAGGAAAGGCTTGTATCTATATCACTGGATCTTTTGGCCGAGGAGAAGCAAGCGCACATAGTGATTTAGATTTATTCATAGTCGGGCTTGGCACTCGAAATAATCGTGCGCTTCCTCGTCTCGAAGAGATCTGTATCAAGGCAGATCTGATACAAGCTACTCGTGATCTCCATTTTCCGGAATTCTCCGGAGATGGTGAGTACCTAGAACATTATACTGAAGACGAATTAATCGGGACGCTAGGTCAGCCAGAGGACGACGCCAACAACACATTCACGGCACGGCTACTGATGCTACTTGAAAGCCAAGCTGTCGTTGGAGTCTCTGTTTATGAAAGGGTCGTCAAGAACGTTGTAGCCGCCTACTGGCGCGATTACGAAGATCACAAGAATGAATTCATTCCCGCATTCTTAGCCAATGATATTCTAAGGTTGTGGCGAACCTTCTGCGTGAATTACGAAGCAAGAACCGCAACCGATCCACCTGAAAAGAAAGCAAAGCGCAAAGTCAAAAATTATAAGCTGAAGCATAGCCGATTGCTCACGTGCTATTCTGCTCTGCTCCATCTCTTGTCGACGTACTCTCTTCAGCAAACGGTGCATCCCTACGATGCATTGGACATGGCTATGTTGAGTCCGACTGAACGGCTCGAAACGTTACTTGAACAGAATCACATAGCACATGCGCACGAAACGATCGGCGCTCTCCTCAAACAGTATGAAGTCTTTCTTGCCGCAACCGACGCTTCGGAAGGTGAAATGGTCGCGCGTTTTCTCGACCTGGCGAGAGCCAGAGAGTACTTCCAGTCGGCTAACGTTTTGGGAGACTTGACATTCAAAGCGCTGAGCCTCATCGGTGGCGAGAACCCGTTCCACCGAATTCTGATGGTCTAGGATCAGTTTCGTGCTGAGGACGCAGTCGTGCGAGGAGACGGAAGAATTTTTCGGCGCGGGCACATCTGGTGGATCGCGTATTGTAGAGACGGTCGCGAGTATCGGGAGAGCAGCCGAGGCACGGGCGAAGCTGCGGCCCGCCGATTGCTCCGAAATCGGCTGTCAACGCCGACACTGGATTCTCTGACGATCCAGGACTTAGTAACGCGGCCCGAAATACTCGAGCATGTTCCGAAAGAAGCAGTTAGAGATCTTTACGCCGATTGTCTGGTGGCTCTAAGAAAAGTTCGCGCGCGCCTATCCTCGAAGCTCACTCAAAGAGCGTAACCGACCGTCAGTTGAGTTGTAACTGGGTGACCAAGTTACACAAATTCCATCTAGTTTCTTGCTCAGCGTCTTGCTCACGGTCCGACGGATAGGGCCAGTGTTCGAGGAGCGCTGATTGGACGGCTCAGCATTTGCTGTCTGCGTCGTATCAAGCATGCGGAGACCCTTGACAACCTCGCCTAACGTCAGCCGCTCGAATGGCTTATCAAGCTTCGGTTTGAATGCTTGGTCGTAGTTCACGCCTTGCGAGCCATATGCGAGCTGAATGTCTCTCTGGCCAGAGTCTCGAAGAGATTTATCGCTTTTGTAGCCACGCCGAGAAGATGTGAGCCCGCAAGTTCACCACGCTTGATTCTAGCGAGATTCCCTTCAGTATACTCTCGAAGTTTTCGGCATGCGTCAGATGCTCTGTAAACGGACATGCTTTTCCCTGGAGACCCTTATATGTCTCGCTGATCGATATATCCAACAAGCTCATCCAGCAGCTTAGTGATGGTCTTTGCACAAATCCGGTAATTCGCGAGACCGCTGCCGTATGGATCGGCGACATCCCATACGATCAGGACAGCGCGATCTAGAATTGGCATTCCCTTCAGTCTTTCAGCGACATACGGAGTCATCGCAACAATCTAATCAAACGTTTCGCTCAGAGACGAGATGTCTTTCGACTCGTGCTTGCTGATGTCCAAACCAAGCTCTTTCATTGCTTCTTTTGCGAAGCGCGTAGCGCCGAAGCCGATGGCGCCGTCGAGCCCAGCACTCTCCACCCGAAAACGCCGCTCAAGGTTCTTTCGCGCTATCGCGACTGCCATGGGACTTCGGCAGGAATTACCTCCGCAAACGAAAAGAATCGGTGGCGACGTTTCGGTCGCATCACATTGGCACCCATACTGCGCGCAACTTATGACGGCTTGATGGACACGACCCTTGACGCGGTCGACTGCGCCTCAAGGTGCGTTTGAAGCCGTGTCGCAGCCTCGGCAAGATCAGCCTCGCTGACGATGTTGTAGCGGTCAAAGATGCTTCGCGTCTTGTGGCCTGACAAAGTCATCGCGATACGATCTGGAATTCCTGCGCGCACCATATTGCGCACGGCGGTCCTACGGAGGTCGTGCACCAGAACTGGACTGAGACCAACCGCCTTTTGGGCGCTCGACCACGCCTTGCGAAAATCGCCAATCGGCTCTCCGTTGCGATGAAACACAAATGGGCAATCGAGCCGGCGTTTGGCGTGCGCACGTTCCATTATCGTCAGAAGCTCGCTCGAGAGTGGCAAGACGCGGCCATCCTTGTTCTTGCTGATTTCCGGCCGCAGGTGAACGACCTTGCCGGAAAGATCCACATCGCGCCATTCCAACGTCTTCATTTCGCCGAGGCGCCATCCTGAGAGGAGTTACGGGGTCCCGCAGGTATTCCGGCAGATTCTCGCGCAGCGCGATAAACGCACCATGGTCGATGAACCCTTGGCGCGCGTTGTCCTCCTCGAGAGTGGGGATGTATGGCATCGTGCTCACCCGACCATCCTGAACGGCAAGACTGAACATCCGCTTCAACGCCGCCAATTCTCGATTGATGCTCGCGTTCGCCGCGCCTTCCTGCTGGCGCCTAGCGGCGTAAGCCTTGACGCGGTCCGTCGTAATATCGATGGCATGCTGAAGACCAAAGAACTTGCACAGGTGGCTGATTGACAGTCTAGCCGAGCGAAGCGAGCGCCGGTTGTTTACGTGGTAATCGGTCAGAAGGCCATTTGCCAGATCATCGAAGGTGACTCGCTCCTCTCGCACTCCCGTGAACCGACCAGTCCCAACCTCGCCGATTCGCTTCTTAAGCAACCGGCGCGCCTCTTTTTCGCTCTCGGAGTAAGAACTTTCGCGGAATTCCTTGCCGCGATGGTAATATGCGATCCAGTAGACGGGACCGCGCTTGAAGATGCGGCCCATCCCTCTCATTGATTTCCGTTCTTTGCGTTCCAAAACGTCCAAGCGTCCTCGATCTCTCGGCTCACTTCGAACCTACGTGTACACGTACGAGCTGACTGCCGCAGACGAGCGCACCCGGCTGCTCGTCGCACTCCGCACAATAATAGATCAATGTTTGGAACGCCGCTGTGTCAACGACACGACTATCGACTCTTCAACCGCGCTGCTTTCGCACGAAGTCGTCCATTGCTCGCTCTGAAAAGCAGAGTGCGCTGCCACACCGCACTGCCAGGCCGTATTTCTTGTAATTGCGGTAGAGCCAATCCCTACTCATCGCGAATTTTTCGGATGCCTCTTTTATGCGCAGTAGCTGTTCGCCCCGTATTTCGCGAGCGCCTTCAGAATCTCGCCGAAGCAGACGCAAGTCCTGAGCATTGAGCAGATTCAGCGCGGCGATCGCCTGCGTTCGCAGCGCCCATGTGGCGTAGGCATCGAGCACCCCAACCTTGTCAGGGTCAGCTACCAGCTCCTCCAACCTCGGGACTTCGAAAAGTCCCACCCCGCCCGGCCTGCGCGGCACACGGGCCAAAAAACGATTGGCCCTGGTCCGCATACTTCACCTCTGGGGTCGGTGTAATTGAACGAGTTCCGGGGCGGCTCTCCCTCCCCATGAAGAGCGCGTCCGTTCGATCCAACTTGATGACTCCGTAGCGGGCCGGTGGCGCGAAGGGCGGGCGCACGTTCCTGGCGACAATGTGCCGAGGCAATAACTGTGGCGAGCGCCGATTCATCGTTGCTAACTGATGGCTGTCGGCTGGCGTACGGTACGGCAGAGTTTAAGTCGGCTGATGTTGCTTTGACCAGAGCGGATGGGGTTTTCTGAGCCTACGAGGACTTCGCCTTGTGGAAAGTTTTAATCAGCAATCCTGGGAAAAGGTCGCCTGTCCTCGGCTTAGTTCGGCAAAGTCAGCGAGTAACAGAGGCTGGGCGATCTATATTCAAGGCAGAATTGTGACGGCAGCGTGAAATTTTTCACTCGGAATATCAGATGAGCCCACTGGCATCGAGAGCGGCCATTCAAACGGCGGAATTTCTAATTCTGTTCGCACTCATTTTTGTCTCTGCTGGCACCATTCACGTCTGGCAGGGATGGCTCTTCTGCGTGTCATTCTCCTTCTCAACCGTCGCGACCGGCGTTTATCTTATGCGGCGCGACCCCGCGCTGCTCAAGCGCCGGATGCGATTCGGACCGGGCGCTGAGTCGCGCCCGAGGCAGAAGATCATCGTGGCAGTCATCTTCGCGATCTTCGCCTCGCTGCTGATCGTGCCCGGACTGGATCTTCGCTTCGGCTGGTCGCAGGTGCCGGCCGCGATCGTAATTCTCGCGAACCTGCTCATAATTGCGGCCTTCGGTTTCTTCCTCGTGGTGTTGCGCGAAAATACGTTTGCAGCCTCAACGATCACCGTCGAGGCGGGGCAGCGCGTAATCTCCACCGGGCCATATGCGCACATGCGCCATCCGATGTACGCGGGCGCCGCCCTGCTCATTTTCGCAATGCCTATCGCGCTGGGTTCCTTTTGGGGGATGCTGCCCGCGGCGTTCGCCATCCCCGTTTTGATTGCGCGCATCCTCGACGAAGAGCGCACGCTCTCGGCCGAGCTGCTGGGCTACGACGACTACTGCCGCGCCGTCCGCTATCGATTGGTCCCACTCGTCTGGTAGCGCCGCCGCGAATGGGCGGGCAGCGCTCGATTTCGGGAATGCGAGGTCTGCCGCAAGCAGCGCTCCGAGAGTCCTCAAGCTCCTATGAGAGTGGCGGTTGGAACGTTGTGGCTCTGAGACTGAAAGCAAAGAAGCCGCGCCCGAGCCAATGCTCGGGCGCTCATTTATTCGGCGCAAGAAGTTCGGTCAAGAATGTAGTCGGCCGCCTTTTGCGCCTGAGCGGCGGCAATCACTACCATGCGTTTGTCACTCCGCAGCTTAGCTAGCCAGCCCTGAACATACGCGGCCTGGTTCTCAAGGACCGCCGGCGAGATGCCAGCTTCGGCGCACAGATAGGCTGCTGAAAATTCCGCCACAAGCTCCTCGAATGAGTACGTGGGCGAGCCGAACGGCGCGGCTTCGGTGATCGATTTCCGGTTCAGCCGTTCTCCCGAACCTGTCGCTCAGCAGAAATGAACAACTCGCGAGGGGGTAGGGTGATGCGATCGGTGATGCTGCTGTAAAAGGCCTTCGAGCCAACCCGCTCAATTTCAGGGGGATTGGACATCCCGGCGATGATCCGCTCGGCCGCCTCGATGGGATCGTGCTGATGCGTCTCGATCTTTGGCAACTTGTCGAGCACCACTTGTGGCAATTCGCATTGCTCAAGATTGAAGAGCCGATAGTATCTCAGGATGAAACGCCGGCGACTCTTCTTGTCGGCTTCATCGCTCTCCGGGCCGGTATCGGTCACCGCGTTAGCGATTTGATCGACCTTCCAGAACACCACGATTTGGCTGTGCTCGCCCTTACGCAGCGATCCGCCGAGTTGGTTCGCTTGCTTCATGGTCAGCCAGAAGGGCGAGACGTATTTTGTCGCCGAAAGCAGAAACAGATTGACGCCCCGGTACGGTTTTTTCGACACGAGGTTGCGCGGCAGTCCGGTTGCGCTCCACGGTCGACGCCAGGGCACAATTCCTTGCTCCAGCAGGTTGATGATCTTCTCGGTCACGATCGCGTAGGTATCCATCGCTCCATCTCCTTTGCTGCGCCCGCTTGTATTAAGTGCACTGACTCGCATCGCTCATTCGCGACAGCCAGGCCGGGCCTCTTTGGGTCGGATCGTGCAGGATGAACATGAACACTTTCCCCCTCGCCCTCTCAAAAAAATTGGAGGGCGAGGGGGAAAGATTCGCGGGGCGGAGGAGCTGAGTGGCTAAAGATTTTGGAATGCGAAGCCGCGTCGCTCAGCGGCCCGCCGGACAGAATTCCTTTACCTGGCCAAGGGCCGCGCGAGGCGGCGAGCCACCATTGAGATTTGCTTGTGAATTGTCTGAGGCTTTAGCGAAGGTATCGCCAACTGAATTTGCGGAGGAATCGCCGTGCGCCCGCATGAGGATCAATCCTCGCCGGGAAGATTGGCGTCCTCGCGCTTTGCTCGTGGGCTCGAACGGTATCCTGAGGGCGCGAAGCGACTCCTCGTATGAACAAGCATGAGCGTGAGCACCGTCCGCGAGGTCTCCGGAAGTCAGATAAACCAGGAGGTGAGGGGCGGATGCGGTTTGCAGGAATCGATATCGGCGGCGAGCGTCACGCTGTTGCGGTGGTGAATGAGGGCGGTGCGGTCGTCGTCAAGTCAACGTTCTTTGGAGAGGACGCAGCGGGATACCAACGGGTCCGGGACCTTGTGGGCGATCCGCACGATTGTGTGGTGGCGATGGAGGCGACGGGACACTATTGGCGCAACTTGTTCGCGTTCCTGGTAGGACAGGGCTTTAAGGTGGCACTGCTGAATCCTTTACGTACGCGACGCTTCGCCGAAGAGGAACTTGAGCGGACGAAGACCGACTCGGTTGATGCACTCGGCATCGCGCGGTTCGCAGCACAAAAGCGACCCGTGCCGACTCCGGTAGCGGATGAGGTGACAGCGGAGCTGCGCGAACTGGTCAGGCTGCGAACCCGGTACGTCGACGAGCATAGCGACAGAATGCGGCAGCTCCATCGCGCCGTGGACTTGGGCTTTCCCGAGTTCACGTGTCACGTTCGCATGAATACGGTGCTGGCCACTGCGATCCTGGCCCGTTATCCGACGGCAAGATCGTATTCAGGCGTTTCTGTGCGCAAGCTCGCGCGTCTCGCCTACGACGGGCGCCACCAGGTGGGCGAGATACTCGCACGTGCCTTAATCGAGACGGCCAAGATCTCAGTGGGAAGTCATCACTCCGAGGCTTACGGGCTGCAAGTCAAATACACGTGCTCGGATATGGAGCTCCTGAGAAATCGAGTGAAGCAGCTCGACCAAGAAATCGAGGGCAAGCTTCAGACTCACGAAGTTGGAAAACTCCTTACCACCATCGACGGCATCGGCTCCCGGACCGCAGCATGCTTGATCGCAGAGTTGGGCGACCCGAGCCGCTTTCGCGACGCCGCCGCGCTCGCCAGCTACGTCGGTGTGGTGCCGCGTCTGCGGCAATCGGGCAAGCGCGCGTTCTCCGGCGCGCGCGGCCTTCCGCTCGGAAATGCGCGCCTGCGTCATCGGCTGTGGATGCCGACATTGGTCGCTGTCCGGAAAAACCCGTGGTTGCGCGCGCACTACGACCGCCTGTTGGCTGCGGGCAAGCGACCGAAGGTCGCGATCGTGGCCTGTATGCGAAAGTTGCTCGGCGCGATCTACAGCGTCGCGCGCAACCGGCGCCCTTTTGTGCCTCGCTTGGCCACGGCTGGACATGAGCAGCCGATGACGGCGAGTTGACGGGGAAGTACGAGGCCTCTTTAACGGGACGCTCAAAAACGGGCGCTCTTTCCGATCCGACAGCCGCAGCGAATTGAGCAGTGAATCGGCTGGGAATCAATCATGCGGGCGCAATTCGTTGGCAGATACGGCTGGTACATATCGCGATGGTCCTTCCGCAGCCTGCTGGTCGCTGCGCGATGCTGGATGATAAAAGAGGGGGATCCGTCGCTGTCTCTTAGGATAAGGCGCATGCGTTGCACCAAGTGCGGGACCGAAAGCACAACGAGCAGAAAGTTCTGCGCGGCGTGTGGCAGTCCGCTGTCCCGTAGCTGTCCGAAGTGCGGCGCGGAAAATGCGCCCTCATCGGCGTTTTGCGAAGACTGTGGCACCGCGCTCGCTGGTCGCGCGGCATCTGCCGCTGCGAGTTCCCCTCAAGCATCGACGGCTCCCAATATTCGTGTCACGCCGGAGCAGTCGGCCGGCGATCCGCTCGACGGCGAGCGCAAGACGGTGACGGCGCTGTTCGCGGACATCAAGGGGTCGATGGAGTTGATGGAGGACCTCGACCCGGAGGAAGCTCGCGCGATCATCGACCCGGCGTTGAATCTGATGATCGACGCGGTGCATCACTACGACGGCTACGTCGTGCAATCCACCGGCGACGGCATCTTCGCGCTGTTCGGCGCACCGGTCGCACACGAGGATCACCCGCAGCGCGCGCTGTTCGCGGCGCTTCGCATGCGGGACGAGATGAACCGTTATTCCGCGAAACTTCGCGAGGCGGGCAATCCGCCACTCGAGGTGCGCGTCGGCATCAACACCGGCGAGACGGTGGTGCGTTCGATCAAGACCGGCGACGCGCATACCGAGTACACGCCGATTGGGCATTCGACCAGCCTCGCGTCGCGGATGCAGACCATGGCGCCGACCGGTTCGATCGCGGTCACTGAGACCACTGAGAAGCTCTGCGCCGGATACTTCGCGTTCAAGGCGCTCGGGCCTGCACGCGTAAAGGGTGTCAGCGAGCCGGTTCAGGTGTTCGAGGTCATCGGGTTGGGGCCGCTTCGTACCCGTCTGCAGCGCTCAGCGGGGCGCGGGCTGACGAAGTTCGTTGGACGCGAGCGCGAGATGGAGGCGCTGAAGCACGCCGCCGATCAGGCGAAGGGTGGGCACGGGCAGATCGCTGCCGCGATGGCCGAGCCGGGCGTCGGCAAGTCACGCCTGTTTTTCGAGTTCAAGGTGACATCGCAATCCGGCTGGATGGTGCTGGAGGCGCTATCGGTCTCGTACGGCAAGGCGAGCGCGTATCTGCCGGTAATCGATCTGCTGCGCAATTATTTCGACATTTCGGCTACGGACGACGAGCGCAAGCGTCGTGAGAAGGTCACCGGACGGGTCGTCGCGCTCAACGGGAGTTTGGAAGACACGCTGCCGTATCTGTTCAGCCTGTTCGGCATCGTTGATGGCGACGATCCTTTGTCGCAGATGGACGGGCAGGTGAAGCGGCGGCGGACGCTCGATGCGATCAAACGCATTCTGCTGCGGGAGAGTATCAACCAGCCGCTGATGGTGATCTTCGACCCAGCTTCGGCTCGATCCCTTAGGCAAGGACTCGGCGGAAGAGATGTTGTCAGCCTTGCTCGGCGATAACGCTGAACTAGTGCCGCTCAAGCGTGTCATTATCGAGAAGACCGAAGGCAATCCTTTCTTTCATGGAAGAGACGGTGCAGGTGCTGCTCGACGAGGGCGCGCTGGTGCGCAACGGCGTGACGCACCTGACCCGCCCGATTTCCGAATTAAAGATCCCGTCCACCGTGCAAGGAATCCTCGCCGCGCGCATCGATCGCTTGCCGCACGACGCGAAGGATTTGTTGCAAACGCTGTCCGTGGTCGGGCGCGAATTTCCGATGTCGTTGATTCGTGCGGTGCTCCCGAAATCGGACGAGGAACTCGCCCGCATGCTGAATGAGTTACAGCTCGGAGAGTTCATCTACGAGCAGCCGGCCCTGGGCGACACCGAATACATTTTCAAGCACGCACTGACTCAGCAGGTCTCCTACAACTCGGTATTGCAGGAGCGGCGTAGGCAATTGCACGAACGAATCGGTGCCGCGATCGAAGCACTGTACGCAAAGTCGATCGAAGACCATCTCGACGAATTGGCCCACCATTACAGCCGCAGTGGTAATATGCCGAAGGCGCTCGAGTATCATGAGCGCGTAGGGCGTCAGGCGCTTCAGCGCTCGGCGTACACGGACGCAATGAGAGCGCTGACCGCCGCAATAGAACTGCTGATGCGAATGCCGGAGAGTCCCGAGCGTGACCGGCGGGAGTTTGGCTTACAGACCGCGCTCGGCCCGGTGCTGATGATCCAAGGATGGGCAGCACCTGAAACGGAGCGGGTTTATCTTCGTGCGCAGAAGCTCGCGGAAACCGGCGGAACTGCGGCGCAACGTTTCTCCTTGTTGGTAGGCTTGTTTTCAACCGCCTACGTCGGCGGCAGATTCCCTGAGGCGCGAGATCGGCTGGAGCAAACTCGGAGCTTTACCAGCCAGCAGCCGGAGCCGGAGTTCCTCCTCGAGCTCACCCATCACGACTGGTCGATTGCGTTATCGACCGGGGAACTGGAGACAGCGCAGCGTCACGTCGAAGATGGCTTAGCGTTTTACCAGGCGCACCCTGGTTCAGTTCCCGTCACGCCCTACAGCGCCCATCATCCCGCCGTATGCGGACATGCGTGGGGCGCCAT
>WNEZ01017973.1_pt1 | contig 11780 bp, 11 predicted proteins | sample 5400521 | NCBI WGS metagenome assembly WNEZ01 (sample SAMN13153339, study PRJNA577476) | soil metagenome | isolation source: 120 cm saprolite under Douglas fir tree site 2 hole 1 replicate 1 | place: USA:California | collected 2015-04-18
CGGGGGGATCGTGACCGGCACCGGGACTGGTTCGGATACGACGCCGCCCAAAGTGACCATTACCTCGCCGACCTCCAGCCTGACCTACACCGCGACCGGCTCGTCGCTGACCCTCCAGGGCACCGCCTCGGACAACGTCGGCGTGACCCAGGTGACGTGGGTCAACAGCCGGGGCGGCAGCGGCACCGCCACCGGGACGAGTAGCTGGATTGCTAGCGCGATCGCCCTCCAACTCGGCTCGAACGTGCTCACCGTGACCGCGCGGGACGCCGCCGGCAACACGGCAACAGCAAATCTGACGGTGACCCTGAGCGACACGACTTCGCCGACGGTCGCCGTGACGGCTCCGGTCACCGGCACGACGGTGACGAGCACGGTGGTCGTGTCGGGCAGCGCCACCGACAACGTTGGCGTAGCCGGCGTCCAATTCAAGCTTGACGGCGCGAATCTCGGGGCGGTGGTGACCGCGCCGCCGTATGCCGTGACGTGGAACACGACGACGACCACTAACGGTGCCCACGTCCTGACGGCGGTGGCCCGAGACGCGGCAGGCAACACAGCGACGTCGGCAGGGATCACCGTGACGGTGGCGAATGCGACTCCGCAAGCGATTGACGTCACTGCCCCGGTCATTTCGACGGTGAGCCTGTCGGTCACGTCGTCCGGCGCGGCGATCGGCTGGACGACGAATGAGCCGAGCGATACTCTGGTGGAGTACGGGCTAACGGGATCCTACGGAAGCCGGGCGCCACTGAACACTGCCCTCGTCACATCGCACTCACAGGTGATCAATGGTCTGGCGCCGAACACCTGGTATCACTTTCGGATGAGATCGCGAGATGCCGCGGGCAACCTCGGCGTGTCGGGGGACTACAAGTTTAAGACGCGCGCCCACTGAAGTACTGACGGAGCGTCGAAGGCGAACAGCCCAGTCGGCGTCGCCACTTCCTTCCATGCGTGGAGGTCTGTTGGTGGCTACTGACTCGGTCAGGCGGCGTACCCGCAGGGCGTCGGACCGTTGTCCGAAGTCTCGAGGTCCAAGTGCAGCCACGCCTCGCGCGGGCTGGGACCAAAGCCTCTCGTCCGTGTCTCGGGCTGATGAGAACTCGCGAGATTCAGAGGGACGAGGGGGCTTATATCACGAGAGCATTTCAGTCCCGGGGTGCGGGCGTTGAATCAACAGCACCGTTCGAGTGGCCTCTCATTGGCCGTAGCTCCATCCGAGCAAAACCACGCCCGGCCTCGCGGCGTTGGCGGAACCTCAGCGCTCGGCATGAACGCGGCGGAAGTGCAGAGAAGCGTATGGCATGGTCTTGGGCCTCGGGCGCGTTCTGGACGACGAGCGGCGACGAGTGGGGCAGCAAAGCTGCAGGCGACCGGGCCCGAGCGAGCGCGACCCGCGGGAACTCCGAGGGAGTCCACGGAGGCCGTCTTTTTCCGCAGGCGGAGTAGGAGGCCGACCTCCGTCAGCGTCAGCCGCCCGTGGGTACGTTGCCGAGCCTAAGCTCGACGGTCAGCGAGCGCAGCTCCACGTCCACGACGGCCGCGCGGTCGCTTGCTTCAGCCGTCGCGGGTTGGATCTGCTAGAGCCTTCACAGCCGGGCCGGTTGCCCAGCAATCTCGCCGATGACGAGCGCATAGGCACCGAAGCCGGCTGCCCGAGATGTGCTAGAAGGGGCCGGGTTCAACGAACCTTTCGCGCGTGATCGTCCTCATGACCTCCACTTCCGGATCAAGCCTCCTACGCCAAGCAGGGCCAAACCGCATACGAGCAACGCAAGCGGCGGCGGCACCGACACGGCGTAGCCCGCAAGGTAGACGGTCGTCTCGGCGCCGACGGGCGAAGTCGTCGTGAGGACGACCAGAAGCATGAGAAGGGCGGCGCGGGAGACGGTCGTCATAGTCTCGGCATCTGAAGGCCCGTGCTCGATCAGTGGTGCGAGACGCGCCTAACGGCGCATGCAGTGTGCCTTCGACCGCGCGGCCGGTCTGCTAGACTCTCCGCCAGCCATGCTCTACCGTGGTGCCCATGCGGCTGATCGGGCTCGCGGTCATTCTCGCGCTGTCAGCCTCAGTTCTTGCGACCGCGGCGAGGACGGCGGTGAACGCCGTGACCCGACCCGTCGTAACCGAGCGCGCCGCCGACAACCGCCAGCACCGCAACTCCCGACACCGTCGCGTCTCCACATCATTCGTGCGGGCGCGCGCCTAGTCGCGCGTCGCCTGACCATCGTCGGTCTGATACGCGAGGACATCCGCAAATCCCTGGATCTCCAGCGCCAGGATGGCCTCAGCCACGCGATGGTGGGGCACGCGGAACACGACGGTCGGCGCGCGCCGCAACTGCCGGCCCCGACCGACCACCTCGATTGGGATCCCGAGCGGCTCGAGGATCGCCGTAATGTTGGAAACTGGCTCATCCTCGCGCTGCAAGCCGACCACTACGAACGCGTACCTCGACTCCGCTGTCATCACCTGTCCGATCGGGCTGGCCCACCTGGCGTCGCCTGGCCGCCCACTCCATCGACTGGCGGGCACAGGGCTGCACATTTCGGGCCATGCGGGAGAGCGCTGAATACGAGCGCCGCAGGTGTTCACGAAATTCGGAGGTTACGCATGAAACCGAGGTAAGGCCGTGGACACCGCAGGGGTGCAACCTATGCGTGAGTGAATCGTACCGCGCGCACGAGTCGCGCTCGAAGGCGGTTTGCAGCCGCGCAGACGCGGCTAACTCCTCGCGAATCAACGTAAACCAGCGCGGCGGATCCGGGCGGGGGCGGCGCGATTCGCTCCAATCTTCAGGAATTCAGAAATGAATAGGCGATACCTTGCTTCGAGCACGCGACTCGCCAGTCTCGCAGAGTGAGAGGAGGATCAGGCGCCGAGGCCGTACCGTTTCGTCTTACGGGCCACTGTGGCTTGCGCCACCCCCAGGTGGCGGGCGGCTTTCGATTGGGTGCCGTAGCGCTGAAGTGTCTCCCGAAGAATCTGGGCCTCGACCTTGCCGAGCTTCTCCCGCAGATTGCCATCCTCGGGCTTCAGCAGAGCGGTGCTGGAAGCTTCCGGCGTTCCGCCCGTGTGACCGGGAAGGTCGGTGTTCTCGATGGTATCGGTCAGGGCCGTAACAGTGAGACTCTCGACCAGGTTCCAGAGCTCGCGCACATTGCCTGGGAAAGGAAGCCGACAGATCTCCTCGAGAGCCTGGGGGGCGATGCGCTTGCGTGTCCCCGGCTTGCGCTCGAGCTGATCGAGCATCATCGCGACGAGCCACGGAATGTCTTCGGGATGGTCGCGCAGCGGTGGAATACGGATGGCCAGGACGTGGAGCCGGTAGTAGAGATCCTTCCGGAAGGTCCCCTCGGCGATCATCTGACCGAGGTCGCAGTTGGTCGCGGCGATGATTCGGACGTCAGGGCGTTTACTCTTGGACGCGCCGACGGGCCACACCTCGCCCGCTTCGAGAAAGCGGAGGAGTTTGACCTGCAGGCCGCGTGAGAGGTCGCCGATCTCATCGAGCAGGAGCGTTCCGGTGTGGGCCAGCTCGATCAGCCCCATCTTGCCCCGCGGGTCGGCGCCGGTAAAGGCGCCTTTGGCGTAACCGAACAGCTCGGCTTCAAGCAAACCCTCGGGTATCGCGCCGCAGTTGACGACATAGAATGGTCCGGAGCGTCGCGCCGACGCCTCGTGGATGAGCTTGGCGAAGACCCCCTTGCCGGTGCCGGTCTCGCCGAGAAGCAGCACGGGCGAGTCGACGGCTGCGCACTGCAAAGCCTTGTCGCGCACGGTCTGCATGGCCACACTTCTCGTGATCACCGGCGCGCCGTCGGTCGCTGTCGTCTCGGTCCGGCGCATCTCAGCCCAGGTGCGCTTCCCCACGCGCCCCGCTCCCTGCGCGCGGTTCATCAGCTGCTTCATGCCCGAGACATCGCAGAGTATCAGCAGCACCCGCGCAGCGCCGGCGACGACAGGACGCGCCACGACGAGGATGCTTCGGCCATCAGCGAGATCGTAGGTCCAGGTCACCGCGACATTGGTGGCGACGACCTCGCCAATAAACGACGCCTCGAAGGTGGCCTTGAAGAGCACGTCGTGGATGGGCCGGCCGATGATCGGGATGTGGTCGTCCCCGATCATCCCGGCGGCGGCGCGGTTGGCCTGCAGGATGAGGCTATCCGCCGAGAGCAAGACGAGCCCCTCGGACGCGCCTTCGACCATGGCTTCGAGTAGCTCGGCATCGCCCGACAGCCAGCCGCGGGGCGAGCCATTCGGTCCGGTACGATCAGAGCCGCTCAGCCTTCCTGAAACGTTCCGTTCTTCGCCCATCAAAGCGCTCATACAGCACGACGTGTGCCAGTCGAGTCACGATCTGTCGAAGAAAGTGATTGGGCAACGTCTCGCGCGGTCATCGAACGTAATTGGAAATCCGGCGACATTCTCCGGAAACTCCGGACCGCTCGACAGAATAATAGATCCCTCACCTACTTCGGCTCAGCCTGACCGTTGTCAGACGAGGCTGTAAGGCCTCGCGATATCTTCCGGAAAAACCCTCGAGAGCACCCTCGCTCTCGCTACAATGGGACGGAGACCGGTGCTCGCAGGGCGATACTAGCGGATACAACCACACCACATCTGGTGCGAGTTTGCGCACAAGGAGGCGATAATTTTGCGAGGGTCTGCAGTCCTATGACCTCGGCGCCACAGGGGTTGTCGGAAAGTTTTCCTCGCGGTGACGAGACAGCCGTGCGGTCATCGGCTGGCTCTGATTGTTGGCCGGATCCGCGAACGCCTCACAGTTTCTGACCCAGGCCGTGATGTGCGAAGATCATCGTTGATGACAGCCTTCCGGCTCAACGCACCGCCCTCGGCCTGATACCATACGCACCTCGACCAGAGCCGTCCTGAAGCTCCTTAGCCCGGCGCGGCTCGCGGGGGTCTTCGTCCTCTCGTTCAGTTTGTTGCTTCTGCTCGTTCGAGAATACGGCGTGTCGTGGCCAACATTGGCGCTGACGCCGCTGATCTTCGCGCTGGCCGCAATCGTTGTCCTGGATCTGGCCGCACGAATTATTCCGGACCTCATCACGCTTCCGACGCTCGTCTACGCCTGCTTGCTTGCCGCGATGAACATGGTAACGACCCCCGTCCAAGCGGTCCTCGGCATCGTCATCGGCGCCGGGTTGACCTTGATCATCGCGACGATCAGCCGCGGTGGGGTCGGCGGAGGTGATGTCAAGCTCATGGCGGTGCTTGGTGCGGCATTAGGCTGGAAGGGAGCCCTGTACGTGTTCGCACTCTCCCACGTCGCGGGGGCTCTCCTCCTCCTCGCACTGTCTCTGGTCCACCGCCGATTCCCGCGCGCCCGTTTTCCGATCGGCGCTCTCATCGCTCTTGTCGGCGCCATCTTCGTTGCAGCTGGGCGGTGACTCGATCGCGTGGGCTCTGGGAACGTTGCGCCTCGACGATTCTTTTCGACGGTTCCGCCATCTGTGCGACGATTTCTACATAGTGTCTACGGCGCGCGTGCGCGTGGTGCTCTCCGTTCTCGCGCTTTCGAGCGCCGCGTGCATCACCACGGACGGGCCGCGTACGCCGGAGCCCCTCGTGGCGCCGCCGGTGCCAGTCGACCGCCTCGTCTCGGTCCCGTCTCCTCCGGAATGGCGACCGGGGGATCGCTGGACGTACGATCTCACGAGCGGCAACGATCGTGGAACCAAGACCATGGAGGTCGTCGAGGTGCGCGAAATCGGCAATGTCCCGTACTACGTGGTGCGCCTCGGCGATGTCGACCACTACTACACGCGCAGTCTGAATTGGGCCGCGGCGATCCGAGACGCGAAAGTCGAAGCCCGCATGATACCTCCGCACCCGGGGTTCGTCTGGCCGCTCGAGGTCGGCAAGCGCTGGACATACCAAGGGGTCTGGGAAGATCAGATTTCTAAGCAAGACCTCAACGATCGCTTTGCGGTCGTCGCGGTGGAGACGGTCGAGGTGCTGGCGGGCCGCTTCGAGGCACTCAAGATCGTTCGAGAGGGCTCGACGCAGAGTTCCGACGAGTACTGGTTCGCCCCGGCGGTGCGGTCCTATGTACGCTGGGTGGGTCGCCGCGGCGATCTTCAGTTCGAGGAGCGGCTCCGGGAATACCGGGCGGCCCCGCGCCTCATTCCCGAGCGGATCGTCCCCGGGCCGAGCTCGAAGTAGCGGCCTCGGCCTCTGCTGATCGACACTCAGCGGTCACGGCCAGCGACCGCGATGCACGCGTCGTCCTGGATTTGTCGGACTTGGGTGCGATGCCACCCTGGTATCGTTACCAGAATCCCGAGGGCAACCCCCGCCACCACGTCGATCAAGTAGTGATAGCCGAGAAGCACGGTGCTCAAAGCGAGCACCAGGTTGACGGGCAAGAATGCCCAAAGCCATTCACCGAAGTCCGTTGCAGGGACGCGGTGTATTCAGAGGCCATCCCGTCCATTAACCGGAACGTCAGCGTTCCACGAAACTCCGGGTGGAAGCTCTCGGGAGAGTAAATGCAGGGTCCGACGACTGGATAGATGGCGAACACGACGAGTCCGATCAGGTAGCACGTGAAGAGCGTCCGAAGAAAAACGACCAGGTCCCGCTTGGCCATGACCCAGAGCAACGCCGCGACAAAGATCTCCGGCAAGAGCATGAGGTACGCGTTCTCGAAGACGTGAAAGAGGAGCTCCGACCTGACGACCGGGAAAAAGCCGACGTAGTCGATCGGGACCGGCAAGATCAGCTGGTAGAGAGCGACGTCGAGTCTTCTGACTGCAGGGTCGGCCACTCGGTCCCTCGACAACAGCGCGGCCAGGTAGTTGAGATTCCAGATGCTCGCATAACCGACCGCAAGCGTCCCGGTCACGAGCGCCAGTGGTCGCACCAGGCCCGAACGCCACACGCTTCGGAATACGATCGGGAGTAATACCACATGGCCCAATAGGAACAGCGCCGAATCCAAACGATAGGCGAACAAAAACATCGCCCCCAGCAGGGCGCAGAGTCCCCGGGTCATCGCGAGCCCGGGGCGGCCAAGTCCCGCGACGAGGGGAACCGCCCCGGTTGCCCCGAGCGCGAAGGGAATGACGACCAGCACGAGAAGCGGAAGGAGCGACCAGGGCACCGCCGGCTGAATCCCAATCCAGTGAAGCGCTACGATCGTCAAAGCGTAGAACGCACATAGGACCACCAATGCTCGCTTCAATGGCATAGGGGATGGTTCTGGCATCGACCGCGTCACGTCGGCTGATACACCATGGGCACTTCAGTCAAGGGAGGCCTGACGCTCCGCATACCGGCGGGCCGGGGACGCCCCTCATCGAAGCGCTCTCCAAAGAATGAAACCACCCATGACCAGAAAGAACCATGACGCGGACACCCAATCGAGGCATCCAATCACCGCCGCGTGAAGATCCTTGAGAGACTCCGGACGGTAGACCCATGAGAGAAGTCCGCCCGGTAGCGTGAATTTGACCGTCGGCGATTTGATCAGATCGAGTAGTGAATACTCGGGCCAGCGCGCGGTCTCGACATAGTCGGCGGCCTGCCAGCTCAGGAGCACCATTCCAACGCCACTCAGCACCAGGCCGAGCGCCGCCAGCAGAATACCCGCGATCAGTTGCGAGCGACGTGTCTTCTTCGCGTCCGATCGACCCACGGCGATCATCGTGGCCCGAGGTTGAGAAGCCGCCGCGCCGGGTCGATCGTCACGACGTACCCAGACAGAAAGCTCATGCCCACTATTCCACCGCTTCCGAGGTTCGCCGAAGCGACCATGACGCCTGGGACGTTGGTCGCCTCCGCCTCGCCGACGCGAATCGACGCGATCCGGACGAGCCGGCCCGACGTCGGCCCATTCGCGGTCTGGAGCTCGATCACACGCGCATCCGGCTCGGGTCGGATCCCCAGCGATTCGGCGAGCTCCGGCGAGATCGCGCACAGTGACGCTCCTGTGTCGATCATGAATCGGGCCGTTCGTGCCTCATTGATCGTCACGTCTGCGAACCAGACGCCGCCACGTCGCTCCAGAGGAACCGACACGGCTTCTGGCGGTGCCGCCCGACGCGTGCGCAAGAGCGGCGCCAGATCACGCAGGGCGGTACGGGTCGCGGCGGCGATGTCCGCAGGTGGGCTCAAGCTGAGCACGGTCTCGTAGGCGCGGGACGCCTCGCGCCATCGCCCTAGCCGGGTGAGCGCGACCGCATGATGGTAGTGAAGGACGGCCTCCCGGGGCTGGTGCTCGATCGCCCTGGCGAACAAGCGCTCAGCTTCGGCGTAGTCGCCGCGGCTGTAAGCGGTCTTTCCGGCCTCGTTCAGGCCCTCCACCATCGTGGCGCTCGCTGGTGGGGCGAGAGAGACGATCATCAGGACCACGAGCGGCCAACGGGGCATCGAACGCATCCCTCTCCTACCCCGTGCCTTTCAGGTGCTGGAACGGGCTGATCACCTGGAAGTCCTTCGCCAACGCTTCGATCGGCTCACCGACCTGGACGATCTTCTCGCGCTCGATGTTGCCCAGAAACTCCCCGGCGGCCCGTAGGTGTTTCACTTTGGCGGGATCGATCCGCATGAGCCGCGCGGCGGTGGCGTCCACTGCGACCGGGTCCTCGCCGAAGATCAGCACGCCGGCGCGCTTCGATGTTCCCTGGATGGGGCCGTTCCCTTCCATCCCGACGATGCCATCCACGATGGCGAACCGCGGCATCGAAAGCGCGCTGTTGATGTCGACGATGCTCTCGTCGATGCCCTCCCAGTGGAGCACGTTCTTGGGCCAGCCGTAGATCGAGCCGGGTATCACCCCGAACATGTTCTTCATCGAAAGCGTCACGCCCGCCCAGTGATGGGTCTTGAGTTTGGGCATGGAGACAACGAGGTCGGCCTTGAGGACGGTCTGTGGGAAGTAGAGGCGCCCGAAGCGCGTGAACCGGCTCGGCAGGGACAGTGGCGACACATCGTCGCTGTTGAGATCGACGTAGCGAGTCCGATGCTGCTCGAGGACGCTCTGCAGCCCCGAGGCACGGAGGAGATACTCGTTGTCGCGGCGATGGCCGGGCCCCTCGGCGACGGTGATCTCCCGCGCATCCAGCCGCCTGAAGGCTTCGATCGCAGCCGCCACCACCGCCGGGTTCGTGTTGATCACTCCCTGCGGATCGAACTCGACGAGGTTCGGCTTGAGCAGTACGGATCGGCCGGTGACGCTGAGGCCACACAGTTTCACGCCCTCGACGATGCGCTCGACCAGAGGCGACTCGTAGCTGTCGACGCGCGACACGACGACCCGGGACTCGGAGCGCTTGCGGTATGCTGCGCGGTCCCATCGGGACGTGGCGAAGCCCCCGCCTACCATCGCGACGGCTGGCGCTGCCAGAGCTCCAAGAAGGAAGTCTCTGCGTTTCATGACGCGACCAGGCGGAACGGGCTGGCCTGTTCGCTGAGTGCCAGCAGCGCCAGCGCCACCACTCTCGTTTCCTCCAGAAAGCCGCTTCTCGCATAGAGACGAACCAACCGTCGTTGCAAATACGCGACGTCCTGGCCGCGGACCGAAAGACACACGACCGCCCAGCTCAGGCTCAGCCCGGACTCGATCTCAGCCAGCATGGTGACCAGGCGCTGGAGACTCACTCGATTTGCCGGCTCTGCCTCGCGGTCTTGAAGCGCGATCAGTGCGAGCGCTGTCGTCTCCGGGTACGGCGGGATCCCCACGCCATACGCATTCGAGTTGCCGTGGTTCCAGCCACCCCCGCTGCACATGCGATCGTAGAGCAGCCGCTCCGCCTCCCGGATGTGCTGGCCGGCGGATCCGCCAACATCGGCGTTCAGCCTCTTGAGGGCGACCAGCGCGTATGCCGTCGGCTCCACCCAGCTGAAGCCATCCGGGGTCCAGGACCAGGCTCTCAAGTCCGGGTCGAGTTGAACTGCCATCTTCTCCGGGATCAGCCGATACGCGAGAGACGCCAGCCAGCCGAGGGTCCGCCCCCGGTGGCGGAGCAGCCAGCGTGCTCCCTTGACTGCTCCCGCGCGATGGTCGTCGAAGCCTGCGAGGGCGAGTGTCGCGAGGGCGGTGGCCCACGATCCGTGGGTTAGACCGCGGTGGATGGGCCAGCTACCGTCGGAGTTCTGGAGCTCGATCAGCCACTGCAGGCCACGTTCGATACGCGCGGCGCTCGCCTCCGACCACGACGTCAGCGCGAGGAGCGCCAGCGCAGTCGCCTCGGTATTGCTCTGTCGGGACGGCGCGGCGCCCCATCCTCCGTCCGCGTTCTGGGTCTTCTGGAGAAACTGGAGCGCCGCCGGGAGCATCATCGCAGACCGGCCTTGCCCTCGACCCAGCTGATACCTTCTGGGAAGCGGAACTTCATCACGGTGTCGACGCCCTCGCTGCGCCCACTGAACCACTCATCCTGGTCCCAGAAGACCCCGTGTGGCAGGAGGACGCGAGTGATGACACGCCGCCCGCCGCCACTCAGCGAAAAGGGCTCCAGGTCTCTTTGCGCGACAGCCCCCGCAGCCGGGAAGTAAAACGTTGATCGAATCGCTTCGGTCGCGACCGCGCCGCGAGAACGCAGAACGAACGCGTAGACCCCTGGCTTGGGCATGCGCAGGTAGAACGCGTCTCCAGGTCGGCCATCGACGCCCGTGATGGTTTTCATGACCGCCGTCTGCGTCGGGCCGTCGAGCCGTTCGGGGGTTGCACGCCAAATGGCGCTGACCTCCACTTCGGGCCCGTCGCCCGCGGTTGGCCAGTCGAAAACGATCACGCCGAACTGCGCGCCGGCGGTCGAATGCACCGTGACTGTCGAGCTCCGACGAGTTGTTCCGTTGACGAACGCCTCGACACTGAGTCGAACCAGAGGCTCAAGGATCGGCAGGGCTCGGCGAAACCGGCCCGCATGGACCGGAACGGCGATCCGCAACCCGTTGGCGGTCAGCACAACGGTAGAGAGGGACGCGTCTTCGACCTCGCCCTCGACGACGACGACCGGTGGATCGTCGGGCGTGAGCTGAAGGCCCTCGCGCGGACTCGTGAGGATGATGCCGCTGCCGCCCCGGGATCGTGGTACGGGGAGCGGGGCCGTCGACGACCGCGGCGCAGGCTGCGCTGGCTGAGTCGGCGGCTCGGGCTCGGATCCGGGCGCCCTGCTCTCCGAGGATCTCGGAGCGGAAGGCGGCGGGAGCGGCTCGATTCGAGGCGTGGTGGGCGACGCGACCTCCGCGGCCATCATTGCTCGTACGACTCCCGGGCTCGGCTCCGACGCCGTCATAGCTGGAACGCTCGGCGTCATCTCTTCCGGCGCACCGGACGGGACAGGCACCAAGGATGTTGCGGCGCCGTCTGCATCCCCGTAACCGCCAACCACTGACGCTGTCGTTGCCGCTGGGGCTGGCTCAGCGTCTGGCACGTCTTGGAGCCCGGCATGGTCGCCGGACGATGAAATCGACGCGCCGGCGGGCTCGGTGCGCACCGAGGCAGGTTCTCCGCGTATACCGTGAGCTCCGGCATCGGCAACACGCGCCGATGGCGCACTCGCTGGCCTCGTCTGGTGCGGTTCACTCGGCGCCCCAGACTCCAGCCCGCGTGCCGAGATGTTCGGACGCGCCAGACCAGGTCGGCGCGCTGCGGGCGTGTCGGCCCGAGCCACCTCTTTCAGGGGAAGTTGCTCCGTCTCTGCCAACGGTTCAGCGGCAAAAATCTCGATCCCCGGTAACTCCGGCGGCCGACCGGCGAAATGAAGAATCAACGACCCGATGACAATCATGTGACCGAGCGA
>WNEZ01006495.1_pt1 | contig 11779 bp, 11 predicted proteins | sample 5400521 | NCBI WGS metagenome assembly WNEZ01 (sample SAMN13153339, study PRJNA577476) | soil metagenome | isolation source: 120 cm saprolite under Douglas fir tree site 2 hole 1 replicate 1 | place: USA:California | collected 2015-04-18
ACCGCACTCTCCAGGGAGCGCTGGGACCTGCGCTCCAGAATGAGATACCGATCTATCAGCTCGTGGGCCGGGCCGTGTGGAGAGGCGGCATCAACGGCGCCGCCTTTCTTGGCGGGGCTGGCCTCATCCTGGCTATTCCCATCGTCCTCAGCGGCTCCGGATCCGCGATCTACTCCCTCTTGGCTGGCGGCCTGGTCCTCGGAACGTTCGGCCTGCTCGGTGCCTTTCTCCTGGGCTGCCTCGTGGGCCTGCTGTTTGCCGGCATCGACGTGCTCCTGCTTATGGCAGCTCGCGCCCTGCTCGAGTCACCCTAACGTCAAAGTCTCCGCTAGTCACTGGAGGGGCGTAGGGCCATTCCGAATACCAGCCGGTGATGCCCGTCGAGCACGTCTTCACGCTCGAGTTCCATCCCCAGCTTGCGGGCCACCGCCTGCGAGGCCAGGTTATCCGGATCGATGATCGAGATCAGGTGAGGCTGCCGGATCACGTCCCGGGCGTAATCACGGCAGGCAAGACCGGCTTCCGTCGCCAGCCCGCGGTTCCACAGGTCGCGGCGAATGTGCCAGCCGACCTCGAGCTGGCGCTCTTCTGAGTACCCGACCCGCTGCCAGGTGAGGCCACAGTCGCCGATGCATTCCTGGGACGCCTTGAGGACCACGGCCCAGAGGCCGTACCCGAAGTCGGCGTAGTTCTTGAGACTCCACTGAATCCACTCCTCAACCTTGTCGCGGGTGAACGGGGCGCGGTAATAGCGCATCGCCTCGGGGTCCCCGAGCACGGCCGCCAGCGCGTTGACGTCGTCCATGTTCATCTGGCGCAGGGTCAGCCGCTCAGTCTCGAGCACCGTGGTCAATCAATCAACCATAAAGAAACCCCCACCCCTACCCTGCCTCTCAGGGGGAGGGACACCCGAGCAACGCAACTCCTAAACGGATCCGCCGGCGCGTCAACCGGGGCCGGGATAATTGGCTGTGGCCGTAACGAGGGCGGCATTCTGCGGCTGGGCGGTCGGGATGGTGCACGAGACCGTGGTCGTCGCGTTGTAGCCCACGTCGGGCTGGACCTGCACCTGGCAGCTGCCCAACGACATACGCGACACCGGGTCGGTCATGGTGAAGGTTACTGTCGACGGCGCCTGGGCTCCAGTGGGGCCGCCCAGGTTCTTGAGCAGCGCCGAGACCACGCACGTTGAGGTTGCCAAGGTGGAAGGGGCCGCCGAAGGGGATGGGAAGACCGACGGGGGAGGAGACACCGACGGGGAGGGGAGCGGCGACGGCGACACCGACGGGGACGGTGACGGCGAAAGACACTCCAAGGTGTCCACGGAAACCACCGTGTACAGCGGCGGCAATGCCGACAGGTTTGAGAAGTCGATGACGTCGGTCGGTGCCTTGATCGCGAAGTCTCGGTTGTAGGCTCCGTACGTGAGATCGGCTTCACCCAGGCCGTCGATGACAACGCCCTTCTTCATGTGTACGCGCAGCAGGTCCGTGAGATCGGGAAGCCGGGGAAAGTACGCGACCGGGCCGTTCCACCATGAGTTGCCCTCAGCGCGGAGCAGGTCCAGCGAGAGCGGATCGTTTCCCAGGTGCTGGGCGAGGAATTGCTGGCCGCGGAAGTATCCGCGGCCGCCCAGGACGATGGCCTCGATTTTCTGATCTGGGCCGGTCAGCACGATGTGCTCCGTGTTGGGCCTGACGACCTGCAGGTCGATCATCCATCGACTTCCGGCGTCGCCATAGGACCCCACGATCTCGAAGCTGGTGGCTTTCCCCAGAGTGGCGACCGCCCCGTCCTCCAGCGCCCGCTCGCCCGGCAGTCCGATACCCAACGCTCGTGAGGGTAACGGGTTGCCTACCATGATCGTTACCCGATTATGCTGACCGCCCACCTGCCGTCCTCGTGGTGGTTGAGCGTTCCCGCCAAGCCGGCCCGTCGCCGGGCGTCCATGCGCCGCGGTGTTCGCCTTTTGGGGCACGACTATCCAGTCCTCCTCCCAAGCCTCCGCGATCCACGGCTTCACGTGGCGGTGGCCCTGCTGACGCTGCAGGTGCTCGGCCAGACGGTCCTCGGCTTCCGCCTGTCCGTGGCCCAGATCCTGGCCTGCCTGGCCGCTGGCGCGCTGATCGAGTTCGCGGTGGGGTTCTTCAAGGACCGGGTCATGATGTGGCCGGCCAGCGGCTTGCTCACCGGCAACAGCACGGCCATCATCCTCCGCGTTCCCGGCACGTTCCATGGCCAGTGGTGGAGCACCCACGGCATCTGGATCTTCATTGGAGTCGTGGCCGTCTCCATGGCATCGAAATACCTGGTCCGCTGGCGCGGAAGGCACATCTTCAACCCGTCAAACCTGGGACTGGTTCTGGCCTTCATCACCCTGGGTCCGCAGTACACCGAGCCGCAGGATCTCTGGTGGATCCCACTGGGGCCGTGGATGTACGTCACCTATGCCGTCCTGATCGTGGGCGGTCTGCTGATCGGCTGGGAGCTGAAGCTGCTTGGCCTCGAGCTCGGTTACATGGCGGCGTTCGCCGCCAGCGCCTTCGTCGCCCTGACCGCGGTGCCGGATCACTGCATGGTCGCCAGCTGGCACGCCACGGCGATGTGCGGGCGCGAGCTGTGGCAGATCCTGGTCACCTCGCCTGAGGTTCTGCTGTTCGCGTTCTTCATGGTGCCCGATCCGCGAACCGTGCCGGACGGCCCGGTGGGCCGACTTGTTTTCGGCGTCCTGGTCGGGGTGCTGTCGGTACTGCTGCTCGGTCCAACGACCCTCGAATTCTGGACCAAGACGGGCATCCTGGCGAGTCTGCTGTACGCGTGCGCCGGGCGGTTCGCGCTGGCGCGATTGTTAGCGCCGCTGGAGAAGGCCCGCAGGCCGCTTGCCGGCGTGCCCAGGCTGGCGTGGGCCGCCGCCGGGGTCGTCGGCATCATCGTGCTGCTGATGGCGGCCGTCCCGGTTTCGGCCCAGCTCTCGACGCATGCCCCCGCGCCGGCGCCCGAGCTGCCGGACGGACGGACCCCCCAGCTCGCGCTCACGGTCGGGGCGGGCCCGGCCGTGGCAACCTGGCTTTTCTCCAATGCCGGCTCCGCACTGCCTCCCCCGACCAACTCAATTCCGGTCTCAGCCTCGACCCACGTCTGGGTGCTTCCGCCCATTCCGTCGGTGACCATCCCGTCGAACGTGATGGCTTTCGACTCTTCGATGACGCAGGAGCGGGCCGACAGGTGGGCGCACGACGTGGTGCTCGACCTGATGATCGAGTCCGAAGCCCGCCGAGCGCATGACCTGAAGCTGGCGGAAGACGGCGCCACCAGCGACGGTCTCACGGAATTCACCGATGTCATCGGCCAGGATATTTCGGCGGGCAGGCAGATCCAGAAGACTTACAGCTTCGACTCCGTCCAGCTGACCCTGTTCCTCCCGAAGTTCAGCACCCAGGCGCCCCGACTGATTGGCGTGACGCTGCATGGCACGACCACATTGATCACGCTTGACGCATCCGGCAATGTGCTGACGCAGCAGACGCTGCCCTACGCCAAGAGCTGGGGTCTCAGCAGCGGGACCGGCGGGACCCTCAACCACGATGTGATCATCAACAACTTCACAGACCTGACGCCGGCTTAGCGGCTGCCGCCCGGCTCAGCCGGGTTTTCATCCTGGAATCCCTGGATCAGGTCCTCGCCCTCAAACCTGCTTTGGGCCGCTCCCGGCGGCGATGGGACGACATGTCCGTGATTGCGTAGGAGACGAGCCGAAAAAGGGGGATTGGTGTCGAGGGCCGGAATCGGACCGGCGACACTATGATCTTCAGGCATCTGGCCGTCTCGGCTCTGTAACTCAAGATTTCAGGGCTGACCGTACCGAGGCGGCTACAGCGTATCTCCGGCGAGTGCTACTTCGGGCGTTTCCGCTTCCTTCCCTTCTTCAACCATTTCTCAAACTCCCCACGGCTAATCTCCATGTCGCCGAGGACTCGCGAGACTGCCTGTGGCCAGAGGGGCTGGGAGGGATGGCAATGGACACCAACCTTGGCGCCAAGGCGGTTGGTCACCTGAAGCTGAGGCGAGCTCTCTCCCTTCAGGTCAGTCCCGAAGGCCTTGAGAAGGTTAACGAGCTCCTGGTATTTGAGTTCTGGGAGGGAACTCAGGCGGGTATGAGTTCGACCGTGACGTGCCGGCTACGGGCAGTGCGGGCTTCCTCGAGGAGGTCCGGGTACTTCTTAAGCAACTGGACAAGGTTGGACTTGGCCTCATCCTCGGTGGCACCCTGCGCAGTGGTGCGAGCCTCAGGGGCGAAGGCGATCCACCCCTTGCCGACAACCTCTTCTGTGGTAACGGCGATCTCCATGCTTTGGAACCCCTTGACAAAATTGTATACGCCTCGCGCTCTAGAACGCTACACCTGCCGAAAGACTTCGGGTAACGATCCGGTCACGGGCAGCCGTGCCGCGTATTCAAAAGAGTAGAAAAATGCCGAGGGCCGGAATCGGACCGGCGACACCATGATTTTCAGTCATGTGCTCTACCAACTGAGCTACCTCGGCGCCGGGGACCTATTCTACCGTCAGCGCCGGTTGTTACAATCGCCGAAGGAGAGGTCGCGTGATCCGGTTCCTTTACCCAAGCGCCGACGCTCTGCGCAACGCGCGTAGGTGTTCATCATGACCCCCCCGGCCGATGCTAGCGCGAACCGGCAGGAGCTGACCAGCGAGCTGGCCGAGCTGGACCGCCAGCTGCGCGATCTCTCGCAGAACTGGGAGGCGGTCGAGAGTGAGATCGGCCAGAAAGTCCGCCGGCGGCGGGAACTCATCGTGCGGCAGGACGAGACGAAGGAAGACCACACCGACGAGATCAACCGCCTCCAATCCGATGTCTACGCGCTGCGCGACCGGATCAAGCTGCTCCGGGATGCGCACTTCGATTTCAGCGCGCTGTACCGGATCGTCCAGCAAGCCCGGCGCTAGGCCTCTTCGCCCTTCGCCGCTTCTTCCTTGGCGCGGCGACCGAGTTCCTGCACCACCGTCGGGTCGGCCAGGGTGGTCGTGTCGCCCAGCGGCCGGTTTTCGGCCACGTCTCGGAGGAGTCGCCGCATGATCTTGCCGGACCGCGTCTTGGGTAGCTCCGGGGTGAACACGATGTTGGCCGGCATGGCGATACGCCCGATCTTTTTGGCCACGTGCTCCCGCAGTTCGCGCATCATCTCAGGCGATCCCTCGGCGCCGCCTTTGAGGGTCACGAAGGCGACGATCGCCTGCCCGGTCTGCTTGTCGTTGCGGCCGGCGACGGCGGCCTCGGCCACCTGGGGGTGGTCGACCAGGGCACTCTCCACTTCGATGGTCGAGATCCGGTGGGCCGACACGTTCATGACATCGTCCACCCGGCCCATCAGCCAGAAGTCGCCGTCCTTGTCGATCCGGGCACCGTCGCCGGCGAAGTAGACGCCCTTGAACTTGCTCCAGTACGTCTGGACGTAGCGGTCATGGTCGTGGAAGATGCCGCGGAGCATGGCCGGCCAGGGACGCTTCAGGACCAGGTAACCACCCCCGCCCGGCCCGACCTCTTCGCCCTGGTCGTTGTAGACGGCGGCCTCGACTCCGGGGAACGGCTTGGTGGCGGATCCCGGCTTGAGCGTGGTAATCCCGGGCAGCGGCGTGAGCAAGATCATCCCGGTTTCCGTCTGCCACCAGGTATCGACCACCGGGACCCGGTCCCCGCCGATGTGCTCCCGGTACCAGACCCAGGCCTCCGGGTTGATGGGCTCCCCCACCGTCCCCAGCAGCCGCAACGAGCTGAGATCGTGCTTCTGCGCGTATTCGGGCCCCCACTTCATGTGGGTCCGGATGGCGGTCGGGGCCGTGTACAGGATGTCCACCTTGTACCGCTCGATGATGGACCACCAGCGGTCCTTGTCCGGGAAGTCCGGGGTGCCCTCGTAGATGATCCCGGTGGTCCCGTTGGTCAGCGGCCCGTAGACGATGTAGCTGTGGCCGGTCACCCAGCCGATGTCGGCGGCGCACCAGTAGATGGAGTTCGGCTTCACGTCGAAGATGTAGTGATGGGTGGTGGCCGTGCCCACCAAGTACCCGGCGGTGGTGTGGACGATCCCCTTGGGCTTGGCCGTGGTCCCGCTCGTGTAGAGCAGGTAGAGCAGGTCCTCCGCATCCATCTCCTCACACGGGCAGGAGGCGGGGTCGTCGCTGGCTCCGGCGATGACGTCCTGCCACCACCGGTCACGACCCTGCTGCATTGGGACCTGGCCGTCGGTCCGGCGGACCACGACGCACTGCTTGACTGAGGGCGCCTGGGCCATCGCCTCGTCGGCGGTCTTCTTCAACGCCACCCGGTTGCCCCGCCGCCAGCCCTCGTTCTGCGTGATCAGGACCTGGCATTCCATGTCGGTCATCCGGCCGGCCAGCGCGTCGGCGCTGAATCCGCCGAAGACCACCGTGTGCGGCGCGCCCAATCGGGTGCAGGCTAGCATGGCGATGGGCAGCTCCGGAATCATGCCGAGGTAGATGCCCACCGGCGTGCCCTTCTTGACGCCCAGCTTCTTCAGCCCGTTGGCGAAGCGCACCACCTCACGCTGGAGGTCTTTGAAGGTGATGGTCCGCTTCTCGGCGACCGGCTCGCCTTCCCAGTAGTAGGCCACCCGATCGCCCCGGCCGGCCTCCACGTGGCGGTCCACGCAGTTGTAGCAAACGTTCAGCTTCCCGCCCACGAACCACTTCGCGTACGGGAGCTTCCACTCCAGCACCGTGTCGAACGGCTTGAACCAGCTGACCCGCTGGCGGGCCTCGTCGCGCCAGAACTCTTCGAAGCCCTTCTGGTAGATGTCGGGCTGGGCATTCGCCTGCCTGGCGAACTCCGGGGGCGGCGGGTAGCGCCGCTCCTCCAGGAAGAGCGATTCGATGGCGTGGCTCCCAGTCTGGATCGTCATGGGCTCAGGCCGCCTCCTTCTGCAGGGCCCTCTGGCTACAGCTCCCTGCCGCCCATATCCTAGCGGCGGGCGCGGGTGTGCTCGCGCTCGGCGGGCTCCTCCGGCGTCCAGATCGGGGTACCGGTCCACAGCATCGGTCGAGTACCCGTCGTGTTGAGCAGGCCGGCGGCGGAGGCGTACCAGGCGATCAGGGCCGTCAGGATGCTCCCCCAGCCGCCCACCCGGACCAGCGCGTCGCTGCTCGAGAAGAGGCCGAGGAAGAGCAGGATTTCGGTGAGCTCGAGCGCCAGAAAGAGGCCGAAGACAACGATGTTGACGCGGGTGGTCCAGACCAGCAGGTAGCTGTTGAAGATGGCAAAAGCGAGGAGCAGAAACCCGAGGGATGGGGCGTCGCCGCTCACGCGGCCGATGGTGACCAGCACGAAGTAGGCGCCCAGCGCAAACCAGAAGACGCCGTACGCCGAGAAGGCCGTGGCCCACACCGTGACGCGGTTCCGGAACTCCCACATCCCAGCCACGAAGAGAGCGAACCCGCCGGCCAGCAACGCCGGGCCCAGCCAGGTCCGATCGGAGGCCAGTCCGCTGAGGCTCACCCCCAGGGCAAAGGTCGCCAGAGCGAGGGCCGCAAAAGCCAGGGGCGCCGGGTCGCCGCCGAAGTTGGCGGTCCTAACGTCGTTTTCAGCCATTGTCGTTTCCTCCTATCCGGCTTCCCGGACTCGATCGGCCCGGCGGGCCACCCAGAGTGGCAATTCGCCGGGCACTCTGTACCGTTAAGCGGACTTTCGCGACCAACCTTGCGAGATCCCTCGAGCCGGAGCTGCCCGGCAGACGCCGTCAGGGGCTGAAGTTCGCCAGGACCGTCCCAAAGGCCCAGCTCAGCGAGCCGTCGCCGATGCCCGGTGCGCCGAGGTAGGTTAGCCGCCAGGTGCCGGGCTGGCCTGACGCCGGCATCAGCACCGTCCACTCCGGACCGATGAAGGTCCGGGGAGCGCAGAGATACTGGTAGCTGCCGGGATGTCCGGCGATGGCCGTCGGCCCCTCGACGGTTGGCTGCTCTATCGCCGGCGGCTGGCAGCGGCTTCGGACGAGGATGTCGACCGTGTCGGGGAGGTGTTCGATGGTAATCCGCGGCCCATGCGTAATCCAGACGGGAGGATTCATGACGGTCACTGCAGTCCCCTGGTATTCACCGACCTGCCACCCCACCGGGACCGGCACGGACGTCCCGAGCGCGGCGCGATACGTGAGCCTCACGTCGGATGACAGGGACGCCGGCGAAGCCAGCGCGAGGACGGTGAGCCCTACCCAGGCGAGGCGACCGAGCATCGATCCGATTCTAGGCGGACGCCATACTTGGCCCATGGAACAGCGGATCAGCATGGTGACCCTTGGCGTGGCGGATCTCGCCCGCGCCCGAGCCTTCTACGAGGCCCTCGGCTGGAGCGGCGCCCAGCAGCCGGACAACGAGGTCGCGTTTTTCCAGGCAGGCGGAATGATCTTCGGCCTGTGGGCCGCGCTCGGCGGTCACGGCGCGCCCGGGATCGAACTGGCGCACAACGTCCGGTCGCCCCAGGAAGTCGACGCCCTGCTCGCCGAGGCCAAGCGCGCCGGCGGGACGATCACCCGACCCGCCGCCCGCGCCGACTGGGGCGGCTACACGGGCGCCTTCGCCGACCCCGAGGGCTATGTGTGGGAGGTGGCCCACAACCCGGGCTGGACGCTCGCCGACGACGGCTCGGTCCGGCTCGGCTAGCCCGCCCGGCGCCGTGCACGGCAGTTCTGGAACACGTTTGGCGTGCGGGCTCTAGAAGCGTATCTCGTAAGCCAGATTCCAGGGCAGCCGGTTGGCTGTCGACAGTTAGGGGTCCGCGGCAGTCCTGACTTGGTGTCTGCCGTGGGAGCGCTTCCGGCGAGAAGCTGTCATGCGCTGAGGGTTTGCGCGTCCCCCGTGATGAGCCGCACGACTTCTTTGCGTTCCCTACTCCGGGAGAGATGAGCTGCATGGCGCCTTACATTCAGCGCCCCGTTGACTGCTGCAATGAAGCTCGCGTCCTCGGCTGTAGACGGCGGCTCAGAAAGGTAGGTCATGAACCACTCGGCGGCATCGGACCACTGCCAGAGCCTTCGCTTCGGCGACACCCACACTGCCGGAGGCGGAAAGGATCCAGGGCCACGTTTCCCATCGATGAGCAATCGGACACTCTCTCGCGAGCGTCCAATCCGCTCCGCGATCGCCGACGCACTCACCAGTTCCTCCGGTTCGACGCGTACGACCCTCAGGCCTTTGACTGCACCTTCCACGTCACGGATGGCGTTTCCGACCGCCTCGGCGAGGCTCGTGGCCTTCCGATCGAAGTCCGCGTAGAACACTGCATCCCGCCGGCCGAAGACAGCGTCGTCGCAGCCAGCCTCGTAGAGCGCGGCAAGATTCTTCGACTCCAATGGGTTCGCCCCTTGCAGCAGAAGAGTAAAGGTGAACGTTTTCTTGCTAGCCTTTCTCATCTTGCGTTCTCCTGTGTGGACACCTCGCAACCGCCCGGCGGAGCTGCCGGGCATGATTCCCGGCGTCGCGGGGCGTTGACCAAATCGAAACCTGACACCCGCCGCGCGCCCCGAAGGGACATCGCATGATACCCCAGGCGTGCCCGCCGCTCATCGTGACTGTCCACCGTTTGCCCTCGGCCTCCTGCACCGCTTTCTCGACCTCCTGCTTGGGATGGCGAGACCGCATGCTGACTTAGCGTATCTCAACTGTTGACATTTGTCAACGGCCTGTTGGGGCCCGCATGGGAAGTTCGAGTCCTGCCAACCCCCGCGAAGTTAGCGTGAGGACGATCAGTCCGGCCAAGGCGAGGCGAGTCTTCAGGATCCGGTACGCGCGCCCGCGTGTCCCTTCAACCAAAGGGTGATACCAACAGCGAACGAGAGGCCGGCCAAACCGCCCAGCAGCCACGCCATCGGGTTGGGCCCCCCACACTCCATTGCCCCCACCTGGCCCGGACCAAACAGGAACGGTCGAGAAGGACATGGATGATTCCCCAGATTCAGGAGTCCAATGCCCATGGCAACTAGACCAAATCCGGCGACCAATCCGAGAGTCTCCGCGCCAATAGGGAACCTGCGCGCTGTCAGAAAGAGCGCCAGGGCCGCAAAGGGCAGGAGCAACAGGCCGATCGACATTAGCGACAGCAGCGCCCCTGCCCCAAGGAATCCAGCAACTGCCCAGCAGACAAAGCCCTCCCAGCGCTGCCCGATCGGGGGTGGTGGGGCCGACGGGCTTTCTTCCAATGACCAACCCGAGAATGGCCGCCGCCACCAATGCAAGACTTCCGAGGAGGAACACTTCTGCCTCACCCGTAATGAAGTCGGACTTTACAGAGCTTGGGCGGTGGAGGGCACGATCCTCCGACCTTCTGGTTGTAGGCCAGACGCTCTACCAGCTGAGCTAACCGCCCGCGTCGTCAGATTATGCAACTCGCGCGGGAACGGGACCCGTCGTCTCGATGCGCGCCTGGAACTCGGTCAGGAAGGCATCCTCGACGTCGACCATGGCAGGTACCCGGTCGCCCAGATCGACGGCCATCGACGTGATGCCCTTGTCCGGGATCCCGCAGGGCAGGATGTGGGAGAAGTACGACAGGTCCGTGGTCACGTTCAACGCGAACCCATGGGTGGTGACCCCCTGGGCCACCTTGACTCCGATGGCTGCGATCTTCCGGTTGCCGATCCAGACGCCGGTGTACCCGGATAGGCGGTCAGACGCTATGCCAAAGTCGGCGAGGACGTCGATAAGGCTGCCTTCCAGAAGCCTTAGATACCGGCCAACGTCTGGCGTCGGTCCCAAGCCGAGGATCGGATAGCCTACCAGCTGACCCGGCCCGTGATAGGTCACGTCGCCCCCGCGGTCCACCTCCAGGCAGGTGATGCCGCGGTCGGCGAGTTCGCGTTCGGTGAGGAAGACATGGTCACGCGTGCCGCTGCGCCCAATCGTGTAGGTGTGCGGATGCTGCAGCAACACCACCGTGTCCGGGATTCGCCCGGCGCGACGGGCCGCGGCCAGCTCCTGCTGCATGGCCCAGGCTTCGCGATACGGGACGAGCCCTAGGCGCCGGACGTCCATGGTCAGCTGGCGACCGCCCGGGACGGAATCTGGCTGGCGGCGTGGTAGGAGCTGCGCACCAGCGGGCCCGACTCGACATGCCGGAAGCCGATGGCCAGCGCCTCGCGCTTGAGGTCCGCGAATTCCTCCGGCGTGACGTAGCGGACGATGGGCAGGTGGTTCAGGCTGGGCCGCAGGTACTGGCCCACCGTCAGGATCTCCACGTCGTGGGCGCGCAGGTCGCGGAAGACCTGCAGGACTTCCTCGCGCTCTTCGCCCAGCCCGAGCATGATGCCGGACTTGGTGAAGACGGTCGCGTCCAGCCGCTTGGCCCGCTGCAACACCTCGAGCGAGCGCGGGTAGCGCGCCTTGGGCCGCACCTGCGGATACAGCCGAGGCACGGTTTCAATGTTGTGGTTCAGGATGTCGGGCCGGGCCCGCATCACCTTGGCCAGCGCCGCTTCGCTGCCCATGAAGTCCGGGATCAGCACCTCGATGCTGCACTCGGGTGACCGCTTGCGCACCTGGCGGATGGTGCCGGCGAAGATCCCGGCCCCGCCGTCCTCGAGCTCGTCCCGGTTGACCGAGGTGATGACCGCGTGCCGGAGTCCCATCCGCTCGATGGCCTCGGCGACCCGCACCGGTTCGCCCAGGTCGAGGGTCAGCGGGCGTCCGGTCTTGACGGCGCAGAATCCGCAGGCCCGGGTGCAGGTGTCGCCCAGGATCATGAAGGTCGCCGTGCG
>WNEZ01004835.1_pt1 | contig 11774 bp, 10 predicted proteins | sample 5400521 | NCBI WGS metagenome assembly WNEZ01 (sample SAMN13153339, study PRJNA577476) | soil metagenome | isolation source: 120 cm saprolite under Douglas fir tree site 2 hole 1 replicate 1 | place: USA:California | collected 2015-04-18
AGCAACGGCGCGCTCGGCCACCTGCATCGGCACCTCCGATGCTCCTTTCGTCGCTTTCTGTATCGCTTCCTCGCGCTGCCGCGTTTCCTTAGCGTCCCCTTGTGATAATTTGAACGCAGCCATTACTGCGTCGTAGGAAGCCGCGTCGCGGTCGATGGCCTCGGCAAGTTCATCGGCAATTCTCCGCATTTCGTCCAGCGCTGCCGAGAGCTGATCGGCAAATCCGGCTTGCGATTTCTTTTTCCGCGAAAGCCCCGCAACCATCTGCCCCAGGGCCGCCGCCAGGGCCCCCGCAAACGCCGAGACGCTTCCTCCTCCCGGCGTTGCTGAAGGAGTCGCCACCGCGTCCAGAAACGGCCGCGCCAATCCCGCCAGCGTTTCGTCCTTCGCCGCTTCCAACGGCGCGCCGCCCAGCGCGGCCGCCAGCTTATTCTCAAATACCTGCGCGGGAGAGAAGTTCTCGAGTTGCAGGAAAAAGTCCGCCGCCATCTCGATTGCTTTTTTCGGAACCAGCCCGACGATTTCGCTGCCCACCGGCATCACGCCGTAGCGCTCCGCTTCGCGCTTCACCATTTCATACACGCGGTGCATCGGCGTCTGTTCGAAATCCGTCAGGTTGATGGACACCTGCGCCAGGTTGCGCGCTTTCAGCTCGACCCCCATCGACTTCACATACCGCAGTCCGCCCGACGAAAACCGGATCGCCTTCGCGATTTTGTTCGCGATGCTGATATCGGAGGTATTAAGATTCACGTTGTAGGCAATCAGAAATTTCCGCGCGCCCACCACGGTCGCCCCGGCCGTGGGGTGCAGCTTCGGTTCGCCGACGTCCGGCTGGCGGTCGTGGTTCTTCTTAAACTCTTCGCGCAGCCCTTCGAATTGCCCGCGCCGCACGTTTTCAAGATTTACGCGGTCCGGCCGCGTCGCCGCGGCTTCGTAAAAAAACACCGGTATGCGGTAACGCTTCCAGATTTCGTTGCCCACCCGCCGCGCCAGCGCCACGCAATCCTCGATGCTCACGCCATCGATGGGAATAAACGGCAGCACGTCCGTCGCGCCCACGCGCGGATGCGCACCTTTGTGTTTCGTCAGGTCGATCAGCTCCACGGCCTTGCCGATGCCCAGAAGCGCCGCTTCCGCCACCGCGTCCGGTTCGCCCGCCAGCGTGACCACCGAGCGGTTATGGTCGGCGTCCATCTCGCGATCCAGCACGTACACACCCGGCACGCTGCTCATCGCCGCCACGATGGCATCAACCTTCGCGGCGTCGCGCCCTTCGGAAAAATTTGGCACGCACTCAATCAGCCGTTTCATCGTTTTGGCTTCTTGTCCGGTCGTCCCGGCCAGTTGTTCGGCAGTTTCGGCTTTCTGTCCGGCAGCGTGGGCCGTTCGTACACGAACGCTGGCTTATTCGGATTGCTTGGTGTCCCCGGGGCTTGTCCGGCCGGAGCTGGCGTTTGCGCGGGCTTCATTGGCCCTCTTGCTGGCTTGACGGGCCTTTTTGCAGACTTCGCCGAACCTGGCAAGGTTTTCAGTGGCCACTGTGGTCCGATCATCGGCTTCATGTTCGGAGGCAGCGGCTGCTTCATCATTTGCGGCGGCGCTTGGACCGCTCGCCTAGACTTTTCCGTCGAGCCGGGACCTGCTCGCTCTTTCCGGTAGCGCCTCACCTGCCAAGCGAACCACGTGAATCCTCCCGCCCACAGTCCGGTAACGATTGCATCGTAACCGCTCAGGCCCCCTGCCTTTCCCAAAATCGTAACGGCCAGCGAAATCATCACCACAAAGCCGTAGAAATATTCTTCGAACAGGCTCTTTGTCGTCCGCGGCCCGATCTTGAGGAGGCGCACCCTTACCGGCCTCCTCGAATAATTAGATTGAGGTTTGTTCGGCGGCATGGATTACGCGACCACGCTTCACGGTCATCCAGCAACGGTCCACACCAAAATAATAAGGAATTTCCCGGTAGTCGGCCACTTCGAATACGGCAATGTCCGCCTGTTTGCCAACCTCCAGTGACCCGATGCTTTTTTCCCGCCGCAGCGCATAAGCTGCGTTCATCGTCGCCGCCGTAATCGCTTCCGCTGGCGTCATGCTCAGTTGCGTGCACGCCAGCGATAGAATCATCGCCATGCTCAGCGTCGGACTCGTCCCCGGGTTGTAGTCCGTCGCCAGCGCAACAATCGCTCCCGCTTCAATCAGCGCCCGCGCCGGCGCATATTTTTTCAGCCCCAGGTGAAAATCGCATCCCGGCAGCAGGGTCGCCACGATTTCCGATTTTCCCAGCGCCTGGATGTCGCCCTTATTCACTTGCTCAAGGTGATCGCAGCTTGCCGCCCGCATCAGGATTGCTAGCCGCGCTGCGCCCGTCCGCGAAAGCTGCTCGGCGTGCAATCGGGGAGCCAGTCCCCATTGGCGGCCCGCCTGCAAGACACGTTTCGACTGCACGACCGAAAACGCGCCGCGATCGCAAAACACATCGCAAAACTCCGCCAGCTTCCTCTCTGCGATCTCCGGCAGCAGATTTTGTTCGATTAGCTGGATGTACCGCTCTGCTCCGCCCGTTTTTCCCCGATACTCTGCCGGAACCACGTGAGCGCCAAGGAAGGTGGGCACGATCTCCAGCGGCTGCTCCGCCGCCAGCTCCTTGTGCAGTCGCAAAATCTTCAATTCGCTCGCAACGTCGAGCCCGTACCCGCTCTTTGCTTCAACCGTCGTCGTGCCGTACGCCGCGAACTGTTTCAGCGCGGCATGCGCGCGTTTCTTCAAAGCCTCGCTCGTGGCCGCGCGCAGCTTATTCACCGAATTGAGAATCCCTCCGCCCTTGCGCGCGATCTCTTCGTAACTTGCCCCGGCAATTTTCAATTCATATTCTTCCACTCTGCTTGCCGCATGGATCAGGTGCGTATGCGAATCAACAAAACCCGGCAGCGCCACGCGCCCGCCCAGCTCGAGCTTCTCCGCCGCGCGTGCCTCCGGCAACGCCTCGACCTCCGCGCGCGATCCCACGGCCGCGATCAAGCCATCGCGCACCAGCAGCGCGCCATCTTCGATCAATCCTAGTTTGGAAAGGGAACTGCCCCGCCGCGGACCGCGCCCGCGCAGCGTAAGGAGTTGCGATGCACCCGTGATAAGAAGGGAATCCGCCAAGGCTTACGTATTATGACATGGGAACTTTGACGCCGGTCTTCTTCGCGAACGCAATCGCCTCCGGGTATCCCGCGTCCACGTGCCGCACCACTCCCATCCCCGGATCATTCGTCAGCACCCTTTCGATGCGTTTCGCCATCTCTTTGGTTCCATCCGCCACAGTCACTTGTCCCGAATGTTGCGAATACCCAATCCCTACGCCGCCGCCGTTGTGGATCGACACCCACGACGCCCCGCTCGCCGTATTGATCAGCGCATTCAGCAGCGGCCAATCCGCAATCGCGTCGGATCCATCCAGCATCGATTCCGTCTCGCGAAACGGCGAAGCCACCGACCCGCAATCCAAGTGATCGCGCCCAATCACAATAGGAGCCTTCAACTCGCCCTTGGCCACCAGATCATTCAGCGCCAGCCCAAACTTGTCGCGCTCGCCATATCCCAGCCAGCAAATCCGCGACGGCAGCCCCTGGAACTTCACACGCTTCTGCGCCAGCCTAATCCAGCGATTCAGATGCTCATCTTTCGGAAACATATCCAACACCAACTGATCCGTCCGCGCAATATCCGATGCCTCCCCCGAAAGCGCCGCCCACCGGAACGGCCCTTTGCCTTCGCAAAACAGTGGCCGGATATACGCCGGCACAAAACCGGGGAAGTCGTACGCGTTCTTCACGCCTTGTTCGAACGCAAACGTTCGAATGTTGTTGCCGTAGTCGAACGTCGCCGCACCCAACTTTTGTAACTCCAGCATTCCCCGGACGTGCCGCGCCATCGCCGCCATTGAATGTTTTTTGTATTCCTCAGGGCTCTTCTTCCGCAGCTCCAGCGCCGCTTCCAGCGTCATTCCATTCGGCACGTACCCGTCGATGGGATCGTGCGCGCTCGTCTGATCCGTCAGCAAGTCCGGCACCACGCCGCGCTTCGCCAGCTCCGGAATCAAGTCCGCGCAATTGCCCACCAGTCCAACCGAAGTCGCCTCGCCCTTGCGCACCGCGTTTTTCAAAATCCGCAGCGCCTCATCCAGTGAAGTCACCATCACGTCGCAATAGCCCGTCTTCACGCGCCGCTTGATGCGCTCGGGGTCCACGTCAATACCCAGAAACGCCGCGCCATTCATCGTCGCGGCCAGCGGCTGTGCGCCACCCATCCCGCCCATCCCGCCGGTCACCACCAGCTTTCCCGCCAGCTTTCCGCCAAAATGTTTCTTCGCCGCCGCCGCAAACGTTTCGTATGTCCCCTGCAAAATCCCCTGCGTGCCGATGTAGATCCAGCTTCCCGCCGTCATCTGCCCGTACATCATCAATCCCGCGCGGTCCAGTTCATGAAAGCGGTCCCAATTATTCCAGTGCCCCACCAAATTCGAATTGCACAGCAGCACCCGCGGCGCGTATTCATGCGTCCGAAAGACCGCCACCGGCTTCCCCGATTGCACCAGCAGCGTCTGGTCCGCCTCCAGCGCCTTCAGCGACCGCACTATCGCATGAAAACATTCCCAATTCCGTGCCGCCTTCCCCGTCCCGCCGTACACCACCAGCTCTTCCGGCTTCTCCGCCACCTCGGGATCGAGGTTGTTCAGGAGCATCCGCAGCGCCGCCTCTTGCTGCCAACCCTTGCAGGAAATCTGCGTTCCCCGCGCCGCGCGAAATGGCCCCTTCCCCAATCCCGCCTCCGCCACGCTCCCCGGTACCGTCAAGCTCATGATTTTCTTACTCCGCCGCTCATACTAGCGCCATCCGGGCTCAGCTCGTATTGCCGATTTGAACCATCTCCCCGGGCTTGATTTTCTCGAGGGCCAAAACGCACGCCGGGAAGTGTTGCCGGAGGTACTCCAGCCGATTGGAAGACGATTGTAGAACTACAATAGCGATTCTGCGGCCCGCAAGGTTTTGTTGGTAGCGGAGATTTGTATCCACCGTAACCAAGACATCATAAGCCGCTTCCGCCAACCTCAAAAGTTCGCCGTTCTGCTTCCCGGACCAGCCCGCCTCTTGAACGGTACGGCATTCGTGGCCGTGATTCATCAGGTGTTTCTTCAGCGCTCGCGGCGCGCACTCGTCAATCAGAATTCTCATTTCAGCTGCGCGATGAGGCTCAGCCTTGCTTCCTCGATGGCCGCAATGGCAAGTTCGCGGCTGACGCTAGGATACTCTTCCAAAAACTGATCCAACGTGTCGCCTCCTTCCAGATAGTCAGTCAAGACTTTGAAAGGAACGCGGGTTCCGCGGAAGACAGGTTCTCCGCCAAGAATATTCGGGTCCTTGATGATCACATTTTCAGAGACAGTAGCCATGGCGACCCTCCTGCGCGCCTTCCAATTATCTCATCCATCCACAAGAACTGCTCTGAAAAGTGCAAATCGGCCGGCATGAAGTTGACACTAAACTCCCACACGCCCCGGCCCGGTCGGGGAGCATCTCGGGGACCTTGCCGGAGCACTGCTTCCCGCGCGCCCCGACCTTGTCGGGGGGCTGCCTTTCGCCAGCCTCCCATTCTTGTTTATCTAAGCCGGATTCTCCGCATCAAGCTTCCCCTTCGTTTTCTTAATATTTCAACTTTCAACTTTTAACTTTCAACCTGCCCCTCCCGCTAACTCCTTTCCCCTCATCCACTTAAAAATCAATTAAAAATCTATCTTGACAAGCACTGCACGAGTATGGTAACATTTTCTTTGATAGTCACTCACCAGACTGCCCCGATCTCGTCTGGGACACGACACACCTATCCACCTGTCCCAGTATCCCCTTTCTTTTCATGCAATTACGAAATGCAAATTTCGCAACCCCTTTGTTTTGATATTCATACGAAATGCCGGGGGGTGTACCCCCCTCCAATTCCGTTCCTGGCGACAACCCCAGCCAATTGCGCCATCCAAATGGGTAGGGTAAAGTGAGCGCCAGACCATGAACTACGGCACGCTTCCCTCGCGCTTCCTGAACGTCGTTGACAATCTTCCGAACCCCCGCGCGCAGATGGTCCGCCGGGACGGTCGTTGGGAGGCCATTTCTTCACAAGAATTTCTACGCCGCGTCGCCGGCCTCTCTACCGCCTTCGTGGAACTCGGCGTGAAGCCCGGCGACCGCGTCGGTCTTTTTTCCGCCAATCGCCCCGAGTGGCATACCGCTGATTTCGCCATCAACGGCGCCGGCGCCGTTACCGTGCCGGTGTATTTCAACGAGTCGCCCGACCGCATGACCTACATCCTGAAACATTGCGGCGCTAAGGTCGTTTTCGTTGTTGGCGTGCCCCAGTTGCAGAAGCTTCTTGCCGTCCGCGCCAGCCTCCCCGAGCTTGAGCAAATTATTGTCGCCGATGGAGGCGCTGACATTCCCAGCGAATGCCTTCGCTACGAAACCCTCATCGCCGGAGCGAGCGCGTCAGACATCTCTTCTTACCGCTTGCGCGCTTCGCAAGTTCTTCCGGGCCAGCTTGCCTCTCTCATCTACACCTCCGGCACCACCGGCGAGCCCAAGGGCGTTATGCTCACGCACAACAACTTTTGCTCCAACGTCCACGACGTCGGTCACGACTTCAGTCTCGATCCCACCCAGGACGTCGCGCTTTCTTTCCTTCCTCTCGCCCACATCTACGGCCGGACCTTGGATTACATCTACATCTTTGGAGGCGCCGCGCTGGCCTACGTCGAGTCCGTGGATTCCGTAGCCCAGGCTCTCCTGGAGGTCCATCCCACGATTACTTCCGCGGTGCCCCGGTTCTTCGAAAAAATCTACGCGCGCATCGTCGAGCAAGGCTCGAAAAACACCGGTCTGAAGAGAATGCTTTTTGATTGGGCCATGAACGTGGCCCAACGCGCGACTCCCTGGCGCGCCACCGGAGCCCCTGCGAGCCTTGCCTTGAAAGCACAGTGGAAGCTCGCCGACAAGCTGGTTTACAAGAAAATCCGCCTGGGGACCGGCGGCCATCTGCGCATCGTCTCTTCCGGCGGCGCGCCTCTGTCCAAAGCCCTCGCGGAATTTTTCTGGACCGTGGGCATTCCCATCTATCAGGGTTACGGTCTGACGGAAACTTCTCCCATCGTCTCCAGCAACTACCCCGTGAACCGCATGGGAAGTTCCGGCATACCGATTCCCAACGTCCAGGTGCGCGTCGCCCAAGATGGAGAAATCCTTGTCAAAGGCCCTTGCGTCATGCAGGGCTACTATAAAAATCCCGAAGCCACCCGTGAAGTGCTCAGCGAAGATGGCTGGTTCCGCACCGGCGATATCGGCTGCGTGGACAAGGACAACTATCTCTTCATCACCGACCGCAAGAAAGATCTCCTAAAGACTGCCGCCGGGAAATTTGTCGCCCCGCAGCCCATCGAAAACGCGCTCAAGACCAGCCCCTACATCCTGAACGCCATGGTCGTGGGCGACAGACGCAAATTCATTGTCGCCCTCCTCGTCCCCAACGCCACCACGGTTGCCGCCAAAGCCGCCGACCAGGGAATTAAATTTGCTTCCAACGCCGAACTGGCCGCCCATCCCTGGGTGCACGCATTAATCGACTCCGAGGTCAAGCGTCTCACGGTTCATCTCGCGCAGTACGAAACCATCAAGCGCTTCGCTCTTCTCCCCGATGATTTCACCTTCGACAACGGCAGCCTCACCTTTACCCTCAAGCTCAAGCGCCGCGTCGTCGAGCAGCAGTACGGCGGCGTGATCGAATCCCTCTACGCCGACGTCGCCGAACCCCGCCCCATCCTGCAGAATTAGCCCGCCCTTCTTGCCTCGCACGATTAGAGTTGTGCCCGCTGCTGGCTGTTCTTTCGTACAGTTACACCAGGCGAAACAGGTTCAGCTGTCCCGGGTGGCCTGCGGCATCTTCTCTTCGTAGACTGGAATCGAACTAAATAATGCCCACCTCCATTCTCAACTGTAGTCATCGGCAGGTATCTGGTCGCTCGACGAAACATCCGGCACACCGTGCCAGGAGTGAAACAAAAATCGGAGGGAAACTGTGATCCTCGGCGCCAACTTAAATAAGAAGAATCCCAATTCAAGAGGCCGCTGGCTGTTCCGCACAGCCCTGTTTGGCGCCCTCGTCATTCTCGCTTTTTGTCCGGTGTCCTTCGGGCAATCCCCAAACCCCGCCGCAAGCGGGCCGGCAAAAGATAACCCCGGAGGCTTTACTCCCGGAGTGACCTTGGGAGCCAAGTTCGAGGGCAGCTATAGCAACGACGGCGGCGTTTACGACCTGGGATCGGCTCTCGGATACAACTTTTCGCGTCACTTTGGTGTGGATGCAGGCGTTCCGTTTTATTTTGTGAACACGCCCTCCTCCATCAAGAAAAATAACCCGGGTGCGGTCTCCGGTATCGGCATTGGCAGTTTCTTCTCGGATTTGAGGTGGAATTATCCCAACAAATCCTTGAATTACAGTTCCGCCGTGCACCTGACCGCTCCGACCGGCGACAAGAAGAAAGGCTTCAGCATCGGCCACGTGACATGGAACGAGACGAACCATTTCGACCACGCCCTCGGAGATTTCTCTCCGTTTCTGGACGCCGGAGTCGGCAACACGCTCATGGACACAAAATTTTTCCATCGTCCATTTATGACTTATGGTTATAACGCTCAATTCAACGGCGGCGTCGAGTACGACCGTGGCAAGTTCAGTTTCTCGGCCGCGGCCTATGACGTTGCGCCCTGGGGAAATCAGACGGTGATCAGCCGGGTCTTTCGTTGTGGCTCGGCCGCCAAGTGCAGCGCCAGCGGTATCACCACAAACCGCACGAGTTTTACCACCGCCAGCGTTTCATCGGGCGGCGCGGATCTGGTGCGCGACAACGGCTACAACGCCGGTATTGATTACAAACCGGTCGGTTACTTGGATTTGGAGTTTGATTTTAGCCGAAGCGTTCCATTGCATCTCAACAGCTACTCTTTCGGCGTCGGAGTGGACCTCAGCTGGCTCATTCGCCCGCATGTCCACTAAACCCGCCACGCGCATTTTGCAGCGCAACATTTGATGAAAGGGCCGGGATTCTACACCTCGCCGGCCCTTTACCCGCTCTTGCCGCCGGTCTTCGATTTGTCGGCGGGCCTCGGAAGGTCTAAAATCCCTTTGAGGTCTTCCATGCCGGACTATTTGGTCATCGCGGGCCGTGCGTTCAAATCCCGCCTCATAGTTGGAACGGGGAAGTACCGCAGCTTTCAGGAAATGGCCCGTGCGCACGCGGCTTCCGGCGCGGAGATGGTCACCGTAGCGGTCCGCCGCGTCAATCTCACTGATAAATCGAAGGAATCACTTCTGGATTACATCGACCGCGAAAAGATTTTTATTCTTCCCAACACCGCCGCCTGCTACACCGCCGATGAAGCCATTCGCACTGCGCGCCTGGCCCGCGAAGTCGGCCTCTCGAATTGGGTCAAGCTCGAAGTCATCGGCGACCAGCAAACTCTTTTCCCGGACACTGAGCAGCTCATCGAGGCCACTCGCGTCCTCGTCAAGGAGGGCTTCGTCGTACTCCCCTACACCAATGATGATTTGATCGCCGCCCGCAAACTCATCGACGCCGGCGCCGCCGCCGTCATGCCTCTTGCCGCGCCCATCGGATCCGGCCTCGGCGTGCAGAATCCCGCCAACCTCCGCATCCTCCGCGAACGCATCACCGAAGTTCCCATGATCGTGGATGCCGGCGTCGGCACCGCTTCCGACGCCGCCGTCGCCATGGAACTCGGCGCCGATGGCGTCCTAATGAATACGGCCATCGCCGAAGCCCAGGACGCCGTCCTCATGGCGGAAGCCATGCGCGACGCCGTCATCGCCGGCCGCAAATCCTATCTCGCCGGCCGCATGCCCAAGCGCCTCTACGCTTCCGCCTCTTCGCCGCTTTCCGGCGTCGTCCGTTGACGATTTCTCGCCAGATATATTTTTAAGCCTGAGCTGCTTTCCGTGCCTGCGCGTCGTCGTAACTTTCGCCGTAAATTGAAGGCACCTTCGCGCCCATACATCGCAGGTAAGAAGAGAGCTGGCCGCGATGATGAATCGTGTGGTGCAGCCCCATCATCACAAACGTCACCGCGGGCCGCTGCATCATTCCGCGAAAATCCACGATCTTGATCAATTGTTCGCCGGTTACTTTTGTTAGCGCTTCGAAATTCTTCGCGAACCTCTGCTCATACCAGGCTGCAATTTCAGCAGGCGTCTTGACGTTTTCCGGAATCATCGACGGGCTGGTGTCGAAAACGCCGTTGATCACGCATTCGACAAAGCGGTTATCCGCAGCGGCAATGTGGCGCGCCAATTCGATCGCGGTTCTCGAAGCGGGCTCCGGGCGGTACTCGCATCTGTCAGCCGGAACCGCTTCGAGAATTTTCTTCGTTGTGCGGCTCTCAATCTTTAACGGCCCCATATACACGTTTTGTAGCAAAAACACTGCTTGATCCGCTGTCATCGCTTCGGCCATTTTTGTCCTCCTGAATCCGTTTGGCGTTGTCTGTGGGCGCGGGGCGGGTATTGGGCCTACCCCGGGCTTTGTTGCCAGGTTGGATGCGCGAATCCGTCTGCCGTTTCATCGATCATATGGGGTTTGATCGGCAAAAGTCGCGTGCCCCAGCTACGCCGTTCGAGGCTTCGCCACTTTGGCGATGACCAAACCTGCGAACAACCAAGTCAGAGTGGCATCCGCGATCATCACTAGTGTGTAGGATCCTGAAAATCCCCACCAATTCCAGTTGGGCAACTCCGTGATGACGCCTGCCCCCAGTCCCACGATGCCAAGAAAAAGAACTCGCTTTGCGTAACTCAATCCGCTCGTTTGCAGCGCAAGCCAAGTCAGCAAAAATGCCGCGGCCATCAGTGACAACAATTGAATGACCAGCCCCTTTGTGTACGATCCGAATCCCTCGCGCCGTACCGCGGCAAACATCACCGGCCCCTTTTGCATTTTTTCCATGAGCGTAGCCTGCGCGGCTTTTTTCTGCTCCGAAGACATTCCATCCATCGAGGGGCCGCCCGGAAGAAGGTACACGCCGGACTTCACCGTATGCGTTCGAATCACGGCGGAAACTTCCTCGTCACTTTGAAAACTGAGGATCGGCTTCTCATGCCAGGATAGAACTTCCCAAGAGATGCTGCTCCAGACAAAAGCTACCAGGCCTCCCAGGATGGTTCCCAGTACAAGCGATTTCAGCATAGGTCCTCCGAGAATATCGGTGGCCCGCGCCACTCGCAAATTGGGCGAAGTCTATCGAAAAGAAACAGTCCTGGCTATAGCGAGGCAACATCGAATCGCGGGCAGCCTAGCGCGTCCGAAAGAAGAAGTGCCAGATTGAATGCGCGGGGCAGGTCATCGTGCACGGGAGGTGCGGGTTAACAAGGGAGATGCGCGGCAGACTAGAACCTCCTGTCTTATAAATCAGGGGGAATCGGGCGGGTGGCAGTTGCTCCGCCGCGGGAATAACTTCCGGTTTGCCCGTTATCCGGGAGTGTTTACAATCGGTTCTCACAAGCCTACTTGCGGCTACTAATCGGCGAAATCGGTGGCAATTCTACGAAAAGACCGTTTCGCCTCCCTTTGGACATCGCGACCAGGCTGGAGAAGTGGATCTAGTCCTCCAATACTGCCGGATCGCTACCGGATCTGGCGATAACGAAAACAATCGACGAGGTGATCGTTTACC
>WNEZ01005435.1_pt1 | contig 11772 bp, 8 predicted proteins | sample 5400521 | NCBI WGS metagenome assembly WNEZ01 (sample SAMN13153339, study PRJNA577476) | soil metagenome | isolation source: 120 cm saprolite under Douglas fir tree site 2 hole 1 replicate 1 | place: USA:California | collected 2015-04-18
GCGACATCTACAAGGATGCAGAAGGGTTGGACCGGGCTTTCAACGAGATGCTGGAGCTGGATGGAATCGAAGCCGGTCGGGCCACACTCAAAGTCAGTCGGGTGAATATCAATGAGGTCATTGAGCGGGTCGTCGAGGAAACTCGCAAGCAGAGCCCCGACCATACGCTCGCGCTCACTCTCGATAAATCCGTCCCGGCGGTCTTATGCGACGAGGAAAAGATCTCGCAAGTCCTCACGATTCTGCTGAGCAACGCGACGAAGTACTCGCCCGCCGGCCGCGAAGTGTCGATAACGAGCCGGGCCAACTCCGACGGCGTCGAAATGACGGTTAAAGACCAAGGACCGGGCATGCCGGCCGATCTCAATGGCCAACCAGGATCCGGGACTGGACTCGGGTTGGAGATCGCGCGTCAGATAGCCGAGATGCACGGCGGACGAATCTGGTTTGAGAGCTCGCCCGGGCGCGGTACTGAATTCCATTTCACGCTCCCGAAACGCATCAGGCCATCCCGGGAGATTGCGGCTGTGGCTCGAACCTGACCTTGAAAATTTTTAGGTGGTGCCGGCGCGGGGACTCGAACCCCGGACCCTCGGTTTAAAAGTCCATCCCGACCTCCGCATGACGCCTCCCCAGGGCCCCTGCTGTATTCGATTCTCCTCCTCGCGCCTCCCCGTGGCACCCGGTGGCACCCCGGCTTGGCTATACAAATTGGCTATACATCCGGAGGCCTTGAGCCATCGCGCCCGGCGTGCGCGAACGACGAAACGGAGAGGCCCTCCCCATTCGCTCCGTCGGCGACTGCTTAACGCGGACTAAGAGGTTCGAGTCCCCCGCGGGCCACCACCGATTTTGAACTTGGGTCGAACCGATAGCCGTTGCCCAACGTGAACATGGTCGCCCTTTCGACTTCGGAGACTTTGACCCCGAGACCGTTGCGCGAGCCTAAGATTCTGCGCGTAGTTCTGCGCACGTAATGCAGACGCAGCTAAGGGCAGGCTTGTGCCTGATGGATAAGGAGGAAGGCCCAGTGACTTCCAAGACAAACCGCGAGGTCGTTGAGCGATACGTCAACGGAATGAAGGCTCGGGACCTTGACGTCCAAGCCGACGTATGCGCCCCAGACATGATTGTCGAGTACCCGCAGTCAGGAGAACGAATCCGCGGTTGGGCCAAGGTGCGTGCTGTGCTTGAGAACTACCCCACCGGCTTGCCCGAACCGGTCGGAGGCAAATTGATCGGCAGCGAGGACAAATGGGTTGTCGGCCCGAGTTTCAACGTCTTGCGAATTGAAGGGACGGGTGACGTCTATACCCTCGTCGGTTCCGCCAGATACCCGGATGGTAAGACCTGGCAGTTCGTCATGCTCATCGAATTGCGCTCGGGCAAGATCGCAAAGACGACTGAAATCTACGGCGCTCCCTTCGAACCGCCAGCATGGCGGTCGAAGTGGGTCGAGCGAATAGCCTAGGCTCGAGCACGGCTTGTCTGGCCTTGCACGGACCATGGGGGGATTGCGCCCTCGAATACGGTCCAACCCCGAGAATCCCAATTCAGCGGCTGCCCCCGAATACGCGAGGGGTGTTCGGATTGTGGGCAATCGCTTGGATTCGCACACGCATGCCTTCGACTCGCCGCGGCGTGAATGCTCGATTGGCCAGCGATCGGAGCCTGGTGTGCCTTGGCGGCTCCGAGAAGAGCATCATTCGCGATAGGACTCGGCGGAGAGGATCGTCCGCCTCCATGGTCAGCTCAGCTGCGCCACGCACGAGTCCGGGGCTGACCAGTGCAGCCGCCACGTCCGCGTATCGGGTCAGCACCCAAAGTTGATGTTCCTCGTCCCAGTGCACCGGGTCGTATCGGCGCAGCGCGCTGTAGACGGGATAGGGGTTTCGGAAGAAATACGGCGTGAACAAGGGTGGGAGGCCTCGCTCAGCCATGGTCAGGTCCACCCGTCGATCGTGAGCGCGACGACATCGTCTGGCAAGGGCGCGGCAGTGACCGAACCAAATTTATGGGTTACCTGCCGGGCACCCCATTCGATAACTCCGGTCCGGCACAACGAGTCTGATTGCTAGCCCCACCATGGTCGGCGGGTTCGCGTTACGGAAACTACGGCCCGCCATCTTCGACCTGCGGTGCGACAACAAATAATCACGCGGCTGAGCTGCGCCTTGCCCGCCACAGGTCAAACGAGCCCAGTCCGTCGCGCCGGTCACTCATGAAATACAGGGTCGCGCCATCGGATGCGATGTCGGGCCTCTCGTCCGAGAATCCGCTGTTGACCTGGGGTCCTGCGTTCACCGGCTGACCGAAAGGGTGTGACCTGGAATCACGAATGCTGAGCCATATGTCGTATCCACCTCTGCCTCCCTTGCGGTCAGAGGCGAAGAAAAGCGTCTTGCCGTCGTTTGAGATGCCGGGCTCGCACTCGTTCGATGCGCTGTTGACGGTGGGCCCCAGATTGACCGGCGCCCCAAACGGCAACCCGGCCGCAGGTCGGCTCGCGACCCACACGTCGTCGCCGCCCAACCCACCCGGGCGGTCGGAGCAGAAGTAGAGATCGCGGCCATCGGCCGAGACGTCCGGGAAGCCGTCGCAGCAGCCGGTGCGGCCGAGGTCCACGACCTGCGGCCTGCCGAATGCGGCCGTGAAGCTTGATCGCATGGCGACGTAGATGTGCCCATCGGGTGCGCGGTCGAAGAACAGCTCGAGGCCGTCCGAGGAAATGCTGGGCGAACCTTCATCTTCGCTCGAGTTCACGGGTGCGCCAAGACTCTCCGGCGGGCCGAACGGTTGCGAGGTTGAGGACCGGATGGCCACCCAGATGTCGCCACCGCCGACGACGTCTCGGTCGGTGATGAAGTAAAGGCTAAGGCCATCAGCCGAGATCGAGGGGCCGCCGTCGAAGTTCTGGCCGTTGACGGGAGCGCCAAGGTTTACGGGGCTGCGAAAGGCAGCCGGAGATGGCGTGCTCGAGGGCGAAACGTTCGTCGTGCTGCAACCCAGCAGCAGGCACGCGAGCACGACGAAAGCGGCAAAGTCGGCCCCCGCCCTGCGATCCAGGGACATGCTCAGGCTAGTCTGATGACACTACCCTGAACTTGCACCTGGTTCGCGTTACGGAAACTACGGCCCACCACGTTTAGAGCTGACCAGTATCGGCGTGGGAGTCTTGATGCGGCCTTCGCTTCCTCACTCGGCCGCGGCATGTGCATCGGGCCACGAGGCGCGGGGCTCACGCTGAGGATCGTAGGCCGAACGTGACCGTCGCATGAACATCGCGATCAGCAGCGCCGCGGCGATCATCAACCCCGTGCTCACGCGCAGGACGTCGCTCATCCCCGTGCTGTAGGCGTCGCGAGCCGCGCCGAACAGAGCAGCTCCCAGCGGCGCCGGCAGATGGCTTGCCACCAGAGCCGCTCCGGCCACGCTTCCCTGCGCAACGTCGATGACCTGCGTCGGGAGTCCGGCCAGGCGCGCCGACATCTCGCTTCGGTAGGCGCTGTTGAGAACGCTGCCCATGACCGCCACGCCGAACAAGGAGCCGACCTGCTGGAGGGTCCGGGCAAGGGCCGTCCCAGCCGCGGTCTGCGATTCGGGCAGGACGTCAAGGATGACGTTGAACGCGGTGAACATCGCAAGCGCGTTGCCGATCCCGATCACGGGAAGAGCGACGAGCAACAAACCGTATCCATTTTCGGCCCCAACCAAAGACATGAGCGCCATACCGGCGGCGCAGATCACGAGGCCGAGTGCAAACATGCCCTGGACTCCCAGCCGGCTGATCAGTCGATCGCTCACCGCCGCGCCCATGACGATGCCTGCGATCAAGGGCAGGAGGCGAACGCCTGTCGCCTGGGCGTCATTGCCCTGGACGAGTTGCAGGAACGGCGTGAACACGAACAGCACGCCCATCAGGCCGAAGCTCATGACCACCGAGACTGCGATCGACCAGCTGAAACGAGGGTTGAGGAACAGCCGGAGGTCGACCAGCGGCGATCGCGCTCGCAGCTCCCAGGTCGTAAACCCCGCGAGGAGCGTTGTTCCGCAGATCAAGCTGGCGACCGTCGGTGCGGTCCAGCCGACCCTCGGCTGCTCGATGACGCCGTACACAAGACTCGTGACGCCCGCGATCGCGAGCACGGCGCCGACGAAGTCCACACGTGGCGCGTTTGAATCGCGGCTCTCCGGGATGAAGAGCCAGACGCCGATCAACGCGACCACGACGATCGGAGCATTGATCAGGAAGATCGAGCCCCACTCGTAGTGCGTGAGCAGCCAGCCCGCGACCAGCGGTCCGAGCGGCAGCCCAAGAAACATACCGGCGCCGCCGATGGCAATCGCTCGCGGACGCTCCTCCTCCGAGAAGATCGTTGGTATGACCGCCAGGGAGAGCGGCATGATGAACGCACCGGCGACACCCATCACGGCGCGCATGAAGATGAGCTGGTTGGCGGTCGTCATCTCGCTCGCGACGATCGAAGAAAGACCAAAGATGGCGAGCGCCACGAGCATCATTCGCCTCCGACCAAGCCGATCGCCCAACACGCCCGCCGGTATGAGCAGACCTGACAGCGCAAGCAGATAAGCGGTCGACATCCATTGCAACTGGTCGGTGGTGGCGCCCAGCGTCGCCGACAGGGTCGGCAGGGCGGTGACAAGGATGGTCGAATCCAACCCGAGAACCAGTGCGCTCAGGAGGACCGCGCCGAGGGCCAGCCATCGCCTGCCGTTGACCTTGGTGCTCATGTCTAGGCGTGCCCCAACACGGCGCCGAGGGTCGCGACCATGAAGCCGCCCATGGTGACCTGGACCAGCGAGCGGTGGAGGGGGACCTGGAGGAAGCGCCGGCGCACCCAGGCGATCGCGAGCAGCTCCATCGCCACCACGACGTACGCGACCTTGAGCGCGGTCTGGGTGTCGGTGATCAGGAAGGGCAGAGCGTGGAACGTGCCGCCGACGAAGGTGGCGATCCCCGTTAACGCGCCGCGGACCACCGAGCTTCCGCGACCGCTCAGCTCACCATCATCCGAGAGCGCCTCCGACAGGCCCATGCTGATCGCCGCGCCCATCGAGGCGGCGAGGCCGATCATCAACGCTGCGTGGGACCCGGCCAGGAAGGCTGCGGCGAAGATCGGCGCCAGGGTCGAGATGGTGCCGTCGATCAAGCCGATCAGAGAAGGCTGGACGAAACGCAGGATCTGCGCCCGCTCGCCCTGCCGCCGCCACCGCTGAACGAGGTTGCACCGAATTGCGTCGGCCGAGGTCGCCACCGAGAGAGGGATTCCGATCGTTGTCAGCATTGCTCTGCGCATGCGACGAGAATCGCGCCAGGGGCGGCCCAGAACATCCACCTGGTGGTTGATCTTCCGGGCTGGTGGCTGGTTGATTTTCGTGGGAGACTGAGGGCCCTCTGCGAGGGTTTACGAGCCCCATGACTCTCCCCATTCCGCTCACCCGCTTCGTGGGCCGCGAGGCCGAGCTCGCCGAGGCTGCCACCTTGCTTGCCGCCACCCGCCTGCTCACGCTGACGGGGCCAGGTGGCGCGGGCAAGACCCGCCTCGCTCTGGAGCTCGCGTCTCACCTGGCCGGAAACTTTCCCGATGGTGTCTGCTTCGTCGACCTGGCTCCTCTGACGGACGGCGAGTTCGTGTGGGATCAGGTCGCGACCACCCTGGGCATCACCGAGCCGGGATCAGGCAGGTCTCTGTCGGAAGGGGTTGGTCAATATCTCGCGGAGCGACGGGCCCTGATCATGCTCGACAACTGCGAGCAGGTGGTGCAGGCGGCGGCTTCGGTGACGGCTGCGCTTCTCACCGCCGCGCCGGCGATCAAGGTGCTTGCCACGAGCCGTGAGCCGCTGGGCGTGGGCGGCGAGGTCACCTGGGTGGTGCCGCCGCTGAGCGACGGAGACGGAGTCGAGCTCTTCACCGACCGCGCACGCCAGGCTCGGCCTCAATTCAGCCTCCGCGAAAGGGACGAGGAAGCAGTCCGCACGATCTGCCGCCGCCTCGATGGCCTGCCGCTGGCGATCGAGCTTGCCGCCACGCGCGCTCGCGCGTTCGCTCCGGCGGATATCGCCGCCGGGCTCCGCGATCGCCTCGAGCTGCTGCCTCCAGGTCCACGCACCGCGCCGGCGCGGCAGGCGACGCTGCAGGCCTCGTTCGACTGGAGCTACGACCTTCTCTCCGAACCCGAACGTGCGCTGCTGCGCCAGTGTTCCGTGTTCGCCGGTGGATTCGACCTCGAGGCGGCGATTGCAGTGTGCCCGGCAGGCGGCCTCGATGTAGTCGGGTCCCTGGTCGACCGATCGCTGCTTGTCGTCCAGGACGACGAGCACCAGGGCGGACCTCGCTACCGCATGCTCGAGCCGGTCCGGCAGTTCGCGGCGATGCTCATGGCCGGCGCGGGTGAGGACGAGCTGGTCCGGTCGCGGCACCGCGACCACTATCTCCAGCTCATCGAATCGCTCGAACCGTTGCTGACCGGCCCCGACGAGTACCGATGGCGAGCGCGCCTCCACCCCGAGCGGGACAACATCCGCGCGGCCCTCGCCTGGAGCCGCGACCAGGGCGACCCGGAAGTGTTGGCGAGGATGGTGGCCGCAATCATGCCGTTCTGGATGATTCCAGGACGGATCGCCGAGTTCGGCAAGTGGGTGGACTCCGCCTACGAGCGGATTACGGATATTTCGCCCCGCCGAGCGGCACAGGTCCTGAACTTCGAGTCGATGGTGGCCCTCATCTCGAGGCAGAGGTGGGACCAGGTCTACACGAATGCAACTGAAGCCCTCAGGCTGGCTCGGGCCGCCGGCGACCAGGTCGAAGAGGGAATCGCGCTCGGGGTCTTGGGCCTTCTGGCAGGGCTGAGTCAGGGCGCGGGAGCTATGCGGCCGTACTTCGAGCAGGCCCGGCAGCTCGCCCGCTCGACACGCTCGATGACCGTCCTCGGCATGGCGACGATGGCATACATGATGCTCCGCATCTTCCAGTCCAGTCCGGACGAGACGCGACAGCTGATGGAGGAGGCCGTCGCCCTGGCGGAAGCCCACGCTGATCGCCACAACCGGTTGTTCACGAATTCGTTCGCCGGTTTCGAAGCGCTGGTCCACGGGCGTCTGCTCGACGCGGGCCGGATCCACGCGACGGTGGTCGAGATCGGGCGTCCCACGAATGACAGCAACTTCATCGGAAGCCTCCTCGGGCTCGCCTGGGTCGCGTTGTTCAAAGGCGATTTCGAAACTGTGCGGAAGTACATCGCCGAGGCTGTTCCCATCGCGAAGCAGAGGGGCACCGACTCGGTGTCGATCACGTCGGTCGACCCGCTCTCGAGGCTCATTCGTGGCTGGATGGAGCTTGCAGACGGCGATGCGGCCACAGCGAGTGAAACCCTATCGGCAGTCGTCGCCAGCGCTCGCTCCTCGATGATTGCTCGTTTCGCTTCCCTACCTATCGTGGTCCTGGCGGAGGCGCAGATGGCCCTCGGTGAAAACGAAGAGGCCGGCGCATTTCTGGACGAAGCCGAAGCGCTGGCGAAGGCAGGCGAGATGACCTGGGTGCTGGGCCGGATCGCCAGGGTCCGCGCCGAGATCCGCGAACGCCAGGGCGATCTCGAGAAGGCGGAGTCGCTCGCGCATGAAGCGCTCGGCTCGGCGCGGGAGGCCGGCGACCGGATGGGCGTGGTGGACGCGCTGGAGCTCCTCGCAGGGCTCGCCTCTGACCAGGACAGCGACGGGGAGGCGGTGCGGTTGTGGGCGGCGACGGATTCGATGCGGAACACCATGGGCTATCACCTTGCCGTCGGCCGCGAGCGGCAGGAAGCGGCGCTTGCCCGCACACGTGCGAAGCTCGGGAACTTCACCTCGGTGTGGTCGGAGGGCGCGAAGCTCTCATCCGAGGAGGCGATCGCCTACGCCGCCCGCGGCCGAGGCGAGCGCAAGCGTCCATCCACCGGCTGGGCCAGCCTCACTCCGAGCGAGCTCGAGGTGGTGCGGCTGGTCGGCGAGCACCTGAGCAACCCCGAGATCGCGGCGCGTCTGTTTGTCTCGCGCGCCACGGTCAAGACGCACCTCGTCCACATCTTCGCGAAGCTCGGCGTCGACTCTCGGTCGGAGCTGGCCGCCGAAGCGCTCAAGCGAAGCTGATGTCCTCCCTGCCGGTTCCGCTAACCCGGTTCGTCGGCCGTGAGGCCGAGCTAACCGAGGCGGCGGCTCTTCTCGTTAAGAATCGCCTGCTCACCTTCACCGGGCCAGGCGGTGGTGGCAAAACCCGCCTCGCCCTCCGGCTTGCCTCGGATGTCGCCGAGGAGTTTCCGGATCGAGTCTGGTTTGCGGATCTTTCTCCACTGTCGAGTGGTGAGTTCGTCTGGGACCGGGTGGCGTTGACCCTCGGCCTCAAGGAGCCGGGTCGGGGTCGAACCTGGGCTGATGCCATCGGCGGCCACCTCGAATCTCGCCAGGCGCTGCTGATTCTTGACAACTGCGAGCAAGTCGTGGAGACCGCCGCCGAAGTCGCGGCCGGCGTGCTGGCATCAGCACCGAGAATCAAGGTCGTTGCCACAAGCCGCGAGCCGCTCGGGGTTGTCGGCGAAGTGACCTGGGCCGTGCCCTCGATGATCGAAGTCGACGCGGTCGAGTTGTTCACCGACCGGGCCCGGCAGGCGCTGCCGCAGTTCACGCTCCACGACGACGACAGAAAGGCGGTGCTCGACATCTGCCGGCGGCTCGACGGTCTGCCTCTGGCGATCGAGCTCGCCGCCGCCCGCACGCGCGCCCTCGATCCGGTCCACATCGCGGCCGGGCTCAAGGATCGTTTCGCCGTCCTGCCGAGTGGACCACGCACGGCGCCCCGCCGGCAGGCAACGCTCGCGGCTTCCTTCGACTGGAGCCACGATCTGCTTACCGCTCCCGAACGTACCCTGCTGCGCCAGCTGTCAGTCTTCGCCGGCGGGTTTGACATCGAGGCCGCGCTGGCGGTGTGCCCGGCCGCCAGCCTCGAGCTGCTGGCGGCGCTCACCGATCGCTCGCTGGTCATCGCGGAAAGCCGCGCCGGGCACGCCGAAGCTCGCTACCGGCTGCTCGAGACGGTCCGCCAGTTCGCCGCCGAGCATCTCGATGAGGCAGAAGAGGTCGAGCTGACACGAAACCGCCATCGTGACTACTACCTGGAGATGGCGGAAACGTCGGAACCGCAGGTAACTGGTCCCAACGCGGAGCGTTGGCTCGCTCGATTGCGCCGCGAGGAGGACAACATGCGGGCGGCGCTTGGCTGGAGCCGCGACCGGGGCGAGACGGTTGCGCTGGTCCGCATGGTGGTGGCACTCACGGCGTCGTGGCAGATGCGTCTGGCGTACCCCGAAGCCGAGTTGTGGTTGAGCGCCGCTGCGAGTCGCGCTTCTGATGCACCGCCGCTGCTGCGAGCCCAGCTGCGAAACGTCCATTGCGTGCACGCCCTGAATACGGGACACGGCCTTGCGGAGGTGCCGGCGTGGGCAAATGAGGCCCTCGCCCTGGCCCGAGCCGCCGGCGACAAGCGCCAGGAGGCGTTTGCTCTGTCTGCCCTGGGCGTGATGGCAGGCCTGGCCGGCGGTGCGAGGGCGATGCGTCCTTACTTTGAAGAGGCACGTTCCGCGGCATCGCTGGCCGGCCCTGTCAAAGGCGGCAGCCTTGCGTTCCTCATCTACCTGACCGGCTTCACATTCCTGATCTTCCGACTGTTTCAGTCTGACTCCGAGGAGGCGCGGCGCATTGCAGAGGAGGGGATTGACCGCGGCAAGACTGAAAGCAACCCGTACATGCTCCACGAGGCGATGTGGACGGCGGGGCTGATTGCGGTCGTCCAGGGTCGGCTGGCCGATGCCACCCAGCTCCTCAAAACAGCCCTCACTGAGGGCCGCCAGCAAGATGAGTCGCTGGTATGGAAATGCGGTTTCTGCCTTGCCTGGGTGGCGATGCTTCGCGGTGACTTCGACTCGGCTCGTGCCGCCATCGGCGAGTGCCTGTCGGCAATCCGTGGCTCGGACAGGGCGGGAGGGTCCGGCCAATCAGTCGCGCCCGCCGCGAAATGGCTTACCGGTTGGATCGAGCTGGCCAGCGGCGACCCGGCGGAAGCCGAAAAGACGGCGACCGAGGTCGCCGATGCCATCCGGTCGTCACCGCTCTCACGCTATGCGTCTCTGCCGCTGGTTGTTCTGGCCGAGGCGCAGCTCGCACAGGGTGTGCTCGGAAAAGCTCAGGCCGGCATCGATGAAGCTACCAATCTCGCCCGGTCGGGCGAGCTGACCTGGGTCCTGGGGCGCGCGAGCGTCGTCCGGGCCAAACTGATGGTGCGTCGCGGCGACGTCCGGGAGGCGGAGACGCTTGCTCATGAAGGCCTGAGCCTCGGCCGGGAGGCGGGCGACCAGCTGGGCGTGGTCGATGCGTTGGAGTTGCTCGCCAGGCTTGCTGCTGAGCAGGACAGCCATCGGGAGGCGGTCCGGCTCTGGGCCGCGGCGGACTCGATGCGCAACCAGCTCGGCTATCGACTCGTGATCGATCCCGCCCTTCAGCAGGCCGCCCTAGCCAGCGCCAAGGCCTCTCTCGCCGATTTCTCGGCTGTCTGGGCCGAAGGCGCGAAGCTGTCCGCGGACGAGGCGAACGCCTACGCCGCCCGTGGTCGAGGCGAGCGCAAGCGTCCATCCACCAGCTGGGCCAGCCTCACTCCAAGCGAGCTGGAGGTCGCGCAACTGGTCGGCCAGCACCTGAGCAACCCCGAGATCGCGGCCCGGCTGTTTGTCTCACGCGCCACGGTGAAGACGCACCTGGTCCACATCTTCAGCAAGCTCGGCATCGACTCTCGGTCAGCGCTCGCCGCCGAAGCACTCAGGCGCGCTTGATGTCCCCCCTACCGGTTCCTCCGACGCGGTTCGTCGGCCGCGAGGCCGAGCTAACTGAGGCGGCGGCTCTTCTCGCTGAAAATCGTCTGCTCACCATGACCGGGCCAGGGGGAGCCGGCAAAACCCGCCTCGCCCTACGGCTTGCCTCGGATGTCGCCGAGGAGTTTCCGGATGGAGTCTGGTTTGCCGACCTTTCTCCACTGTCGAGTGGTGAGTTCGTCTGGGACCGGGTGACGCTGACCCTCGGCCTTAAGGAGCCGGGTCGGGGTCGAACCTTTGCCACCCGAGTAGCTCTGATCGTTCTCGACAACTGCGAGCACGTCGTGGAGACCGCAGCCGAGGTCGTGACCAGCGTGCTGGCATCGGCCCAGAGCGCAAAGGTCGTTACCACGAGCCGTGAGCCACTCGGAGTCGCCGGGGAGGTGACGTGGGCTGTGCCGCCGTTGATCGAGGCGGACGCAGTGGAGCTCTTCAGCGATCGAGCACGCTTGGCGCTGCCACAGTTCAGGCTCCGTGACGACGACAGAAAGGCTGTGCTCGACATCTGCCGGCGCCTCGATGGCCTGCCTCTGGCGATCGAGCTTGCGGCTGCCAGGACACGCGCTCTTGCGCCGGCACGCATCGCGAGCGGACGGAAGGAGCGGCTTGCTCTGCTGTCCCCGGCTGCTGGAGACGGTTCGCCAGTTCGCCGCCGAGCATCTCGATGAAGCTGATGAGGTCGAGTTGATGCGAATCCGCCATCGCGACTACTACACCGAGATGGCGGAGAAGGCCGAGCCGGGCCTTACGAGTCCTGACGATGCTCGCTGGCAGGCGCTTTTGCTGACCGAGCAGGAGAACCTGCGCGCCGCGATGGCCTGGAGTCGCGACCGGGGCGAGCCCGAGGCGCTGGCGCGC
>WNEZ01018183.1_pt1 | contig 11770 bp, 8 predicted proteins | sample 5400521 | NCBI WGS metagenome assembly WNEZ01 (sample SAMN13153339, study PRJNA577476) | soil metagenome | isolation source: 120 cm saprolite under Douglas fir tree site 2 hole 1 replicate 1 | place: USA:California | collected 2015-04-18
AAGGTCCCGCTCGGCAAGCTTGGGACCTAGCGCACCGTTCCCCTCGACCCTGAGACCCTCGCCGCCTTCGATGCCTGGATGTCGCTGCGCGGCGTCCAGCGGGCCCTGCCTCATCCGCGCCACGGCCAACCTGTCGACTTCTTGTTCGTGGAGCGGGGACGGCGCCTTTCCCCATTCCGTCTCCGCAACGGCCTCGATCGCGCCGCCGCTGACGCCGGCCTGTGTGGTCTCGGCGGGGAGCCTCGCCGTGTCACCCCGCACCATTTGCGCCACACGTTTTCTCCAGCCTCGTCAATGCGGGCATGTCCCTTCAGGCTCTGATGGCCCTCATGGGCCACGTCTCCCCGGAGATGACCCTTCGGTATGCCTCGCTTTCCTCTCCGACGGTGCGCGCTGCTTACGAGGCTGCGATGAGCAAGGTCCGGGGACGCCAGTCACTCCTCGTCGCCCCCGTCGGCAAGGTGGCGGTGCCCGATCGCGTCGAGTGGCTGGGCTCGGAGATGCTCAAGACCAGGGTGGCGCACGGCTACTGTTCCCGCCACCTCGTCGCCCAGGCCTGCCCCTACGCCAACGTCTGCGAGCAGTGCGACAACTTCGTCACCACGCCAGAGTTTGTCCCCGAACTCGAGTCCCAACTCGCCGATGTCACCGCCCTCCGACAGGACGCTGAGGACCGGGGGTGGGACTCCGAGGTGGCCCGCCACGCCCGGGTCATCGCCAGCATCGAGGGCCACCTCCATCGCCTGAAGATTCCCAAGAAAATCTGATGCAATGCTTGACACCGCCCCCGAGGGCCGGTTAATAGAGCCGTTCTTCTCGATCCCTGCCCGGCGCCTCCTCAATCGCGGGGTCTTCACTTCGCCCGAGGAGATGGTGACCAAGGTCATGGCATTCATCGCCGAGTACAACCGCACCGCGAGACCCTTCCGATGGACTACGACGGGAGCCCCTTGCGGGCGGCCTGACATGTGGCCGTCTCTAACGCGCGGCTGCACTAGTGTCCTGAGTCATTAGATGCTCGCGTTTTAGGTTGGACTGTCATATGCTCGCCGTGTGGGTACCAGAGGTCGTCCCAAGGCACCGCTCGTCCTGAGCGATGAGGAGCGCGAGACGCTGCAACGGTGGGCGCGGCGGCGCAGCAGTGCCCAGGCCCTGGCCCTACGTTGCCGGATCATCCTGGCCTGCGCCGAAGGCCGCACCAGCAAGGAGGTGGCGGCCCGCCTCGGCGTGAACCAGGCCACCGTCGGCAAATGGCGCCGCCGGTTCCTGGCCGAGCGCCTGGAAGGCCTGGCCGATGAACCCCGGCCGGGGGCTCCGCGCACGGTCACCGATGCCGATGTGGAACGGGTCATCGTAAGGACCCTGGAAGAGAAGCCGGCCGATGCCACCCACTGGTCCACCCGATCGATGGCGAGGGCGTCGGGGATGTCGCAGAGTGCCATCAGCCGCATCTGGCGGGCTTTCAGCCTCAAGCCGCATCTTGCCGAGTCCTTCAAGCTGTCCAACGATCCTCAGTTCATCGAGAAGGTCCGCGACATCGTCGGGCTCTACCTGAACCCCCCCGAGGGCGCCCTGGTGCTCTGCGTGGACGAGAAGTCCCAGGTTCAGGCCCTCGACCGCACCGCCCCCGTCCTCCCGCTCATGCCAGGCACCCCCGAGCGCCAGACCCACGACTACGTCCGCCACGGCACGACCAACCTCTACGCCGCCCTGGACATCGCCTCGGGCAAGGTGATCTCGGACATGACCGCCCAGCACCGGGCCCTGGAGTTCCGCCGGTTCTTGAACCTCATCAACCGCAGCGTGCCCGCCGATCTCGACGTCCATGTGATCGTCGACAACGTCTCCACCCACAAGACTCCCGAGATTCATCGCTGGCTCATGCGCCATCCCCGCTTCACCCTGCACTTCACGCCGACATACAGCTCCTGGATGAATCTCGTGGAGCGCTGATTCTCCGAGCTCACCGAGAAGTGGCTCCGTCGGGGTACACACCGCTCGGTCAAGGAGTTGGAAGCATCGATCGACTCGTGGATCAAGACGTGGAACACCGACCCAAGACCCTTCGTGTGGCACAAGACGGCCGACGAGATCCTTGAGAGCCTCGCCCGATATTGTGAACGAATCTCCGACTCAGGACACTAGGGCATCGAGCCCGTGACTCCCGAACGCGAGCAGCTCCGCACCGGAGCATCATTTCTCCAGACCTTCGGCACCTGACGGTCTCGCCCTTCCCCGAGCGAAGCGCTGTCGACAGGTGTGGGGGAGAGGAGCGGAGGAGAGCCCAATGAGTGGTCGACGCCGCCGTAGGAAGAAGGACGCAGTCGCTCATCGGGTGGTCCGAGGGATCAACGACCGCCTCGTAAACCTCGGCGAGCCGCGCCCGCCGAAATGGCGACCCCTGCAGCCGCGAGCCCGGCAGCTCCGCACGACCGTCGCTGAGCCGGGGTGGTGCCTGCTGGTATTGTCGGGCGTGGCGTGGGGCCCAGCCTTCGATAACAGGAGGGCACAATGGCCATCGTGAACCGCGGCTTCCGGGGCCGGCGGCGCCAGTCGGGCGCCGGCTTGATCCCGCCGGGCCAGTATCTCGTCGATGACTTTCCGGTCCTCGCTGCCGGTCTGACTCCGCATGTGTCGAGTGCGGACCCCCTTGCTCTCTCAGTGCCTTCAAAGGAAAGGAGCGAACCGTGACATATGCCAGACAGATGATCTCAACCCACCCCGGCAAGCTCGACATCGACGCCGACGCGCTGTCCCCGATGCATTGACGAGTGTCTCAACTGCGCCCAGGCGTGCACCGCGTGCGCCGACGCCGACCTCGCCGAGGACAGCGTCGCCCACCATGCGCCGCTGCATCACCCTGTGTGTGGACTGTGCCGACATCTGCGAGACCACGGCCAGGGTCGTCTCACGCACGACCGAGTTCGACCGGAAACTGGCCCGGGCCATTCCTCGAAGCCTGCATCACAAGCTGCACGATATGTAGGGCGGAGTGCGAACACCACGCCAAGATGGGGATGAAACACTGTGAAGTCTGCGAGGAGGCCTGCCGGCGGTGCGAGGAGGCCTGCCGGGTCCTCGTCTCTGTCCTTTAGACGGTGCCACTTCCGCGGACGAATGGCCGCGATGAGCACTCACGTGATGGCCAGCGAACAGGACATGCGCACCCTGGGGATCGTTACCGACGACGCGCGGACCTCCAACGCACGGAGCTGCCCGCCGTTCCGAGCTGACCGCTGGAGCCCCGGCCCGAGAAAGGCGGAAGGATCGCTGGACGGACGGCTGCTTCTCTGGCGTGTGACCCACTGAATCACAGGCGACGCGCCGCGGTGATCAGATCTGGAGAAGATGTGCCGCCAAGCACACCAAAGAAAGGGTTACGACAAGAGGTTCCGAGGTCACCCGGAAGGCTACCGCGCTGAGCGGCGGACGCCTGTAAGCACCCCGGAGAGCGAATGGTTCTAGCTGGCTATGACAAATAGATGAGCGTTTACGTGGGCAAACATTCGTGTCGGAGGGGGGATTTGAACCCCCATGATCTTGCGATCACTAGGCCCTCAACCTAGCGCGTCTACCAGGTTCCGCCACTCCGACTGGAACCTTGGAAGTATACCGGGGGCGGCCCGCCGGCCTTCCAGCGGCTACGGCCCACCGGCCTTCCAAAAAGCTAAGGCCCGGCGAGGCTCAGGCGGCTCGCATCGAAGCCGCCCAGCACGTCCACGTAGAAGCCTTGCACCTTCGGCGTGGCGGCGTAGTGGTTGCGGAAGAAGCCGATCGGCGTGAGCGGCATGTCGGCCAGGACCTTCTGCTCCAGTTTCTGCTGCAGGTCGATCCGGGCGGCGGCGTCGGGGGTCGAGCGGGCCTGGGTAATGAGGGCCTGGACGCCCGGGTCCTTGTAGCCGGTCTGGTTGTCGGGTGAGTTTGCACCGAACAGCGGCGTCAGGAACCAGTCGGCCAAAGGGTAGTCGGCCACCCAGATGAGCAGGAACATCTGGCGGCTCCCGGCGTCCAGCGTCGCGAGGAAGTCGCCGGGCGAGTGGGGGCGGCCCACGAGCCTGATCCCCGCCGCCGCCAGGTCCGATATGAGCTCGGCGGCCACGGCGTCGTTGGCGCCGCCCTGCGGGTAGTCGAAGCCGATCTCGGGTTGGGCCGTGCCCGACACCTGCTGCACCAGCGCCTTGGCCCCCGCAGGATCGTGCGCACACGCGGTCGTGCAGGCCAGGTCACTGTGACCGGGCAGGCCCCGGGGCACCAGCCCGTCGGCCGGCACTAGGACGTCGCCGTAGACCTTCTTGGCGATGGCCTGGCGGTCGATCGCGAGGCTGATCGCCCGGCGCAGGCGGGTGTCGGACAGCGAGGGATCCGCCACGTTGAACCCCAGGACGATCTCGGCGGCCAGCGGCGTGAAGCCGCGGCTCCCGAAGTCGGCAAGCGCCTTGGACATCGCGTCGGGGGGGACCTCGCCAATATCGAGGCGCCCGCCCGAGAGGTCGCCCAGCACGCTGGACGACGTCCCGCCCGTCGCGAAGCGCACGGTCGCCACGGCTGGCGCCGGCCCCCAGTACCCCTTCCAGCGTTCCAGGACGAGATCGCCTGGGAGCGCCGATCCGGCCGCCAGGGCGTACGGCCCGGACCCGACCGGGTGCCGCATGAAGCCGGCGAGATCCGCCCGGACCGCATCGGCGGGGACCGGGGCGGTCGCCGGGTCGGTGAGCACGGCCGGGAACTCGTACCAGGCGTCGGTGATGGTGACGAGCAGCGTGTGGGCGTCCTCGACCTTCACCCCCGAAAGCTCGGTCGCCTCGCCCGTGCCGTGGACCTGGTCGAAGCCGGCCACGGGCTTCAGCAGGTGCGCCAGGCTGGAGTTCGTGTCCTTGCGGGCGAGGCGGTTGAGCTCGAAGGCCACGTCGGTGGCGGTCACCGCCGAACCGTCCTGGAACCTGGCGTCCGGCCGCAGGTGGAACCGGAAGCTCTTGCCCCCGTCTCCGACATCCCAGGACGAGGCCAGCTTCGGGACGAGCCCACCGGTCTGGGGGTCGAAGCCGACGAGCGGCTCGTAGATCTGCCTGGCGATCAGCAGGTCCGAGGGGTTCGCCCGCATGACGGGGTCGAGCGTGGACGGCTGGCGGATCCCGATGCGCAACACGCTCGGCACTGCGGCCGCCGGCGGCTTGGCCGGACGCGCCGTGCAGGCGCCCAGGGTGAGGAGGACCAGCGCGAGGACGGCCCGGAGAGGCCGCCTCACCGCCACATGACTCGCAATTCCTCCATACCAACAATCCCCCCGCCCCGCTGTCTACCTCGATCGATGCCCGAGGTCAAGCCGGGCCTCCTCGTGGGTCCCAGGGTGGCCCGGCTACTTCGGGGCGACGCTGGCCAGCGTCGGGTTGCCGAACGCGTCCATCCCGAGGCCCTTCCAGGCCTTGACCCGGCCGACGCGGATGCCACGCTGCCAGAACAGCGGGATGACGGGCAGGTCGGCCAGGGCCAGGCGCTCGGCCTGCTGGTACTGCGCCCCCCGGGCCCCCGGATCCGACATCCCCTTCCCAGCCGCCAGCAGGGTGTCGAGGGCCGGGTTGCGGTAGCCGGACGTGTTGTCCGGCCGTCCGGTGGCGACGAGCGCCTCCAGGAAGTCGTCCGGCGTCGGGTACCGCATCACCCTCGTCAACGCCTCGGCGCCCCCCGGCGGCGGGCCGGCGCCGGTCGCCGGGACGGCCCTGGCGTCGATGCCCAGGTTGGTTTTGAGGGCGGCGGCGACCACCCCCGCCCAGGCCTCCTGTCCCGTGCCCGGGGCGAAGGCGATGGGGAAGACCGCGGTCACCGTCACGCCCGACTGGGCCAGCAGCGACCGTGCCCGGGCGGGGTCGAAGCCACACGACGGGCACGGCGACGCCCCCCCACCGGCGGCGGCGCCGGGGACCAGCGCTGGGACGAGCCCGGCCGCCGGGAGCACGGCGTTGGCAAGGACCCCCCTGGCGATGGCCGCCCGGTCCACGGCGAGGGAGACGGCCTGGCGGAAGAGCGGGTTCCTCGCCGGCGCCGACCCCTCGTCGAGGACCAGGCCGTCGAGGCCGGCCGTCGGACGGATGACCGAACTGGAACGGTAGTGGCGCCGGACCTCCGCCATCCTGTCCGGTGGGTACGCCGACCAGTCGAGTCTGCCCGCCCGCCAGGCGGCGTACGACGCTGCGACGTCGTTGTAGATCTCCAGCGCCACCTGGGCCACCTTGGGGTGACCCCCGGCGTGGAGGGCGTTGGGCGTCAGCACGATGGCCTGGTTGGCCACCATCGGCCGGCTCAGCTTGAACGGCCCGTTGCCGAGCGGGAACCGGGCCCAGGAGGGCTGGCGGGCCGCGACCGCGGCGGCGCTCGGCCGGGCGCGACGGCGGCCGTGGTGTCGTCGTAGCGCACGAGACCGTCGAAGAGTTGCCGGGCCACCAGCGTCTCCTGCGGCTGGGACGCCAGGACGGGATCGAGGGAGGCGGGCTGCGCCGTGCCGACCCGGAACGTCGGGATGGCATCCGCCCCGGTGAGGGCGCCACCCTGGCAGGAGGCGGCGACCAGGAGCAGCACGGCGGCGATCACCGCCGCGGCGCGGGCCGCTCCGGAATCCACTGTTCGGTTCACCGCGTCCAGCGCGGTCACACGAACACTCGGTTGGGAAACGGCCCCTGGCTCCTGGTCACCGGGGCATCCTAGTGGTGGTTCTGGCCCCGGCTGGGGCGGCTACCAGCCCGCCCCGAAGCACACGAACGCCGCCGACGCCGCATAGGCGGCCGGGTCGGCACCCTCCTGGGACGCCGCCACCCGGGCGAGGGCCGCCGCGGGGCCGCCCGTGTCCTGCAGCGCCTTGTGGAAGGCCACCATGAGGGGCCGGGTCGCCTCGTCGGAGACGGGCACGACACTCGCGACGAGGGTAGCCGCCTCCTGGGCGAACAGCGCGGCGGCGAGGCCCATCAGTTCGTCGCCGGGCCGGACGCCGGACACGCCGGAGTCGCAGGCGGAGAGGACGATCCGCCGTGGCGCCCGGCGCATACGCTCGATGTCGTAGACCATCAGCGGCCCGTCCCCGAGGGCGAGCGAGGAGAACAGCGGGTTGTCGCTCCGGAACCGCCCGTGGGCGGCGATGTGGGCGAGAGAGGCGCCGTCGAGCGCCGAGAGGACGTCCTCCACCCGGGCTCGGCGGGGCGTGAAACTCGTGGCCCCCGGGTACCGCCGGCGCAGGGCGGCGACCTCGGCCGCAGCCCCGGGGAGTCCCGGCCCGGCGACGAGCACCACCCGCCCCTGACCCCCCGCCAACACGGAGGCAGCCGCTCGCCCGGCCCTGCCCGCTGGGTCGGAAGGGTCCGCCGGCACGGAAGAGGCCCCCGGCGCGGCCCGGCCCGCCGGCGCGGAGGGGCCCGCCGGCGCTCGCCGCGCGGAAGCCCGGTGCCACAGGGTCGCCGACGGGGCGACACTCACCGGCCGTCCCCGGCACGTCGCCAGCAGACCCCACGGCAGGGCGTGCAGGGCGCCGGTCGGCACCAGCACCAGGGGCCCATCGCCGAGGTCCTCCCGCAGCGGACCGAGCAGTATGGCGTCGAGCCGGGCGGCGGAGACGGCGGCGGACTCCCCCGCCGCCCGCGCCCGCTCGGGGGACGTGCCGGCCCGGGCCAGCCGCCGGAGGGCGAAGTGGAGGGCATCGAGTTCGTTGCCCACGGCGGCGAGCGGCCCGAGTGGATGTAACCGCAGTCCCCTCGCCCGGACGACCACCGCATGCAGCTGGCCATCGAGCTCCACCAGCTCGACGAGGACGGCCTCGGCCAGGCTCGCACGCAGCGCCGCGACCCCCACGACCGACCCCTCGGCCGCCCGAGCCCCCGCCGCCTGGCGAGACCGCTGGCGGATGGCCCGCTCCAGTGCCACCTGGCGGCGCAGCAGCCCGGCGGTGTCCTTGCCCTCCAACGCCGCCTTCTCCAGCTCGGCGACCACGAACCTCAGGTCGGTGAGGTCCCGCCGCAGCTCGGCGTCACTCGCCTGGGGGGCCGTGCCCGGGCGCAGGAGCATGGTGGCAGCCCGCCAACGCTCGGCCCAGGCCAGCACCCGCCGGGCATCCCCGGACGCCAGGGCGAGCCGCAGGCCGAGCCGGGCGAGCTCCGTTCCGTGCGTGGAGGAGTGGACCCGCAGCTCGGTGGCTCCGAGCGCGGCGCGGTGTGCATCGAGGACCCTGAGCCCGGCCCGCAGCGCGGCGTCGGCCCCGTGCGGGTTCCCCTGGGCATTCCGGAGGAGTGCCTCGGCATACCAGGCCTGGATGCGGAGTTCCACCGGCCCCCCGCCCCGCCGCCCGCTCGCCTGCCGCAACTCGCGCACCGCGGTCGGCGTCCTGCCGACCTCCAGCGCAAGCAACGCCGCCATGACCCGGGCCTGGATCGCGGGGATCGCCCACCCCGCGGCCTCGAGCACCCGTGCCGTATGCCGTGCCGCCGCCAGGATTGCCGGGCTCCGCATGCCGCCGAGCCACGTCGCCCGGAGCACGGCGAAGCGCGCCAGCGCCTGCCAGCTGGGGCGCCGCTGCGCTACGAACGCACGGCGGGCCTGCTCGGCGTTCTCCTTGGCCGTCGCCACGTCCCCTTCGAGCAGGGCGGCGTGGGCGAGGCTCAGGCGGGCCCGGGCGAGATCCAGGCCGTGGCCCGACGCTTCGAGCTCGGCCACCGCCTGCTGCGCGGCCACGCGGGCCTCGGCGATCAACCGTACCGAGAGGAGAAGGTCGCAACGGTCGACCAGCAGGTCCGCGCGCCCGACGTTCGCCCGGCGGTAGTACTCGTCCGCGAGGTCGTAGAGCGCGAGGGCGGCAATCACGTCCCCGCGGTAGGCGGCCACAAGCCCGAGATGCCGCCGGACGTCAGACACCGCGAGGTCCTGCCCGAGCTCGAGGAAGATCTGTTCGGCCCGGACGAAGTCACGCTCTGCGGCCGGCAGGTTCTGCATCTTCGCCCACAGCAGCCCTCGGTTGTTCAGGCACCGGCCCAGCCTGAGGGTGTCGCCCTGCCGGCGGAAGGCCGCCATCGCCCGCCGGTACCCCTCAAGGGCCTCGTCCGCCCGCCCGAGCAGCTGGAAGAGGTTCGCCCGCTGCATGTGCAGCTGGGACGCTGCCGGCCCGCGCAGCACGCCCCCGGCGAGCTCCAGCTCGCGCAGGGCGGCGGACATGTCGCCCCGGAAGGCATGGACGAACGAGAGGCTCATGCGGGCCTCCGCGGCGGGGACCAGGAGGCGGGCATCGGTCGCAGCCGCGACCGCCCCCGTGAGATGGTCGACCGCGGATTCGAGGTCGCCCAGCTCGCGGGCGGCGAGGCCAAGCGCTCGCCGGGAGGTTGCCACACCCAGGGCATCCTGGGCGGCGAGCGCCCGAGTGAGGGCCAGCGCCGCCACCCGACGCGCCCGGTGTGGATCGGTCTGGACCAGGCGGAGCGCCTCGGCGGGATCCGGGGTGTCGGGACTGCTCAATCCGTCGAGATCATACCTGGATGTATCAACCAGTTCGGTTAGGAGTTCTTTTCCTGAAGGAACCCATGTGGGAGCATCGGCGGGACCCTAGGGCTGAGGAGGATGTCCATGAGCAAGTATGGTGCGAACGGGGACGACGACGATCGACCCGAGCCGCCCCCCCCGCCGCCGGACCGTGGCCGCTACCGCCGGGAGATCCTCAAGCAGAGGATCCGGGAAGGTAGCATCGCGAAGGCCCCGGCGGGCTACCTCTACCACCCTGGCAACCTTCTCGTCTCGGTCCGCGACCAGGGGGTCGTGGCGTCCAGGCTCAAGACCCTGGGCCTCACCCCGATGGTCGCCGGGATCACGTCGTACATGGTGGCCCACCTCCACGTCGAATCCGAGAAGACCGTTCCCGAGTTGATGGCGTTCCTCCGCCACCCGGACCCCAGGTCGGGCCGCATACCCCTCCTCGCTCCGAACCACATCCTCGCCGGCGCCCAGGGCCACATCATGGCCGAGGGCGGCGGCCCGTACGACTTCGCTGTGCCCGCACCGCCGCCGGAGTTCGCAAAGCCAGGCGAGCCCGGCCGCATCACGGTCGGCATCCTGGACACGGGACTCTCCCTCCTTCGCCAGAAGCCCGAAAATCCCTTCCTCGCTGGCGTCGCCGTCGAGGATCCGGTCAACGACAACGACCGGCCCCTCTCCGGCGGCCGGCTCAACGACGAGTCGGGCCATGGCACCTTCGTCACCGGCGTCGTTCTCCAGCAGGCTCCCCGCGCCCGGGTCGTGGTGCACAAGGCTCTGGACAACGAGGGCTTCGGCAGGGAGACCGATGTGCGGGATGCCCTCATCGAGTTCGTTGCCAAGGAGAAGCCCGACATCCTCAACCTGTCGTTCGGCGGCCACGCCGACCATGAGGCGCCCCTGCTGGCCCTTGGCGCCGCGATCTCGGCGCTTGACCCTTCCATCGTCGTGGTCGCCGCGGCGGGCAACCAGGCCCAGAGCATGCCCTTCTGGCCGGCCGCGCAGAAGCGCGTGATCGGCGTGGGCGCGCTGGACCGGGCCAGGGCACGTGCCAAGGCGGGCGGCCCGGCCCCCAGCGACTACAGCAACTTCGGCTGGTGGGTCGATGCCTGGGCGCTCGGGAAGTGGGTCAGCACCTTCTTCACCAACGACGACGCCCCTCCCGTCACCCTGGCCAACGGTCAGGTCGTCGAGGGACCCCGCTCGTTCAAGGGGTGGGCCCAATGGGAAGGCACGTCGTTCGCCACGGCTGCCGTGTGCGGCGCCATCGCCGCCCTGGCGGAGGACGCCACCATCACGCCGAGGCAGGCCGCCTTCGAGCTCACGGAAGCCGCCGGCGTCGCCCGCGTGCCTCCCAACCAGGGCTCCGGCGCGATCGTCGCGTGAGGCCGGAGGCGCTCAGACGACGGCTTTTGGCTCCGGGAAGTGGCACGCCACCGCGTGGCCCAGGCCAGGATCCGCCAGCGGCGGCTCCTGCTCGGCACAGATGGCCTGCGCCTTCCAGCAGCGGGTCCGGAAGCGGCACCCCGACGGCGGGTTCGCCGGCGAAGGCACGTCGCCCGTCAGGACGATGCGAGCCCGGCGCCGCTCACGGTCGGGGTCCGGGATCGGGATCGCCGAGAGCAGCGCCTGGGTGTAGGGATGCAGGGGCGCCTCGTAGATCTCGGCCCGGTTGCCGATCTCCACGATTTTGCCGAGGTACATGACCGCCACGCGCTCGGAGATGTGGCGCACCACCGAGAGGTCGTGGGCGATGAACAGGTAGGTCATCTTCTGCTGGTCCTGGATCTCCTGCAGCAGGTTGACGACACCGGCCTGGACGCTGACATCGAGGGCGGAGACCGGTTCGTCGAGGATCAGGACCTTCGGCTCCAGGGCGATGGCCCGGGCGATCCCGATCCGCTGGCGCTGGCCCCCGCTGAACTCGTGCGGGTACCGGTTGGCGTGCTCGGGGTTGAGGCCGACCTGGCGCAAGAGGGACCGGACCCGCTCCGCCCCCCCATTGGCGTAGTGCCCGTGGATGCGCAGCGGCTCGGCGACGATCTCGCTGACCGGCAGCCGCGGGTTGAGGGAGGCGTACGGGTCCTGGAACACGACCTGCATGTCACGCCGGACGGGTCGCAGCTCGGCGGTCGAGAGCTTGGTGAGGTCCTTGCCCCCGTACAGCACCTGGCCGCTGGTCGGCCGCAGCAACTGGAGGATGGACCGCCCCGTCGTCGACTTCCCGCAGCCCGACTCCCCCACCAGGCCCAGGGTCTCTCCTCGGTGCAGGTCG
>WNEZ01004838.1_pt1 | contig 11767 bp, 11 predicted proteins | sample 5400521 | NCBI WGS metagenome assembly WNEZ01 (sample SAMN13153339, study PRJNA577476) | soil metagenome | isolation source: 120 cm saprolite under Douglas fir tree site 2 hole 1 replicate 1 | place: USA:California | collected 2015-04-18
ATGCATGGCCAGATCGAACGGGTGCGCCAGCGAAGAAAGGCAAGCGCCAAGCCGATAACGAAGAGTACAGGAAATGAACCTGGGTCAGCGTGAGCCACACCGAAGAGCAGCGAACTGATGATGATGGCCCAGCCCACAGACATACCACGGCGAAGTCCTGGAAAAACAAATCCTCTAAAAAACACTTCTTCACAAAAAGGCGCTATGATGACGGCTGCGAAAAGTGTTGCATAGGTTGTTAAGGGTGCGACTTTACTTTCTTGGAGGATGAGCTGATCGTTTGTTTGCACGTTGAGATGCAGTGCTGTTATCAGATATGAATAGAGCGTATTGATACCAAAGATTATTATGATCAATACCACAACCAAGAACAATGCGTTGCCGATACGATAGCGACGAAATGCGAGAGCTTGTAATGCGAGGCGCGCATGTGGTGTAATTGAGCGGAATGCAACATTGGCGAAGTAGAAAGGGGCGATCAAAAAAGCTCCTTCGATCAATGCAGAAAAGATAATTGTTACAATAGCACCGGTCAGATCCGCTCGAGGGGAAAGTGGTGTAGTAACTGAGGCTGATCCATTCAGGCTCGAGAGTATCAGTGTCAGTACTATCCACGGTATGAGCGTTATTAAAGTGCCGAGAAAAGTTTGCTGAGTTGTCCAGGGAGCTATATCTGCAGAGGTATTCGTCTCGGGCTGTTTATCTGCTTCTGGTTCTAACAAGTCACTCTCCATTTTCCACTAAACATGATTCCAGGAATAAATTTGAGGCTGTTTGAGTTGTGAATATGGTATACTTCGTACAATATTATCTTACCGCATGTAGTCTGTACCAGGAAGGATGAATTGTTGTCTGGCACAATCGAAACTAATCCATCTGAAAATTCCAATTGGCGTAAACATAAAAATGCTTGCCCGTTCTACCGCGAACGCTGGTTTCCCTGTAACGATGTAGCAGCGGGCGAGCCAATGTATCAAGTGTTTTGCATGCAAGGCACGCCGCCGATTACACTTGAGGAACAAGAACGCTGCTTACATAGCAAAACCTGCTGTTGGCGTCTTACAAAGAAGCAGCAAGCCTCTGCTGAGCAACCTGCTGCTGAAGAAACACCCTCTCCCACATATTAAAACAAAAAGCCAGCAGCCGAAACCGCTGGAGGGTTTATCACTCCGACCTCTAAAACTCCGTTACTCCTCGTAGACCCATTGATCAGTGACTAACCCATAACTGAGTAATTCCTGTGATCTGAAGAAGAGGTTGATCTCCTGTACAGCCGTTTCAGGTCCATCTGAACCGTGAATGATGTTGAAGCCAATTTCCAGTGCGTAATCACCGCGTATTGTGCCTGGAATGGCTTCAGCAGGGTTTGTAGCACCCATGGTAGTTCGTACGACACTGATAGCCTCTGGGCCTTCTACTACGCCTACTACGACTGGTCCAGAGGTGATATGTTTTACAAGGCCAGGGTAGAAAGGCTTTCCTTTGTGTACTCCGTAGTGCTGTTCAGCTAATTCCGGGGTAATGTGCATAAGTTTGAGACCTACAAATTTTAATCCTCGTAGCTCGAGTCGGGTGATTACATTTCCGATGAGGCCTCTTTGTACGCCTTCCGGTTTTACAATGATTAATGTGCGTTCCATGATTCCTCTTGTTCAATCTTAATAAGCTGCTACGAGTTGCATGATTTGATGGCTGGCTTTTTTCATCTCCAGGCGAACATGTCCAAGATTGCTGGCTGTGTGGGTCGTAACTACCAGGATGAGATCGCCTACTTCCTCAAATTGAATTGTTCCGCTGTGCGTTTCAATGATGACGTGATGCATTTCGCCATTGTTAATCTGACTTGTAAAATTAGCAATCGAGCCAAAGACGGCAGCGGACATTGCTCCCAACATTTCCTCATCCTCATTATGCAGCGCTCCTGACACGATCAGACCATCCTTGCCGATAAGAATTGCGCCTGAGATTTCATCAAGGTCGGTCAATCGTTGTAGAATTGTTTCCACCTTCGACTCCTTTGGTGCTAGCTGCTCTGACTTTTTGCCTTTTTAGCAATAGTAAGAGCTTTATTGTATGCCTCCATTGCCTGTAAGTATTCACCCTGTCTCATATAGGCATCACCAAGTACGCGGAAGCCCGCTGAATATCTGGGTGATAGTTTCAAGAGCGCTCGAACATTGCTGATGACTTCGCTGAGCAATTCGGGCGCGTTACGAATGATAATGCGGTATTCGGCCATGGCGTCGTCGTAAGCACCAGCGAGTTGGAATTGATATCCTCGAAGTAGACGCTCTTTGTTATTTAAATTGTCATCTGTGGCTCTACCACGATCTCCAACACGCCCTTTTCCTAGCATAGATAAGGTATCTGACTGCTGCATTGATTGTAACCTGATAGCAGGCCGTTTCATTGTTGTTTCCAAATCATCTTCAAGCAATGCATCTGGACGATAAGCTGGGATGAGTGGGGTTTCCTGTGCTACATATTCAGCAGAATTATCTATTGGTTCAAAAGTTTGACTTTCTGCTTCTCGAGGAACAGGGTACTGTGTAGGAGTTTCCGACTGCATGAAGGTATCTGGGTTGACTTGAGCAACTGGTTGTTCGGGTGTAACAGGATCTGCCGAGAAGTTGGCTAGTTCCGCTAAAGCAGAGGATAGAGAGGGTTCTTCTGCAAAGGTAGCGAGCGTTCCTGGCTGCAAGGGTACAAAGCCTTGAGAACGCAAATCGTCGTCAAGGTGTTCAAGTGTTGCCACTTGCTCTTGTTCAGTTTCAGATAAAGTCTGGTCAAACTGCTCTGTCCATGACGAAAATTCAAGGGACTTCTCCGGCTCAAGGTCAACCGTTGCCACTGCTGGTTCTGGATCAGGCTCTATGGTTTCTGCGCCAAGCGACTTCAGCCATTCCGGCCATTCCATTTCTGATGTGTTCTCATCTGTTGAGAAGAAGAAAGTTGGTTCCTCCGCGACATGAGCAGCAAGTTCTGGTTCAGCTTGAGATTGAGTGGGTATTGCATTTTCAATTGATTCCTCAATCCCTTGTGACGGAGCAGAGGTTGTGGATTTTGGATCACCTGCTTGCCAATCAAATTTGGTCAGCACATCAAGCCAGGCAGGTGGTGTGGGGAAATCTTCTTCTTGAGTTGCAGCTGACCATGAATGTATGCTTTCAGCAGGTTCTACACTACTCGGAAATTCATTGGTTGTGTCTTGTTGTGAAGTCGTTCCATGAGGCTTCTCTGCCTGGAACCAGGGTTGTTGTTCAAGCATGGTCGAATCGAAATCGTCGTCAAATGCAGGTGATGATTTGATTGTATCAAGCTCCGTTTCGCTTTGACTGATATGGTCATTTGTGGTTATTACATCGGAATGTTGATCGTTCGAAATCTCTGTCCAGGAAGATGAGGCTGAGACCTCTTCCACAGGTTTGATATCGATCAGAGAAGATTGCTTTGTATCGAGTTCGCTCCAAGTCTCCAGATTGCTTGGATTACGAACCTTGTCTTTAGATTCGGCGAAGGTTTGAGCACCATTAGACTCAGCCGTAGCATTGATTGCTGTCTGAATGTGAGTTACTTGTGTATCATCTGAGGGATCGCTGAAGACAACAGGTTCTTTTTTCACCAGTGCAAGAAATGGATTATTGGGTTGGCTTGCAATCAGGTCACTGAAGAGTTCCTGAGCCATTACCAGTTCTGGATCGAGAGATTCGGCGCGCAGAAGAAGTTCTTTTGACCGTTCCAGATTGAATGTTGATGTGACATGTGCAAGGAGAAGCAATGCTTTTAAGCAGGTTGGGATCTCTTCGAGAATCTGCGTAGCGAGTTGTTCAACTTTGTCATATGTACCTTCACGCCAGCATGTCTCGAGCTGACCTGCTCGTGCATCGAGTCGTTCTGGACTGGCATTGAGAACAGCTTCCCACTCTTGCTCTGCTTGAGTAAGTAGATCTCCACGCATATAGAGGCGCGCAAGGCCTGCCCTCGAAAACATAAATTCTTGTTGCCCTACTTTTGTGCTTAGCTGGTTAAATTTCTGGCGAATCTGGCTGTTGCCACGACTTAGTTCATAAGCTTGCTGATAACAATCGAGTGCGGTGTCAATGTCTGAAAGACGTTCGCTCGTGAGTGCGCGATCGCAATAGACAACAACATTCTCCGGATCGTTCACCAATATCCAATCAAAGGTTTGTTGAGCCTCTTCTAGTTGACCCTGTGCTAGATATACCTCGCCTAGAAGACGTTGAGCCTCAAGTGCATCAGGAAAATATGAGAGAATGTGCTGACAGTTAGCCATCGCATCATTAATGCGGCCAGAACTTATGGCGTCTTCTGTATTTTGCAAGTATTCAAAAAAGGTTGTTTTCGCCATGTAGTAAGATCTCCTGTTCCTGCCTCAACTCGCACGTGTAGCTTAGGGCGCTCGCTTAGCGGGGTGTAGTTTAATCCACGCCTTTGAGTATCATCCCCAAAAACTCCGCTTGAATTGGCTCGCAAGGGCCGATTAGCGCTAGATGACGCCATTGAGGAGTAAAGCAGGTTTGCGCAACGCGCTGAATATCTAGTGCGGTGACAGCCTCGATATGCGCTATTATTTCGTCCACATCGAGTATTTTGCCACGCAAACTTTCCTGGCTGCCGAGCCAGTAGGCGACCTGACTTGTACCTTCCAGTCCTAACAACAGGCCACCTCGTACATATGCCTTAATTCGATCAAGTTCGTCTGCTGCTACAGGTGTGGTACATAAGCTAGTGAGCTCACATACAATGGCTCGTAATGCAGGTTCGACTTGTGAAGGGTCTACTCCAGCACTCACCACAAAATTCCCGGTCTCAGCATAACTATTAAAGTAACTTCCAATATCGTAAGCAAGTCCCTGCTCTTCACGGATTGTCTGGAAGAGTCGAGAGCTCATCCCATCTCCCAGGATAGCATTAATTAACATAAATGTATAATAGTCGGGAGACGAATAGGCTATGCCTAATGTTCCAAGGCAAAAGTTGACCTGCTCAGTTTCCTTTTCAATCAGTACGATTGGCGTAGTATCCGCCGGTGGTAAGCTACTCGCCCACGTTGAATGCTCGCGTGGTTCCCAATCACTAAAGAGACGCTTACATTTTTCAGTTATCTTAGCCGGGTCGATATCACCTGCTACACTGATGATCAGTGAATTTGGTCGATAGTATTCATCTAAATATTCCAGCATCTGCTGGCGTTGAATCTTTGAAACTGTCTCGATGTAGCCTGCATCATCGCGACCTAAAGGGAGTTTGGGCCACATTGCCTCGTCTATTAGTAGACCGACCCATTCTTGAGGGTCATCGCGAGTAGAACTTAGTTCCTCGATAATAACGGTGCGTTCTTTCTCAATTTCGACTGGATCAAAGAGTGAATGATGCACCATATCCGCCAAAACATCCAGAACCACTGGTAAATGTTCCCCAGGCACACGCGCGCTGTAATGAGTTAGTTCCTTGCCTGTGCTACCGTTAAATATTCCACCGACACCCTCGATTGCCTCTGAAATAAGCCTGGCATTAGGGTATTTTTCCGAACCCTTAAAAAGCATATGCTCGATAAAATGTGATATTCCTGCAATCGTATTCGATTCATAACGAGAGCCGACTGTAAAAAAGAATGAGATACTAGCTGAACGCATACCAGGCATTGGAGCCATGAGTAAGCGGAGTCCGTTCTGTAGGGTCGTTCGCTCGTATTGCATTGAAAATTGGTACTTCTTCCTTAACCATTAACCACTGCACACCTCGTCGCCAGCACAGCGTTTCACTATTATAGACGTTTTCTGCGTGATTGGCAACGGGAAAAGAGGGAGGGCATAGCCATTTTGGGTGCAAAATGTGAGCTTGTACGATTGTTACAAAGAATAGGCCGTGGATCATTTACGGTCCCACGGCATTATTCGTTGCTCTTGCGATAATAGTCTCACAGGTAAAGATTCGGGCTTAGAACAGGCCGATATCATTGGCTACATTTCCTAGACCTCCTAGAAGACCATCTCCATCGCGGTCACCGTAGCCTCTGTTTCTATCAAAGCCACCCTCAACCTCGTGAAGTAGTATCTCCCCACCAATGACTGCTGCCGCACCCCCTAACGCACCCATAGCCATGTTTCCGCCAGGACCCTGGAAAAGTCCGCCCAGTCCTCCCTGCTGGTTTTGCATAGGTACGTTCGCTGGTGTTGGAACAACATTTGCCAGACTCGTGTGGCAACTCAGGCAATTGGGAGTGCCAGGTGGCGACATTGCCATGCATATGGGACAGCGTAGCACCATTGGTTGCTGGTTCATCATAGGCTGCTGAGGGTATTGTGCTCCGTATTGAGGTGCTTGCTGAGGGTATTGTGAGTACTGTGGAGGCTGAGCATACATTGTTTGAGGAACAGGTGTGCCTATATTGTTAGGCAGAGGGCTACCACATCCGGCACAGAAATTTACGCCTGGATTATTGTGTAGTCCACAATTGGCGCAAATGGGAGCAACTGGTGTTGCTGAGACATCAGGTGTAGTTGATACCCGCATACTTTGACCACAGTTCGTGCAAAATGCCATCTCTCTAGGGACCTCAGCATGACAGGCAATACAGGTCTGTGTAAGTGGTTGAGATTGCACAGCTGGTGTTGGTGTGGCAGTTGCAACCGCTGTCTGTTTAGTGAGTGACGAGCCACAATGCATGCAAAATGCTGCTCCGAGATCCACAACACCGTTACAACGGGGACATACACTCGGTGAATTGTTTTCACTTTCGGCACTACCTGCTGGCTGTACAGGTGTACCGCACTCTGGACAAAATTTCTTACCAGTAACGTCATGACCGCAAGATGTACAGGATGCCATGGGTTTTATCTCCTTATGAACATGCGAATGGCCATCTCATGTAGCTTACTAGCAGTGTAGCATAGTTTGGTAATTTCGTCGAGATGTGTTTCAAACACATTCCTTGAGTGTAGCACTATTGCTGATACCGCGCAGTTTCATGAGCGCTACAACTTCAAGTTGACGCACGCGTTCGCGCGAAATGCCCAACTCTTTACCGACTTCCAGTAAAGTGCGGCTACGCCCATCGCCAATCCCATAACGGAGTGTAATGACCGAGCGTTCACGCGGTGTAAGTAAGGCAAGGGCGCGATGAAGTTCTTCGCCAAGCAAATGCTGTGAAGCGGTTTCTGCCGGAGCAGGAGCCGCGCTATCTTCCAACGTATCTGCTAAAGAATAACGAGCTTCGTCGTCAACAGGCGCATCCAACGATACAGGCTGCTCAATAATACCGAGCAGATCAACGACCTCATTCACATCCATATTGCATGCTTCAGCAATCTGCTCTGGCAACGGATCAAGCCCATTTGCTTGAGATAATTGAGCTGCAATGCGACGCACTTTACGCAAACGAGTAGCAACATGTTCGGGTAAATGGATGAGTCGAGATTGTTCACCCGCGGCACGACTGACTGCTTGCCGTATCCACCATGTGGCATACGTACCAAAGTGACAACCCCGGCGATAATCAAATTTCTCAGCCGCTCTCATAAGGCCGAGATTTCCCTCTTGTATCAGGTCTATCAGGGGAACTCCGGTGCTTGTATAACGGCGCGCAATGGCGATCACCAGGCGCAGATTCGATTCGATTAACCTACGACCTGCCAATTCATCGCCGGCGGCAGCTCTTTGAGCCAGTTCAACTTCTTCCGCATGTGTCAATAGTCCTAAACCTCGAATATCGCGCAGGTAGCTCTGAAAAGCATCTTCAGAACCCAGCGCTGTACGAGCAGTTGATGCGCGAGCACGTCGCGAATGTACAGGTAATGCTTCCAATGCATCCGTGTCGGTGCTTTCTTCTACCACATTAGCATCATCTAGCAATAAAACGGCTGCTTCATCTAATAACGGGTCAGCCTCGATGAGCGGTTCTGTATTGCGTTTTGACGGCTTTTTTGCCAAAAAAGCATCAATGCCTGATTCAAAGTCAGACGTAGTGGTAGAGGGAAACACTACCGTTTGAGCAGTAGTGGATAGCAATGGAGTGAACACATCACTCATAGGATCAACGATTGCCATTATTCCACGCTCCCTTCGGGAAATCTACCGGCAAAAACAGCTGCCGGACTCCTCCGTGTGGCCTCGTGGTCAGCACCCACATGCTCGAGACATGTGTGCACTGAACGTATGTATATACCTAGCCAATATCTATTCTTCTCTAATTGTATAGAGTGGATCAGGTCATAACATCGGGTAAATACCCTAGATCAAATCAGGTTCTAACCGTATCTTCATAATATTACCATACCATCGACTGGTAGTATGAGTAGCATGATGAACAGTTTTCAGCGCTTCGATACAAATCAAAAGCCAGGGTGCCAGATGTCCTGGGGAATGATCCTGGTAAGAGATGGGACCCCAGGAGTTGCTTCTACAAGTAATACGGTCAATATGACCTAAATGTTACGCAGATTTGTAAAACGTATGCTCCTTATCATTATCTCTGATGAGATTCGTGTTTCTAAACTTTGACATCAGTGGCAAGATGTATATATCTCAACCTGAAGTGCTATATTTTCATAAATCTTCACATATTCTCAACTCGATGTCAACCCGAAAACAACCATTCAGGCAGTACTCTTATGTGTAGGGGAAAGCCACGTGGGGGTGTCCTGGGGGACATAGAGTGGCTCAATACATGGGTCATTATTCTGGGGAACAACAGGGAACTCCTTTCTTTCGCCTGTTGTTTGAAGATCGGAAAACGCAACAAAATAGCGTTTTCCGGTTTTTTTATGGTTTTCTCTACCGGGTAACTAACTAACCATCATATCTCATCTATGCCCATTTCTATAAGTATTTGCTTGAGGTGGAGCAGGCCGAGACGCATACGTGCCTTAACAGTACCGAGAGGAATCTGCGTTCCCTCGGCAATTTCTGTATGGGTCCATCCTTGAAAATATGCTAGCTCGATTACTAGACGCTGTTCAGTGGGAATCTTCATAAGAGCTGCCCGAACATGTGAACTTTTCACAGATTGCCATGCTTCATCCCAGGTATCCCGGTAGGCAATGCTTTCATGTAATTCTATTTCTTCTAATGACGCTTCTTGAATAGTTGATTGACGGCGTACTTTACGTAAATAATCAATGGTTCGATGGTGCAGGATAGAGATAAGCCAGCTTCGCGCCGCACCTGTTTGAGGTGAATAAGAGGTGGCACGTCGCCACACAGCCAGGAATGCATCTTGCAGCAGATCTTCAGCGACCTGATGATCTGCAACCATGCGGTAAGCCAGCGAATAGAGGATGCGACTATAGCGTTGGTAAAGCGATTCCATGGCCCATACTGCGCCACCCGCAATGGCATTGAGCAGGGCTTCATCGCTCGGTTCGTTTTGAGATTCGGCATCCCTCATTGTGTACATTACAAGCCTTGTTGTCTATTCTTTCGCATTAGAATACGTCAGGGAGTGGCAATCAGATCAATGTATAGTAAATGATGTGGTAATAGTGGCGGAAATGCGTTTAAATATGATGCTATCAAGATAAACAAGCATAGTGGAAAGGCCAAAAAGTTATCTGCCGTATCAGTGTGCAGGAAAAGGAAACGCTCTTCCCTCCATCTGTTCAAAGGCAAAGCGCAGCGATGGCGGTACAGGGTGCGGCCTGCCAGTGAGGTAATTACACCAGACGAGCACTGACTTGCCAGTTGCAAAGGTGCGCTCGTGTTCGCTTGTTTCGCGTATCTCATGCTCCATAACAATGCTGGTGCGCCCGACCCCGACGACACGTACCCCGACCTCGACAGTATCAGAACGCACCAAAGGCAGCGTATAGGTACACGTCATTTCTTTAATCAGTATGCCGTAGTGCCTGCCATCAGGGCGCGTTTGGATGCGTGGATTGTGCGGGGGATGGGAGATAATGCTCTCTGCCTCCTGGTGTTCTTCTCTTGATGGCCACTCATTGAGCCAGGTTTCCAGATGACCGAAGTAGTAGCTTCGTGCTTCCTCAAAGTACGTAAAGTAGACGGTATTGTTCACATGCGCAAGGGGATCAAGATCACGGAAGCGAATCTGCACCGGATACCAGCAAGGAAAATCATCGCTCATGGCGTTATAGCTCTTTCCTTTCTTCGACGCGTTCTTCTTGCTCTATATAGTAACAGAATAGGCTTCCTTAAGACAATAACTGGCTCTATGGCTTTCCTTCATAATCCAGGTTTCTTAAAAGAGCCTTGCTTGTTCAGGACCGCCCTCAGGTTGATCTGGTTGCCAGGGCAATGGTGGAAGTGAAGTCAATGCCCAGACCTTCTCATAAAGGGTAGAGCAGATGGAGGGAGAGTGAACTTCAAAGGGGCAGTGGCAGAAGACATAGAGCGTTAACCCTTCTTCTACCCATTGTGCTAGCTGCTGTGCCCATGTTTCAAGAAATGTATGGTTGAGTTCCATGCGGGGATGGCCGATATAACGCAGGAAAATAAAGTCGGTGGTGACGGCGATTTGTAAGGGGAGATCAGGTTTGCGTTCACGAGCCTGGAGAATCTGTTTTTCTTCGGCAGAACCAATTCTAATTGGTCTGGTATCCATCATGATGCGTGCCACATTGTACTTGTTAAGCACTGAGTTCAATGTGGCAGCATGCGGTTCTTTATAAAAATCAGGATGACGGACTTCGACTGCCAGGCGCAGATCTGCAGGCCAAAAGTCGAGAAAAACCTTGAGTTGTGAAAGTTGGGTTGGACCAAATGCTGGGGGTAATTGTAGAAACAATGGACCCAACCGTTCTTTCAGCCCTCGTATACGGTCGGTAAAGAAGTCTACCTCACTTTTGCGTGTTTCTAAGTGTGGTATGTGGCTGATATCGCGTGGTATTTTGAAACAGAAGCGAAACTCCGGAGGCGTTTCGGTATACCAGCGTGCTACAGTTTCGGCAGAGGGAACGGCATAAAAAGATGTATTGCCCTCAACGGTTGTGAGGCGTCTACTATACAGCCGCAGGAAATCGCTTTGAGCTGTGCGCGGCGGGAAAAATGTACCTACCCATTCTTTGTAGCCCCACATGGGACAGCCGATGTAGAACACTCCTGACTCCTTTTTGTTTTCTTGTAACTAGATATTGAGCAACTCATAAGATTACATTCTATTTTACCATTGACAAACTAGAAAAAATGATCTAATTTCCTCATACATCTCGTTCTTTCTCGTAAGGAAAGTCCTACCTGAACAGGAGCATACGATGAAGAGATTTGAGGAAGAAACAGTGAGTGCCTTACACAGCCTTTTTGCCAGTGTTGAGACCCTGCGTCAGATCAGCATACGAGACCTCCTCAAACCTGATGTCTATTTCCGCTATGAACAGACACTCCAGGAAGCCTATGATGCACTCACCACGGTAGAAGACGCGCTCACCAGCCTGGGAATGAAGCTAGAGTACGAGCACTTTCGCTTAGGCGGAGCAATTGACGAGCTCAAGCCACTTCTGATTGATACCCGCTCAACCTCTGATACAATCATGGAAGATTTTGAACAGCGTCTACCGTAACCTGGCTATGAGCACGTACAATTGTTGTACTCCCATCACTGGCACGAGATTTACGACACTTCCCTCGCTCGCTGTCCAGGAAGCCAAAGATAAACGCCGGAAAGTGCTTGAAGCAGCCATGCAAACACGCAAAGAGAATTATCGAAACTTCATGCAAAAAAAAGCGGTTGCAAGCAACTAGTGATATTGCTACAATTGTTTAGCTTATGGCAGATAACAACGACTTACTA